>Ga0126379_10002200_pt1 | contig 12339 bp, 10 predicted proteins | sample PanSoiMetPlot_24_FD_92640 | JGI IMG/M metagenome (GOLD analysis project Ga0126379, IMG submission 92640) | Tropical forest soil microbial communities from Panama - MetaG Plot_24 | ecosystem: Environmental > Terrestrial > Soil > Tropical forest > Bulk soil | place: Panama | collected 2016-02-17
AAATGCCGGAGATGTTTTCCGCCGATGCGCTCTTATTCATGGCGGGCGTTCCAATCTTGGCTGGCCTGTTGCTTCGGCCGCATCTTCAGCCCTCGGAGCGCAGTGCTCGATTGGGTGCCCTGGATTTTTCGCTGCTCCTGTTGTGGTGGCTCTATCTCTACGTGTTCTACGTGATTTGCTGGCAATACGTCTCTCCTGATCAGGCCCACTACGATAGAAACTACGATCTGCTTGATGCAGGAGAGGCCCTAGTGCTTGTGTCTGTTTTGGGAGTGTTCTGGTACCGGGCCTCAGGACAGTGGAGGAAGCTTTACGGTTATTTTCTTGGAGCGGTGTTATTCAATAGCGCGGCGTTCTACCTCCTGAATCGCGAACTCCACGAAGGAGTGTATTACACGGGCAGCTGGTATGACCTTCCGTATTCAGCATCGTTTGCGGCGTTCACCGTAGTCGCCCTAGCCGGGCAAGGGTTGTCGTCAACGACAGAAACGTCCACAGACGAAACATACGCTTCCTGGATAGCAAGGCTTGCGATGATGGCGGTGTTGTCACTGCCGGTCATGGGTGGCTTCGCTCTTTTAAGCCGCGACATTCCTGCTTCAGTTGTGCGTTTTCGAGTGCTAGTAACGCTCGGCACAATGTTTGCGATGGCATTTCTCATCTTTTTCAAGCATTACCGCTTGAATGAGGAATTGAAGCGTACCAATAACGTGCTGCAGGAAGCTTCTCTGACCGATCCTTTGACCGGCCTCCGCAACCGCCGATACTTCTCGGAAACAATCGAAGGAGACATCAGCCATGCGTTGCGCTCTTACGCGGACAATCGTGATCAACGAACCCGAGACCTGGTCTTTTACCTGATTGACGCGGACAATTTCAAAGAAGTCAATGACCGCTATGGACACGATGTTGGTGACAGAGTGCTAGTAGAAATGTCGCGCAGAATCAGTTCGGCTATCCGGCACTCCGATGTTTTGGTGCGGTGGGGAGGTGAGGAATACTTAATCCTGTCGCGCTATACGGATCGCAGGGATGCTAAAACTCTCAGTGCTCGAGTGCTCGCCGCGGTCAGCGATACACCGTTCGCACTTGCGAATCCGAATGAAACGATTCGTAGAACGTGCTCGATTGGGTGGGCCGCATTCCCCTGGCTTTCCGAACATCCCGAAATTGTCAATTACGAAAGAGTCCTCAATTTCGCTGATCGAGCCCTTCGGGAGGCTAAGAGGGCCGGAAAGAATCGGGCTGTTGGTTTGTTACCTAGTGCTGACCCACTTGTGCCAACAGTGAGCGAAATGGTGTACCCAGGCTACATATGCGCCGATGCTCTGGCCATCATCGGCATAACCGGCCAGCAGCAAGAGTAGAATCTGCACCCCACAACGCCGGCCGCCACACGAAAATCGGGTTCGACGGTACGAACCTACAGGGAGCTCCAAGGCGGGCTAGCTTTTGTTGGAGTCTGCTAGTTGCATTTTTTTCGGTAAAAGAGGGAAAAGCAAGGCGAGCTGGAGCCGCAGTTGCAAGGTCGGAGAGGGAATCGTGTCGGGACCGACGACGCTGTATGGCGTCCGCCTCTCCATCGCCTCCGTGTTCAAACCAGGGCGTGTGCCGGTAATTGGACGCTTCTCCCTGGATGTGCGGCAACCCTACGAGACTGACACCCCCGAAATTAGGCGTGGTCTTGGGCTCCAGTTGTTGACTCCCAACGGCGAGCTGTGGCGAACCGCGATGATCAATTTCCCGTTGTCCCAGTCCGCACGCCGGAGATCTTTCTCTTGAGCGCCTGCTGATCGCGTGAACTCGCCAGGCCAAGATCCGCGACTCCTTTCGCGGCAACCGGGAGCCCTTCTTGGAATCAAGTAACGGTAGGCGCCAAGCCCTTATGGGCTGCGCTCTGCCAAAGGGGTAACGCCAATAGGTGCAGCGGATTACGAAGATCGAACATCATCGACTTCCGGAAATTCCTACTGAATGTAATGATTTAAGAAAGACGGCAAAAACCTGACTTCGTGTGATCCTGGTAGCCAGGGGGAGTTGAACCCTCGGCGACCAGCTTTTTCAGGGCTGCGCTCTTCAGGCCTAACTTGGGGTTTCAATCAACAAGTTAACTTATCGGAGTGTCCAAATTATTGTGACCTCTCTGTGACCAAGCGCCGATGTTCGCCTAATCGTCGGTGTCAGGTACGGTTTGATCATCGGGAGCGGTCGTTTAACAAAACTCCCTATCAGCGAGTTGATTATTTAGTGCTCCTCAAGAATCTCCAGCGTTCTTGGATGTGTGCCGACGTAAGCTCGCGCCTATAGAGAGCGAGTGTGACCGAATTCGAGAATGGAGACAGTGAGTGAATTAGCGCTCACGATCGAATTAGGCCTTGGCGCGGCGGAGAGGGAGGGATTCTAATACCGCCGTTTCTGCTACCTGCTGTGATCTCTACACTTCCTCGACAATAAGCTGCTTTACAGCGGCTTACAAGCCATTTCAATTATAGGCTACAGTTTCTATAGTTTCTCCTATTCGCTGTAGTTCCGAGGAAAATGGTATCAGAGGTATCAGCTCTGTCCCTGGTGCTTTCGTTACAAAGCGTGTCCTTGAATTGTCTCGTTGTGGATCACGTCGAAGCTGGAGTATGAGGCAGTATCGCATCCTCTCTAAGGGCCGTTCTCCATGTAAACCGGTCCCGAGTTCCTCGGCGGCGGGTCAGAAACCGCTCGGATGTAAGCGATTAACGCCTGTATGTCCGATTTGTTAAGCGTATTTCCCCAAGCGGGCATGAGAGCGGACTTCTGCAAAGCCGGTCCGCCATTTGCGATGATGGCTATTAAGTCCGCGTCATTGATCTTGTTCAGCGCGTCGCCGTCGTTGAACGGATGCGGTTTGACGTCGAGATTGTCGTAGTTCGATACACGCTCAGCGGTCGACTCTGAATTGTGGCAACGATCGCAATATTGGTCATTGAGCCTGCGCCCGAGGGTTTGTTGATATCCGAGTGCGATCTCTTCCAGTTTGAGTTCGACTTTCCTATGAGACTTGTCGAATGTGGAGGCGGTGATCCGGTACCTTCCGGACATTCCGCCAAGTGAAACGTTGGTGCTGACTTGTCCGCTCGAGTCAGTTAGCACGCGCGCTGGATCCAAGCTGACGTCAGATGCAGCGGAGAACTCAACCAGTGCCCCGGCCACTGCTGCTCCCTGATCATCGTTGACTTGCAAAATGATTGGCTCTGGCAGCAGGCTTCCAGTCTGCGCGAACTGTTTTCCGCCACTCGACTCCACGATCGTGGCACCGAATGCCGTAGGCTTAAGCGCCGGCGCCGTACTGCTTTTTCGAGAACAGGAAGCCCCAACTAGCGCTAACCCCAGCAGGAATGCCATATAGACCTTCATCGCTTTGCAACCTCCTGTGTCCGCTTGCCGTTGGTCGCTCTCATGCCTACCAAGGATCTCCCTCCACTTTTTTGTGACATTAGGAAGGCCGTGAGCGCACGGCCATCGTCGTCGCTCATCGTGCGGTTCGGTTCGACTGTGCCTGGGCGCAGCGATTGCGGGTTCTTCATCCATTGAAAAATCCACGCCGCTGTAAGCCGAGATCCGACGCTCGTCAACGTGGGCCCGATGTAGCCCTTGTCGGTCTTGGTGTCGACGATGTGACAGCCCTGGCACGAGTACTTTCCGTAGAACAGCTGCTTGCCCAGTTCGATCTCTCCTTGCGCGTAGCCACTGAGCGGCATCGAATCGCGATCGATCTTGGGACTCTGGTACACCGTCATGATGTAGTCCGTGAGTTCGTGGACTTCGCCATCTGTCAGGTTGAAACGAGGCATGCGGCGGATTAAAGCCGGGCGCAACGTTCCCGGATTTTTGAAGAACTGCACCAGCCATTCGCGTTGTACCGAACTGCCTTCCCAGGTGAGATCAGGAGCCATATCGCCGCCGCGGCCGTTGATGCGATGGCAACTGAAACACGCCAGATCGGCCATTAGCTTTCCGGCTTTACCGGCTGGCCGATAGTCCGTCTCCGCTCTTGCCGGGACAGACAAAGAGGGGGGCAGAGCATACGAACGCTCATTTAGCGAAAGCAGGGCGGTGGTAAGAGCATCGATCTGTTGCCCCGTAAATGTGTACTGTGGCATTTTGAGCCCCGACGCAAATGCACGGGCATTTTTGATTTTTCCTGCAATGTAGTCGGGTAACGTATGTGGCATGCCGGGAAGGAAAATCAGTTGTGTGATCGGTTTGCTGCCGATGCGACTCAGTTCCGGAGCAAAGTTCTCGGGCTTCTTGCTGCCGGCGATTTCGTGGCAGGAGGTGCACCCGTAGTCTGAGACTAGGCGCTTTCCGTGTGCGATCTGCTCAGGCGTTGCTTTATCAAGATGAATATTCGCGAGAAAGTCGGAATCTGCCTTGCCCAGTAAGAATCCCGAGAGCGTCGCCACTTGGACATCGTTGAAGCGGTAGTGCGGCATGGCCGTCTGGGGATCGTAGCTCCGCGGATCTCGCAGCCAGGCCTGTAGCCACTCTGATTTCACTTTGGTTCCCACGTGCGTGAGTTCAGGGCCAATATCCCCCCCGACCATGTTGCCCGCCGCGTTTTGTACCGCATGGCAGGACGCACAGAAGGACTCGCCATACAAGGTCGCTCCAGCGGCCGGATCGGCGGAGGTTTTGGCTGAAACCGTCGCGGTGTCCCCCCGAAGAGGGGTGCTATTCGCAATGAGAAACGCCGAAACGTCGCGGGCATCCTCATCGCTAAGCTTAAAATTCGGCATCGTGGACGTCGGCGCATACATCTGCGGATCTTTCAGCCAGGCGAATATCCATTCGCGTGTTGTCTTGTCGGCGATGTGCGAAAGAGGTGGCGGATCGTCCGTCGCCTTCATCGTGGTGCCGTCGGGTAGCCTTACGGCATGGCAATGAACGCATCCTTCACGCGAAAGAAGGTTCCGTCCTTGATTCAACTGAGGCGTGCCAGGCAGCGGACCCCGATGGCACCCGCCGCAGGAAGACTCGATGTACTTGTCCGGAAGGATGGGCTGTTCCCATGCCAGCGTACTGTTGTGGGCTTCGGCTACCGTTGTGGCAGCGCCCTGGCCACGATGGCAGATCGTGCAGCCGAATTGGTCCAGATTGTGAGGCATCGTCGGGTGCTTCCGATAAGGCTGCCTGGCAACATCGGTAAGGCTTGCTTCTTTCAACCCGACGTGGCAAGTCGTGCAGCGATCAACCACTCCGAGTTCCGGCAACCAGATCTGCTGAATTCCGCCATTAAAATGGCGCTGCAGGGTATTGGCCTCACTGCGATTGCGTATCAATTTCAGGTATCCGTTCTGATACTCGCGCCACTCGCTGAAGAAGTCTTTTGCGGGCGCAATCGCCATCGAGATCAGGAGAATGACGCTGACGACTCCGAACGCGCGTACGCTGTCTCCAAAAAGTCTCTGCCAGAGTGATGTAAGTTTTTTGTTCATGAAGGCCGCACCCTCATCAGTCTAGGAACCCTGCCACGGCCAGACCCACGCCCAACCCGGCCCGCGGAAGAAAGTACCGATAGCAGTTAGCACAACCAATTCAAATAAGAACCACGTCATCACCCAATAGGATAGAGGCCGTGCCGCAACGTACCGCTGAAATCGAGACGGCGATTGTGGGGAACTCTCACCCGCGAACAGCATCAGTCCAGCGATGATCAGGGTGGGCACCAGTGCCGCATACACTTTGAACACGAGCAAAAATAACGAGAGCGCGCAGGCAGCGATATAGAAGATCCACAGCCGCTTGGATCTGTCTTTCAGAAAGAGGCCTTCCGCCTCAATGTTGACCTTGAAATATGGAATGACGACCAGCGCCATCACGACAAGGCCCGGCGCCAGAACGCCTGCCACGACTGGCGGAAAGTAATGCAGCATCTCTTGTAATCCGAGGAAGTACCATGGAGCCTTTGCCGGATTTGGAGTGTGTGATGGATCGGCTAACCCCTCGAGTGGTGCATTGAATAACAGCGCAATCCACACAAGGACAACGGCGAGTGTCATGATGGCAACTGCGGCGCGAAACAGTACCTCCGGAAATGTCTGGATCTGATCTTCGGTCTCCGCCTTTGCCTGTGCCGAAGTCCTGCGCGTAATGAAGACGATGCGACGCGGAGACCTCTTCGCGTTCGAATCCACGCCGGCGACATAATCCTTCGAGTCAGCCATGATTATTTCGCCTCCGTCATCGCGCTCTCGCTGTTCTTGACGCGAACGGGTGCGGGCTCACTGCGGTGATCGTAGAGGCCGCCATCTTTCCGAATTCGCCAGAAGTGGATCGCGACGAAGAACATTGCTGTCAGCGGCAGGATCATGCAATGGAGCACGTAGAAGCGCAGCAGTGCATTCGCGTTCACGGCGTGCCCGCCTAGAAGCAAGAAGTGAATCTTGTCCCCAATAACGGGCACGGCCGACGCAATATTCGAACCAACGGTGATTGCCCAGTACGCCAGTTGATCCCAGGGCAGGAGGTATCCCGTGTAACTGAGAAATAACGTAATAAGCAGGAGTATGACGCCGATCACCCAGTTGAACTCACGCGGGCTGCGGTAGGCTCCTCGATAAAAGACCTTAAACATATGCGCGAATACCAGGAACACCATGGCGTGCGCCGTCCAGCGATGCAGGTTGCGCAGAAACAGCCCAGAGGAAACCACGAACTGCAAATCTTTGGTGTCCGAGTACGCCTGGGGAACCGACGGATGGTAGTAAAGCATCAGCGGAATCCCGGTCGCGACAAGAATGAGGAATGTGCCGAACGTGAGTGTTCCCAGATACCAGGTCGCGCCGAAACTTAAAATGCGCGTCCGAACCTTGGTCGAGAACAGGTGCAGAAACACGTTCTGCTGAATAGCCAGAGCACGCTTCAGCGTGCTCGATCCGGTGCCACTGCGAAAAATCGAGCGCCAGACCCGCGTCTGCTGCATTTCTTCGAAATAGTGGTCCAGGGTTTTCGCCATATCAGACCTTCACAAAAGAATCGCGCGCCAGCGCCGGAACCTCAGTCGAACGGTCCACCAGGAGGTCGCCATCGTCATTGATCCAGATACGCTTCCACGGAAGCGGTTTGGGCGCTGGACCTTCGATCTTCTTTCCACTCTGTTCGAATTTGCTACCGTGACAAGGGCAGGCGATGATGTTGAGTTCCGGTTTCCACGCGGTCAGGCATCCCAGATGCGTGCATACCGCGCTTAATGAGAAATAGCCTTCTTGGGAATGAATGATGTATATCCCGTTATTTACATCGAGTGTTACCGAATCGAGCGGATAGCGGTCCGGCTTGCCCTCGTTCACCACGGGCGAAGGCTCATACAGCACGTTCGGCTCCAGGTACTGGTACGAGAATGCCGCCGTTCCGACCGCGGCGATGCTTAACGATCCCAACCCGAGCTTGGTGAAGAACTGGCGCCGGTTCAGGTCGTCTCCTAACGGTCCCTTCTTTACTTCCGCCATAAGTGCCTCTTGCTAGTTCTGCAACCCTGCGCCGATTGCTGCAATGGAGATCAGCCCTGTCGGCTCCGCCGGAAGCAGGTTGTAGGATTCCATCGTGATCGTGCCTACGGGGCAGCGCATTGCGCAAAGACCACAGCGAATGCAACGTGTCTCGTCCTTCAGCATCGCGGCACCGGCCACTATGCCGAGCTCGTCGGCTTTCACTTCATCTAATTCGACCCCGAAACATTCCTGGTTTTCGCGAATGTGCTGAATTGCCACCGGCTCAAACGAAATGCGATCGAGCGATACCAATTCCAGACATTTCTCAGGACAGATATCAACGCAGCCACCGCAGAGAATGCACATGCTGCCGTCTTCTGGAGTTCCTTCGAAAATTGTGTTCACCCAGCAGTGCAGGCAGCGCTGTGCTTCAGCCATTGCCGATGCAGCGTCATAACCGATTTCAACCTCAGTCACGCCCGTGCGCCGTTCGAGCGGGAGCATGGGAACCGGTTGCCGGTTTAGATCGAGGTACCCAGGCGGCATGGAGTGCCGCTTAAGTATTTCTACTTCGATGATCGGTTCTGAATGCGCCGCACCTCGCAAGTATTGGTCGATTCCCATGGCAGCGCGCTTGCCGTCGCCCACGCTGTCGATAATCAAACGAGGCCCAAACACACAATCCCCGCCGGCAAATATTCCAGGAACAGAAGTCATCAACGTTCTTGGACTGACCGCAATCAGTCCTCGCGCGGAAATCTCGACTTTGTCGTCCGGAGTAAAGAAATCTAGGCGTGGGGCCTGTCCTATGGCCATGATGATGGTGTCGCATTGAATTTGGGTCTCGCTCCCCTCATAGAATGCCGGGTTGAAGCGCCGGTTTTCATCGAAAACCCATTTCGTCTTGAGAGTTTCGAGTGCTGCGACTTTCCCGTCCTCGCCAATGATCCTCTTGGGGCCGAATCCGGGATGAATAATGATGCCTTCTTCTTCGGCCTCTTCAATTTCTTCCAGGGCAGCCGGCATCTCGTTGCGCCGCTCCAGACAGACCAAGTTCACTTCGCGAGCGCCCATGCGCAGCGCAGATAACGAGATGTCCACCATCTCCTTGGTTGCGACGGCCGAAATGTTTTCAGCGGCAGGTTCGGCATCCTGCACATCGCCGGCGTGTTGGCGCATAACCTCTCGAGCAGCAGAGCGAGCCACGTCCATCGCCACGTTTCCGCCGCCGATCACGATCACCTTTTTGCCGATCGTGAACTTGTAGCCGAGGTTGACGTTGAGCAGGAAATCGATGCCCTTATGAACTCCGTCCAGATCGACACCCGGGATGCTCAGATCACGGCTGCGATGCGCGCCGACTGCGATTAATACCGCAGCGAATCCCTGCCGTCGGAGATCAGAGATCGTGAAGTCACGCCCGGCGGCGTGATTGAGCATGAGCGTGATGTCGCCGGTTTCCAGAATCTCGCGGACCTGCGCTTCCACGACATCACGCGGCAAGCGATATTCCGGTATACCCAGATACAACATTCCACCAGCCACAGGTGCCGCTTCAAAGATGGTTACCGAATATCCCATTAATGCGAGATCATGCGCAGCGGATAGCCCAACCGGGCCGCCGCCCACGATCGCTACTTTGTAAGGAAGCTTCTCCTGTACGCGTCCTTCATTGATGTTTAGAGGGTGCTTCGATTCCGGTCCGTACTGCTCCGTGAGGAATCTCTTCAAAGCTCGAATCGAGATAGGCTTGTCGATCTCACCGCGGCGGCAGGCTGTTTCGCAAGGGTGTGCGCACACTCTTCCGCAAATGCTGGCGAGGGGATTCGGGTCGCGGGCGAACCGGTAGGCTTCTTCGAATCTTCCTTCACCAATCAGACCGACGTAGCGTCCGGCATTGGTATGGGCTGGGCACGCCATCATGCAAGGGAAGTTTGTGTGCAGCCAATCCGCATCAACCGTTTTGTTTTTGAATCGCTTCAGCATAGTTGCCAGACGGCCGTACGGCTCAACTTTCTTCGAAAAGCTTGTATCCGTGGACCGCGGAAGTATTTCAGCCAGGCGTGCTCCTTCCGTCTTGACGCTCGACCGGAACCGGTCACTTCGTCAGGGTGAAGTCAGCCTTACCGCCGCCAGCCACAGTTACCGGCTTCGATTGACTTTTGGCGCCTTCGTGCCAGACCACGACGGTGTAGCTTCCGTCCGGAACGTCGTTGATCTTGTAATTGCCGCTCTCGTCGGTCTCCGCGAAATACGGCGTTGGACTTACGATCAAATACCCAGCCATCTCCGGATGTACGTTGCAGAGCAGCGGGGCCGCGCCAGGCTTATCGAACGTGAATGCGCGCTTTTCGCCCTTCGGCCACGTGCCGAGATTGTGTCCCGCCTTCTTGTCGCTGCCGACTGCACTCCAAAAAACGTTATGTGCCACGTTATCGCTGTTCAGGAAATCGACAGTCGTGCCCTGCTGCACAACAACGATATGCGGCGAAAACATCAAGCCTTTTTGATCTATAACCGGGTGGTCTTTTGGCGCGGGAAACGTCTTGCCCGCAATGGAGTCCACATAAACCACGGATTTGCCCTTCATGCCTGTGACTTTGCCCTCGATATCGCCCGCCTTCGCCGCAAGACTCAATCCCAATACCATCAACATCGATAGCATTCCTTTGCATTTCATCGCGTTACTCTCCTTTTATTCATCCGCCCATCCCTGTGAATGTCAGAAAACAAATCTTGCCACCACGTAAATCGTGTTGTTGCCGGTTGCATTGCGACCGGCTCCGTCGTAGTTGTTGGACCCCCCATTGAACTTCGTATATCCGGTGTATTGCGCCGAGAGTTGCAGGTTCTGCCATGGCCAGAAAGAGAAGTTCGCGATGTAGCCCGCACCTCTGGGATCTCCGTTGGCGCTTCCGCTGACAGCCGCTTGTGTAAACAAAAGAGGATCGATGGTTCCAGATGTGTCGAACCATCCGAACGTGCCTGAGTACTTGTTGCCGAAGTGGTATTCGGCGTTCGTGAGGAATGTATTCAGGTGATGGTGGCCAGGTGAAGCAGCGCCAAGCGCCGCGCTGGCCACCGGGTTCGAATTCTCGCGAATATATGTGGCGCGCCATGAGAGGACATCCGTGCGGACCACGGTTCGATCGATCTGTACATCGAAAGCGAAGTCGGTGTAGTCGTCCTCAGGCCCGGTGATCGTGTTCGGACTGGATCGCATGTGCATGCCGTAGGTTCCAAATTCGTACTGTGTTTTTGGGGTCAACTGCTGCCACGCCACCCGCCAATACGGCGCGACTCCGCGGATATTGAAGCCGAAGCCGCTTCCGTCTGTGGGTTGCGAAGCACCTATGTGGCCAGAGCGGTAAAGCGCAGCATCAGCGTAAAGGTGGTTGTTCCACATCATGTAGCCGCCGAAACCTGCCACATCCTGGGCCAGGGAAGTGATGATCGGTGCCGCAGTGGGAGTCGGAGCCCAGTCGTCGGCGACAAACGGAAACCCCCATGCAGGTGTGCTGTTCCAGAGATCCTCAACGGTAGGATTGTTGTTGAGGTTTAGGCCAAACACGAAATCCTTCCTGCCCCACTTTGTACTGTTGGCGTATCGAATATCAGTGTTATCCATACTGAAGTGGTCGGATTGCGTGTTGTAAGTCACCTGCATAAAGCTGCCGACATGCGATGTCCATGCACCCGAAAGAAAAAGTGAAACGTCTTGCGGCAGCTCGACGCTGCCATTTTGTGTCCCCGGAACGGACGATTTCGTCGACGTGAAGGATGCCTCGAGCCATGCGGAAAGCGGCAGAGTTCCAAGCAGATCCAGAGCGGCGCGCTTCTTGCTGCCATCCGCCTTTACGACTTTCGTCTCATCCGCGCGATCTACGTAGCCCGTTAACTTGAATCGCCGCCCAGCGGGATTGAGTTCCGGAGGTGTGTAATGACAGCCGCTGCACGGTAAGCCCGTCTGCCGGGCGTAACTGGGAAGCGCATCAGCTTTGGGTGGATTCACTGCACTAAAGAACAGCAGGCTGAACACTACAGCGAGTGTAAGGACAAAAGCCGTGGCAATCTTCATGCTGGGCATCTCCTTTTCTCCCCGGCTGCTCGATGAAATCAACCGCTTTAGAGAACCGGGAACGCGGTATGAGCATGGAACTCCGAAAGCGCATTCAAGGCACTTCCAAAGTCATAACTTTGTGAGGTTTGTTGCCTCTAATCTCGTTCCAAGATGGGGCAGATGGTAGCGAGGAACCTAGGATCATGCCGGATGACTAATCACAGGTCTCTGTGATTTCAATCACACAATTAGGAAGCGAGACATCGCTTTAAATCTGAGTGACAAAAGCAAACGTGACTCGATTTCGCGGGAGATAGGGGCGGCTGAAACGATAAGGAATACTGAGACCTGAGCGTCTATACCCATGTACTTACTTTCCGGCCACGAATCAGTGCTCGGGTAGCCGTAACGAGGACAAGGACGTGCGCTGCAAGGGACTGCGATTGGCATTTCCTCACAAAGCGTAGTGATTGTGGTCACATAAGTGACACCGGAATTCATGTGCGTTTCCCCACAAACGATGCGAAAAGACTGGAACAAATGGGCACCAAGCCCGATGAAAACGAAAAGGCCCAGAGCGACGATGATCGAGATTTTTGAGGGCCATGTAACGGATCCCACGTCGACAGACTATTGGAGAAAACGCTTGAACGGGAACTCAGCACTCGCTGAATTGGAGCTTAAGACAAATCTCGCTCAGAGTGTTTGCAGCGATTGTCTTCTGAGTCACATACAGATCAAACGAAGCCATGGGAATATGAAGTAACTCGGCATCTGCAATCTTAATGGTGGATGGGCCAAGAGATTGCACCGGGG
>Ga0126379_10002201_pt1 | contig 12337 bp, 9 predicted proteins | sample PanSoiMetPlot_24_FD_92640 | JGI IMG/M metagenome (GOLD analysis project Ga0126379, IMG submission 92640) | Tropical forest soil microbial communities from Panama - MetaG Plot_24 | ecosystem: Environmental > Terrestrial > Soil > Tropical forest > Bulk soil | place: Panama | collected 2016-02-17
GCGATTGGGGCAATGGCGGCTATGTGGTAGCGACGTTGTTGCGGCCTTTGGACGTGGCAGCCCAGCGCATGCCGGGGCGAGCCATCGGGGTGCAATGGTTCTCAGTTGGTCGTAACGCAAAGACCCTTACGGTCAATCTTGACCTTCCGCCGCTGTCGCGGCCGACCCAAACGCTGCGCGTGCCGGTCAAGATCGACGGCCTTGCCGGGCAGGAAGCGAGGCTGGTGGCGGCGGCGGTCGATGTTGGAATTCTCAACCTCACCAACTACAAGCCGCCGGCACCGGACGACTATTTCTTGGGTCAACGCCGCCTGACCGCCGAGGTGCGTGATCTTTACGGCCAACTCATCGATGGCATGCAGGCGACAGTTGGCCAGATTCGCTCCGGTGGCGACAGCGCCGGCGCGGAGTTGCAGGGCAGCCCGCCGACCCAGCCGCCAGTCGCGCTTTACTCGGGCATTGTCACCGTCAACCGCGACGGCACCGCGGAAGTTGCCTTCGAGATTCCGGAATTCAACGGGACCGTACGGGTGATGGCGGTCGCCTGGTCGCGTGACAAGGTCGGCCGCGCGATGGGCGACGTGACGGTGCGCGATCCGGTGATCGTCACTGCGACCCTGCCACGTTTCATCCTCGTCGGTGATCGCAGCACCTTGCAGCTCGAGATCGACAATGTAGAAGGACCGGCTGGTGAGTATCGCGTTGCGGTAGAAACCGACGGCCCGGTGCGCCCCGGCGTCGGCACGCCTCAGACGGTGCAACTGCGCGCCAAACAGAGAGGCCGGCTCGCGGTCCCCATGACGGCCTCGGCAGCCGGTATCGCCAATATCAGGGTCCGAATCGCAGGGCCGGAGAATTTCGCGCTCGACCGCAACTATGTGCTCGCCGCGAAGCCCGCAACCCAAGTGCTGACGCGCCGAACGGTGCGAACCATCGCGGCGCGCGAGAGCCTGACGCTGTCGGGCGATCTGTTCTCTGACCTCGTGGCCGGGACCGGAAGTGTCGCGCTTTCGATCGGCCCATCAACAGCGCTCGACGCTGCGACACTACTCAAGGCGCTCGACCGTTATCCATTCGGATGCTCGGAGCAGATCGCGAGCCGCGCGCTGCCGCTGCTTTATGTCAATGAGTTGGCGGTTGAAGCCCAGCTCGCCTTCGATACCGCGGTCGATCAGCGCATTCGCGACGCGATCGAACGGTTGCTTGCGCGGCAGGGCTCGAACGGTTCGTTCGGCCTGTGGTCGGTCGGCGGCGACGACGTTTGGCTCGACAGCTACGTCGCCGACTTCCTGACGCGAGCGCGGGAACGCGGATTTGCCGTACCGGACTCCGGCTTCAAACTTGCAATCGACCGGCTGCACAATCTTGTCGTTAACGCGCCGGAACCCAGCAAGGACGGCGGGGGTAACCTCGCTTATGCGCTCTACGTGCTGGCACGCAATGGCGCGGCCCCTGTCGGCGACTTGCGCTACATTGCCGACATCAAGCTTGGCGATGTCGCCACCCCGATTGCAAAGGCGCAGATCGCCGCGGCACTCGGTCTGCTGGGTGATCGTGTGCGGGCGGAACGAGTCTACACCGCTGCGCTCGACTCACTCGTGACGCCGCGTTTCGAGTTCGGACGCGAGGATTATGGCTCCACGTTGCGCGACGCTGCGGCGGTCGTCACGCTGGCGACAGAAGGCAACGCACCACAGCCAACCATCGCGACAGCTATGCAAAAGGTCGAAGCTGCACGCGATGCTGCGTTCTACACATCCACCCAGGAAAATGCCTGGATGGTCCTTGCCGCCCGCGCCATCGGCAAACAGGCCCGCGTGTCGCTCGATGTCGGCGGCGAGGCGCGCCAGGGCCCGCTTTACCGCACAGTGCGAGCCGGCGAACTGCTGGCGAGCCCGCTCAAGGTGACCAACACGGGCGATGCGCCGCTGCGGGCCGTCGTATCCGTCAACGGGGCGCCGGTGACGTCGGAGCCCGCGGCCGACCGGGGCTTCAGGATCGAGCGGCTTTACTACACGCTCGACGGCAAGCCGGCTGACCCCGCTACGGCACAGCAGAACCAGCGTTTCGCGGTGGTGCTCAAGGTTACCGAGCCGACGCCGCAATATGGGCGTGTCATCATCGCCGACTACCTGCCGGCGGGATTCGAGATCGACAATCCGCGACTGGTGTCATCGGGCGACGCCGGCAGGTTAAGCTGGATCGCGGATGCCGCCGAGCCGGTCTATTCCGAATTTCGCGATGACCATTTTGGCGCGGCCTTCGATCGCAACAGCAAGTCTCCCGCGATATTCAGCGTCGCCTATGTGGTGCGTGCGGTGTCGCCCGGTACCTATGTGCTGCCGCAGGCCTTTGTGGAGGACATGTATCGCCCCGATCGTTACGGCCGCACCGGCACCGGAACGGTTGCCGTCGCGGCCCGCTGACGGCGGATGTATCGAAGTGGTGGCCGCAGATGAACCGCCAACACGTCGTGCCGCACGCGATGCGGCTGATTGCAGCGGGCCTTGCGGCGGCGATACTCGCCGCGGCGCGTGCGATGACGCTTTGGATCGCCTCGCTCGGTCCGGTGCCGCTCGGCGAGGGGCTGGAATTCTCGACTACAGTGGTCGATCGCGAAGGCCGGCTGTTGCGCCCCTATGCGACGGGCGAAGGACGCTGGCGCCTGCCGGTGCGGGCCGATGGCGTCGATCCCCGCTATCTGGCGATGCTGATCGCGTATGAAGACAGGCGGTTTCGCGAGCATTCCGGCATCGATCCTCTCGCTTTGCTGCGAGCCGGCGGGCAGATTCTCGCCCATGGTCGCATTCTGTCGGGCGGCTCTACCCTCACCATGCAGGTGGCTCGGCTGCTGGAGCCGCGTGCCGAGCGCTCGCTCGTTGCCAAGTTGCGTCAGGTCATTCGTGCGGTGGAGATCGAGCGGCAGCTCACCAAAGACGAGGTGCTCACGCTTTATCTGAATTTGGCGCCCTATGGCGGCAATCTCGAAGGCATTCGCGCCGCATCGCTCTCCTACTTCGGCAAGGAGCCGAGGCGGCTCACGCTGAGCGAGGCCGCGTTGCTGGTCGCGCTGCCGCAATCGCCGGAGGCGCGTCGCCCGGATCGGTCGGGGACGGCAGCTGCGCGAGCGCGCGACCGCGTGCTCGACCGCGTCGCCGCCGCTGGCATCGTCGATGCCGCGGAAGTCGCGCGCGCCAAGGCCGAGCCGGTGGCGGCGGAGCGAAAACCAATGCCGATGCTGGCGCCGCATGCCTCTGACGATGCGGTCGCAGCATTGCCGGGGCGATCACTGGTGCGACTCACCATCGATGCGCCGTGGCAGGCGAGCCTCGAGCAATTGGCGCGCGAGCGAGCCCGCACCCTCGGACCCAATATTTCGGTCGCGATCCTCGCCGTCGATCAGGCTACCGGCGAGACGCTGGCGCGGGTTGGCTCCGCCGATTATTTCGACGCAGAGCGCTCCGGCCAGGTCGACATGACGACGGCAATTCGTTCGCCCGGCTCGACCCTCAAGCCGTTCATCTACGGACTCGGATTCGAGGACGGCATCATTCATCCGGAGACCCTGATCGAGGATCGTCCGGTGCGCTATGGCGCCTACGCGCCAGAAAATTTCGACCTCACGTTCCAGGGAACCGTATCAGTGCGCAAGGCGCTGCAGATGTCACTCAACGTGCCGGCGGTCGCTGTACTGGACCGGGTCGGTGCCGGGCGGTTCGCGGCGCGATTGCGCCAGGCCGGCGGCGCGTTGGTACTACCGAAGGGTGAGGTCCCCGGGCTCGCCATGGGCATCGGCGGCGTCGGGGGGCGGCTTTCCGATCTGGTTATGCTTTACGCGGGGCTGGCGCGGCTCGGCACCGCAGCGCCGCTGATCGAGCAACTCGCCGACACCTCGCTTGTGAACGCCGACACGGGAACCGATGCACGACGGCTGATGGAGCCGGTCGCGGCTTGGTATGTAGGCAGTATTTTGCTTGGCACGCCGCCACCCGAAAATGCGCCAGGCGGGCGCATCGCCTTCAAAACCGGGACCAGCTACGGCTATCGCGATGCCTGGTCGATCGGATTCGACGGTAAGCGTACCATCGGAGTGTGGGTCGGACGGCCCGACGGCGCGCCGGTGCCAGGCTTGACCGGACGCGCTGCGGCGGCGCCGATCTTGTTCGATGCTTTTGCGCGTTCCGGCAAGCTGCCCGCTCCGTTGCCGGCGGCCCCACGCGGCGCGCTGTTTGCCAGCAATGCCAAGCTGCCGCCACCGCTACAGCGGTTCCAGTCGGGCGGGTTGCCGGGCGAGGACGCCGCACTGCCGCTGCGCATCCTGTTTCCGCCCAATGGCGCACGGCTCGAGCTCGTCGCCGGCGAGCACGGCGGCATCGATCCGCTGGCGCTGAAGATCTCGGGCGGCACCGCGCCGCTGACTGTGCTGGTCAACGGCATTCCGCTCGGCGGCGCCAGTACCAAGCGCATGATATTCTTCGCGCCCGATGGGCCTGGGTTCGCCCGGCTCACCGTGATGGACGCCAGAGGCTTGGCCGACAGCGTGACGGTACGGTTACAGTAAAGCGGCATGCATATAGCGTGCGCCGATGTCCGGCATGATCTCGCAGTGGTCAATCATGGCGATACCCTCGGAGCTTCGCACCGCCTCGCGTGTGCCACTTTAGTAGCCATAATTCAGATTGCTTGCGATCAAAGGGGGGAGTAGTTTAAGTCATGGCTGAAATCACGCTTATGCAGACTGGCGAACGATTAACCCGTCTCGGCCATGCTCTTAACCGTATCCGCCGCCAACTACGGGGAGCAGGGCTTCTGGAAGAATCTGAAAGCATACGGGTTGCAGCACGTGAATGTTGGCGCGCCGGCCGATTGATTGAACGAAAACCCGCAGCATCGGATGCTTTCAGGGAATACCTTCACAAACACCCGGAAGACGCCGATGAGCCGGATGACGACGACTTGGACGCTGAACTCGAGCGCTTGTTCTCGGCAGAATAGATTCAACGGAAACTGAACGGCGTCATTAGGTAATGGCGTCATAACCGTCTTCGGCAAGGGCTGTCACCAGAATATTGCTTGTGCGCCGGCGGCGATGTTGCGGTTTTGCACCACTCGGAAATTTTCCATGTCCTGCCGCGAGTTAGCAGGCGTTCGCGCGGCCGCGAAGCTTGTTTGTCCGACGCCTGCGTTCTAAGGTGACGCAGGGCTGCGTTATCTGCAGCGAACGAGGTTGCGAGAGCACAAAGCGCGTCGAGACAGCGGTATGGCCGTCATTGCCGAGCTGAAGGCAAGAAAGGAATCTAGGAATTGGAGGATCGCGGCCCTGATGGGCTATGCGACTGTCTCCCATTTGCGTGCGGTCACCGTGCTGGCGATCATATCACTTGCGTCGTTTCTGCCGGGCTTTTTCCAGATTCCGCCGGTTGATCGCGACGAGGCGCGGTTCGCCCAGGCGAGCAAGCAGATGATCGAGACCAGCGACTATATCGACATCCGCTTTCAAGATGAGACGCGCTACAAAAAGCCAGTCGGCATCTACTGGTTGCAGGTGGCGGTGGTTGAAGTCGCGGAGACCTTGGGTGTGCCGCGTGCCCGAACGCAGATCGGGCTTTATCGGATTCCTTCGCTGATCGGCGCCATCGGGGCCGTGTTGTTGACCTATTGGGCTGCGCTCGCCTTCCTCTCACGGCGGGCGGCGCTGATGGCCGGCGCCATGATGGCGACGTCGATTCTCCTCGGTGTCGAGGCACGGCTCGCCAAGACCGATGCAATGTTGCTGCTGACCGCGGTTGCGGCATTGGGTGCGATGGCGCGCGCCTATCTGGTGGAACAGGGCGATCGTGCAACCGGTATCCCCCCTTTGGCCATCGCCGCGATCTTCTGGAGTGCGATCGCGGCCGGAATTCTGGTTAAGGGACCGGTGATCCTTATGTTGGTGGGTTTCGCCATCATCACGCTAGTGGTGGCGGATCATTCCGCAAAATGGTTGTGGCGGCTCAAACCGGCGATCGGCGCGCCCTGGGCGCTCGCATTGGTGATGCCATGGTTCGTCGCCATCTTGATTCGCAGCGGCGGCAGCTTCTTTATCGACTCACTCGGCGAGGACATGTTCGCCAAAGTGACGGGCGGCCAGGAAACCCATGGCATGCCGCCCGGCTTTTATTTCGTGGCATTTTGGGAAACGTTCTTTCCGGGCGCTATGCTGGCAGGTCTTGCGGCGCCGGCGGTGTGGCGCGCGCGCACCGAACCCGGTTGCAAAGTTCTGCTCGCTTGGATGGTGCCATCCTGGGTTGCTTTCGAGCTGATGCCTACCAAGCTGCCGCATTACGTTCTGCCGCTCTATCCGGCACTCGCGATCCTGATTGCGGGTGTAATCGACAGCCACTCGCTTTCGCGCCATCGCTGGCTGGTGCGCGGAACGATTTGGTGGTTCATCATGATGATGGTGGTGGCGCTGTTTCTGATTGCGTTGCAAATCGTTGTCGGCCAAAGGCTTGGGCTGCTGACGTGGTCGTTCGCGGCGGCGACCGTGGTCTTTTCGCTGTTCGCTTGGCTGCTCTATCAGGTCGACGGTGCCGAAGTGTCGCTCATGCGGGCCATGGCTGCGTCGCTCATGCTCTCCTTCGCGGCCTATGGGGCAACCTTTCCAGGCTTGCGTGCACTGTTTCCATCGGTGGGTCTCGCTAATTACATCCACAGCACCAACTGTACCGAGCCGGTCGCGGTAACAGCGGGCTTTCACGAACCGAGCCTCGTTTTTCTCGCCGGCACCAACACCAACCACGGTGTTGGCTCCAGCGCGGCGGATTTTCTCTTAGGTGGACCGTGCCGGTTCGCGTTCGTCGAAAGCCGTCAAGAGCGCGCTTTCGTGCAGCGTGCCGATGCGGTCGGCCTGCGCTATACCGTGGGGCCGCGCGTCGAGGGCTTTAACATCAACGGCGGCCAGGCGGTCAACATTGCCACTTACCGTTCGGAGCGCGGCCAATGACGGCGTCCGGTGGGATCAATGCGCATGACCTGGGTGCCGTTGCGGTACGCGCGACGACGTTCTTTGAAAATGTTCGTGGCGGCCTTGGCGCCGCATTGCACCGGCCGCGGCGGATTGCGACGAACTTCGTTCCGGCGTGGCGACGCCTGAAAATCCACGGCGCCATCGCGATCTGCGCGGTAGCGCTTTCGATGCTGTTTCTCGACTCGCCCGCGCATGAATTTGCCGCCGGGCTGCCGCTTTGGCTGGTCGACGTCGCCTATGAAATTACTGATTTTGGTCGCTCCACGTGGATTCTGGTGCCAGTCGGCACATTGATCGTCCTGATTGCATTCCTCGCGTCGCCGACGCTCGACTACATGTCGCGTGCTGTGCTCGCTATGGCGTTCGCAAGGTTCGGTTACGTGTTCGTCGCGGTCGGTCTGCCGGGGCTTGTGAGTACCGTGGTGAAACGATGGATCGGTCGGGTGCGGCCGTCCGCCGTTGGACCGTTCGCCTACGAGCCATTTTCGTGGCGGCCGGAATATGCGAGTTTCCCGTCCGGCCATGCCACGACGGCATTCGCGGCGTTGGTAGCGTTCGGCGCCATCTTTCCTCGCATCCGTCGCGTGCTATGGGTCTATGCGTTGTTCATCGCGGCTAGCCGGGTGTTGGTTTGCGCGCACTATCCAAGCGACGTAATAGCCGGCGCGGCGTTCGGAGCATTCGGCGCCTTGTTGGTACGCGATTGGTTTGCCGCGCGCCGACTTGGGTTTTTCGTCGGCGCCGATGGTGCCGTCCACACCATGGCGGGCCCGTCGCAACGGCGAATCAAACAGGTTGCCGGCGCGCTCGTTGCCTCATAACGCCCGATCACATGTGGATAGTCCGTCGGCAGGACTCATCGAAGCCGTTCATTTTGTCGCATTTCCCGCCGCGGCCGGAGTTTCGCGATAGCGGAATATGCCGGACGGCAGAAGCGAAATTCCTGATGACCGAGGACAGTTCATTCCCGTCCTGTGCCGCGGTGCCGCGCATCTCGGTCGTGGTACCGGCGCGCAATGAAGCCGGCAATATCACGCCGCTGGTCGAGGAGATGGTGCGAGCGCTGACGGCATTCGCGCCGATCGAAATCATTTATGTCAATGATGGGTCGTGCGACGGCACCGAGACCGAGCTGAGTTCCTTGATGAAAAGGCACGGTTTCCTGCGCCAGATCAAGCATGAGGTTTCGTGCGGTCAATCGGCGGCGGTACGCAGCGGCGTCATCGCTGCGCGCGCCGCCATTGTTGCGACGCTCGATGGAGACGGCCAAAACGATCCTGCCTTTCTTCCCGCCCTGATGGCGGCGCTGGAGCGCGACCCTGCTGTAGGGCTCGCGGCCGGACAGCGCGTCGGCCGCAAGGCTACGGGCTTCAAGCGGCTTCAATCGCGGATCGCCAATGGGACGCGCAAGGCCATTTTGCACGATGGCACCCGTGATACCGGATGCGGGCTCAAGGCGTTTCGTCGCGAGGTCTTTTTAGCGCTTCCCTATTTCGACGGTCTACACCGGTTTCTGCCGGCGTTGGTGCGACGCGAGGGCTACCGCATCGCCTATGTGGACGTGGTCGATCGGCCGCGCCTGCACGGCGTCTCGAATTATGGCCTGTGGGATCGGTTATGGGTCGGCATTCTCGATATCGCGGGGGTATGGTGGCTGATCCGGCGCAGAAAACGCGTGCCACTCGTTTCGGAGGTTGTTCGCGATGCTGGTTAGCCTGTCTCAAGCGGTCGGCGACTATCTGCAGAATGTTTTCTTTTTGCAGCTGAACTGGTGGATATTGCTCGGCTATGCCGGACAGTCGCTGTTTGCGATGCGCTTCGTCGTCCAATGGGTGGCATCCGAACGGGTCGGCCGTAGCGTGATCCCCGTCGCATTCTGGTTCTTCTCGATCGGCGGCGGCTTGCTGTTGTTCGTCTATGCGCTTTACATACGCGATCCTGTTTTTATCATTGGCCAAGGGTTTGGCTTGTTCGTCTATTTGCGCAATCTCTATTTCGTTTTTCGCGAGCGTAAGATAGTGTCGGTATCATGATCCGGCTCTCAGTCATACCGACTGCCATCAAGTAGGCGGGACGATTCCCAATTGACTATTGTTCGCAATGCGTTCTGATATCCCCATGAGTATCGAGCGATCAGCGCTGCCTTTGGAAGACGATCGAGCCCGTTTGCAGCCTCAGGGCGGGTTTCCGGTGCTGTCTTTTGCCAAGCGATATTTCGACTTCGGACGCCTCTGGATTCGCAGAGCGGCGGCTCCCGGCGGCGTTAACGGGGTCGTCATGGCGCTCGTTTTCATCGTCCTCACGAACGTCTTTCTCTTATTTATGCGGTATATTCAGGAGCTGCCGCCTGTCGCGCTGACATTCCTGATCCCGGTCGTCGTGGCCGCTATCCGTTGGGGCACGCTGTCGGCCGTTTTGACGGCCGTCGGCGGCGCCCTGACTCTGACCCTGTTTTTCTACAGTCCGTTCTATACAACCAGCGCCGACTCGCGATCGCGCGTCCTCGGCGTCGTAGTCTTCCTCATCGTCTCGCTGGTGCTTGGCTATCTTGCGGCCAAGACGCGACGGGATGCCGCTCGCGCGCTCAAGCGGGAAAACGAGATCCGCGATCTCTACACGTTTTCGCAACGGATTTCAGCCGCCCAGTCGCCCGCAGGAATCTTCGAGGCGATGCAACAGCATTTGGAAACACTGGTGGGGCGCAAGGTCCTGCTGTTCGATTCACTTGGAACCTTGGAGGCAAAATCGGAACGACTTGGCGATGTTGAAATTCCCAAAGCAGTGACCGAGGCGGTGGGCAGGATGCCGGTTGCCGGAACCTCCGGCTTGAAGGACATCGTGGTCGACGATCATCGCGGCAGCGCCTGGTTGGTGCGACCCGTCTCGACCAATACGGCGGACTTCGGCGTCATTGCTGTCGATCTCGGTCGCCCTTCCGACGTGTTCGATGAATTGCGTGCGCGCGTCGTCGCCTTGATTGGCGATGCCGGATTGTCGCTCGAACGGTTGGGACTCGCCCGCACGATTTCGGAGGCGCGCACCCGCGCCGAGACGGAGCAGTTTCGCGAGGCCCTGATCGGTTCGGTGTCGCACGAATTGCGCACACCATTGTCTTCGATCCTCGGTGCATCGACGGTGTTGTCATTGGCGCCGGAGATTACCGGCGATGCGCGCCTGAAAAAGCTCGCGGCGCTGATCCACCAGGAATCAGAACGGCTCAATGTCGAGATCCAGAATATTCTCGACGCGTCGCGCATCAGCAGCAACGGTCTGCAGGCGAAGCTCGAATGGGCAGAACCCGCCGACTTCATCAATGCGGCACTTCAGCGTTGTCGCAACCGTCTGGCGAGCCGCGCGGTCGAGGTAACGCTTCCGGACGAACTCATTCTCCTGCGCATCGATTCAGTGTTGATGGAGCGAGCGCTGGGGCAGATTCTCGACAATGCGGCAAAATATTCGCCACCGGAGTCCGCTATCAACGTCCGCGGGCATCTTGAATCGGGTCATTTCGTAATTTCAGTCTCTGACCAGGGGGCTGGCCTTGACGCCGACGACCGGACGCTATTGGGACAGAAGTTCTTCCGTGGGAATCGTCACTCTCAGGTTACGTCAGGCCTCGGATTGGGATTCTGGATCGCCAGCGCTTTCGTGGCCGCCAATAACGGAACCATTGAGGCAACCAGCGAAGGCGTCAATAAGGGTATGACGGTCACGGTTCGGTTGCCCTTGCCAATGAAGGAGAACCATAAGGAGTGACATGACGGACGGCGATCAACATGTACTTATCGTCGACGACGAGGCGCAAATTCGTCAATTTGTACGGGCCGGCATGGAGCTCGGGGGTTACCGGGTAACCGAAGCGGCGAACGGGACCGATGCGCTGCGCGAGATCACGCTGCATCCGATCGACCTTGTGATTCTCGACTTAACGTTGCCCGACATCGACGGATCGGAATTGCTGGAGCGGATTCGCGGATGGTCCGGGGTTCCGGTCATCATCTTGTCGGTACGGGCTGGAGAGACCGAGAAGGTCAAGTTGCTCGAACTCGGCGCCGATGATTATGTCGTGAAGCCGTTTTTCATGTCGGAGTTGCTGGCGCGGGCAAAGGTAGTGCTGCGGCGTCAAAGCGAGCGCAAGGACGGCGAAAGTGCGTTGCGGTTGGATCGCCTCGTCATCGACTTTGCAGCCCGAACGGTGGAGCTGGACGGTAAACGCCTTAATCTTACGCCTAAAGAATATCGTTTGCTCCAAGTGCTCGCCCAGCACCCCGGAAAAGTCATAACGCACCAGAACCTGCTTAAGTCGGTGTGGGGGCAGGCGCACGTCAACAATACGCAGTACTTGCGAATCTTCGTGCGCAAGTTGCGCCAGAAAATCGAGGTTGATCCAAATCGGCCCAAGATCTTGCTGACTGAGCTCGGCGTCGGCTATCGACTCAGCGATCCGGCTGCGCGAGATCACACGCGCCCTGAATAAAAATCCGAATTTATAAGATAAGTATTCCTGAAATTATTACTTGGCCGTAATGAATTTGTAATTTAAAAGTAACTTGTATTCTTTTGCGAATAGCGATCTCATTGACGCAATCAATTCTTCTGAAGGAGATCGCAATGCTCAAGATAATCACTGCCGGCGCAACCGCACTGATGCTCATAGCGGGAGCGACCGCCTATGCCCAACAGTCGCCGGCCGTTCCAGACTTTGGGAGGCGGCAGCAGTTTAGCGCAGAAGATCGTGCCGCATTCCTCGATGCGCGCATTGCTGCGTTGCATGCCGGATTGCGATTGACTCCTGAGCAGGAAAAGGCGTGGTCCGCCTTCGAACAGGCCTATCGCGATCTCGCAGCGACGCGTGGCGGTCGAACGGCCGGTCCCCGCACGGAGCAGTCGCCCGATCCGGTCCAACGCGCCCAGCGCAATGCCGATGCACTGGCTGCCAGCAGCGCCGCACTCAAGCGTTATGCTGAAGCCATGGCGCCGCTCTACCAAAGCCTTGATGACAACCAGAAGCGGCGCTTTGGAATCCTTTCGCGTATGGAACGGCCCCGTTTCCACAACTTCGCTTTCTGGCGTGACAGCGATCGCGGCGAGTTTCCGTCCCCGCGCTGAACGTAAGGTCGGGCGCGTTCCTCCCTCCGCGCCCGGCGACGAGTCGCCGGTGTCGTCCCCGGCGGCTCGCTCGCTTCCGCAATACCAAAGCTATTTGATCTTACGAACGATCTTCCCCGAAAAATCCGAAGGTCTTCGCAGCATCGCAGTGTGATACCGTGGCCGCGAAGGCCGCAAAGCCTTCCTCAAGATCGGCGATGAGGTCGCAAACATCCTCAA
>Ga0126379_10002202_pt1 | contig 12330 bp, 9 predicted proteins | sample PanSoiMetPlot_24_FD_92640 | JGI IMG/M metagenome (GOLD analysis project Ga0126379, IMG submission 92640) | Tropical forest soil microbial communities from Panama - MetaG Plot_24 | ecosystem: Environmental > Terrestrial > Soil > Tropical forest > Bulk soil | place: Panama | collected 2016-02-17
CACGAAGTGATCGGCGTGGCCAACGAATTGTGTAAGGACGGATTCGAAATCGAAATTGTCGATCTTCGCACAGTGAAACCGCTCGATACCGCGACCGTGCTCGCATCGGTTGCGCGCACGGGGCGTTTGCTCGCGGTCGGTGAAGCATTTCCATGGGGCGGCGTGACCGCGGAAGTGATCTCTCGCGTTACGGCGGAAGGTTTTCATCTGCTCGACGCCGCGCCTGCGCGCATCAACGCGAAAGACACGCCGATTCCTTATCACCCGAATTTGTGGAGCGAACACCGTCCGAATCGAAAAACCATCGCGGCGAAGGCGAGAAAAGTTCTCGCGGAGTAAATTTATGCCTCAAGTTCCAATCACCATGCCGCAGCTCGGCGAATCGATGGCCGAGGCGACAATCGTTTCAATCAAAGTTAAACCGGGCGAAAAAGTTTCGGCCGATCAGGAAATCATCGAAGTCGAAACCGACAAAGCCGTAATGGGCGTGACCACGCCGTGCGCGGGCGAGATCGCGAAGATCGATGCCGAAGTGAAAGGCACGTACGCCGTCGGAACCGTGCTCGGTTACGTCGAAGCGAGCGAAGCCGACGCGGCGCGATTCCAAAAGCGCGCGCCGGAACAACCGCAAGGCGATGTCGACGCGGAAATTCCGGGTCGCCAGGAAGAAACCGCGAAAGCGATCGACAACGGCAGCGGTTCGCATTTTCAAGTAGACGATGTCGATCTTCCACAGGTCGCGACGACTGCCGAAGCAGGACGCGGCGGTCTGCCGGTTCCGGCAAGCGCGAAAGGCGCCGGATATCTTTCGCCGCGCGTGCGCGCTCGCATGGCGGAATTGCAATTAACCAATGCCGACCTTGCCGGGATCGCAGGAACAGGAACAGCCGGACGCGTAACGATCAAAGATCTCGAAGATTTTCTGAACTCCATTCAATCGCAACCCGCGGAAAAACCGAGCGCGATCCGGACCGGCGTGGCCGATGCGATGCGCCGCAGTTGGACGCGACCGTTAGCAACGGTTGGCGTCGCAGTTTGTCTCGATCCGGTTTTGCAAGATCGACAATCGCGCGATCCGAAGCCCGGCCCCGCGCTTTACGCATTGCGCGCACTTGCGCTCGCGCTCGCCGAGCAACCTAATGCTGCCGCGCGATTGATTGGGGGACGCGCGATCGGCCTGCAATCGATCGACATTGGTCTCGCGGTCGAGGCCGGCGAAGGAATCATGGTCCCGGTGATTCGTAACGCGGACAAAACATCGCTCGCCGATCTCACGACCAAATACGCAGAACTTGTCGATCTTGCACGACGCCGCCGGCTGACGAGCGAAATGACTTCGGGCGGCATCGCCTCCGTTTCGAACTTCGGAACGTTCGGTTTGGATTGGGGAACGCCGATTCCCCTTCCCGATCAAACGATGATCCTCGGTCTTGGCGTTGGAAAAAAAACACCGTCCTGGGATGAATCGAAAAAAGAGTTCGTCCCGAAAACCGAAGCGCAAGTCACACTGAGCTTTGATCACCGCAGCCTCGACGGCGGCGGAGCTGGCCGCTTGCTCAAACGCGTAATCGAGCTGCTCGAAGATCCGAAGAAGCTCTAGCCGCGTCGCTTGCGGCGACGGGGACGAGGCTTAGGTTGGAGATCCAATGTCATACAAAGACAAAGAGTTTGAGGTGAAACGCGATCTGGACGTGATCCTGATTCCGGCCGGGCAGAAGTACACGATTCCGGCAGGAACGAAGGGCGTGATTACGCAGGCGCTTGGTGGAAATTACACGATCGCGACATCGTACGGACTGTCGCAAGTCGCGGAGAAAGATTTGGACGTGCTCGGTTTAGAAAAGCCGCAGGCCCAGGCGAAAGAAAAGGCTGCGGCGAAAACAAACGACGCAGTTTCGGAAGACGACGTTTGGAGCCAGCTGAAGCAATGTTACGACCCGGAAATTCCGGTGAACATTGTCGATCTTGGTTTGGTTTACGATTGTCGTCTGATCAAAAAAGATGACGGCGGCACTCGGGTGGAAGTGAAAATGACGCTGACCGCGCCGGGGTGCGGCATGGGGCCGGCGATCGCGCACGATGCACAAAGCAAGATTCTGTCGATCGACGGTGTCGATGAGGCCGACGTGCAACTAGTCTGGGACCCGCCGTGGAATCAGAACATGATCAGCGAAGCCGGTCGGATGAAGCTGGGAATGATCTAAACCAGCATCACGGCCACGCTTTTTTCACGGGTTTTTCGATTCCCCCGCTTGATTCTCCTTCTATCGACCAATTGAACATCGCGCGGTCGGTTTTCGCGTAGGCGTCGGCCCAGTCATCGCGCGGCACCGGATCTAACGCCGAGGTGTGCTCGGTGTTGTCTCCGGGTTCGACAAAGGCGCTGCTGCCCGGAAGCCGGACGACCCGCTCGAACAGCTTTCCGGACGATGTTTCGACGGTGAAGTTAATCGTCGGATATTCCATTCGCTTGGGAACGTTAATTCGATACGACAACTGCGCGCTGCGATAATCACGATCACCGGGGGAGCCGTGCGAAGGCTCGAATTTCGTCAGCGTCAGCTCAACTTTTGTCGGCGACGAAACCGACGGCGTTGATGCGGTTGGGTTGGGTGTGGGTGTTGGTGATTGCGTTGGCACCGGTGTGGATGTCAGTGTCGGCATCGCTGTTTCCGCTGGTGTCGGAGAAGGCGATGCGGTTGCTGTCGAGACGGAAGAAGTTGGTGACGGTAGCGGCGGCGTTTCTTTTTGCGGAGAAGGCGTCGGGATTGGTGTCGGAGATGCCGCCGCTTTCGTTGGCGTGGCTGTCGCAGTCGGCGATTTGCGCTCGGTTGGTGCCGACGGCTTTCTTTTCGGAGTCGGTCTTGGAGTAGGCGTTTGCGCACTGCGATCTACGCCGAGATGAGTGCCACGGCCAACCGCGACGCGGGTCTTGAGTGGCGTAGCCGAAGGATTCGCGCGAGCCTTAAAACCAGACAAAAATGACGGCTTCGGCGTTGGGGTCGGAGTCGGAGTTGGCGCCGCGTGGAGCGACCCTGCCAGGCCCAGGACTAAGGCCGTCGAAAAAAATATTCGAATCATGATGCCGTTTCGCTGAAGGAATTCTTTACAAAGCTTCCTTTGTCCGAGCAATGCCGAAGGCATCGTGGCAAAAAGAATTTTCTCGAATTAATTTTTGTTCGCACGTTGACAGACAATGCGTGCGCTGCTTTCATACGGATTCGCGCGCGCGAAAATCTAAACATGCCAACGACTGAAGTTATCCTAACCGACAATGTGCCGGGCCTCGGCGCCGAAGCCGACGTGGTCAAGGTGCGCCGCGGCTACGCCCGCAATTACCTCCTGCCAGAGGGCAAAGCATATGAAGTCACCCCAGCCGCGCTGCGTCAGCTCGACAATTTGAAGAAAAAGCGCGCTGAGCGTGAAGCGCGCGAGCTTAACGAAGCCGAGGAGCTTTCCCGCAAGATCGGCAAAGCGCGTTTGGTCTTCACCCTCGCGACCGGCGAATCGGGCAAGGCGTTCGGATCGGTGACAACGCAGGACATCGCCAACCGAATGAAAAATGAGCTCGGGATCGAGATCGATCGGCACAAGATCGCGCTCGAGCGGCCGATCAAGGACACCGGCGAACACGAAGTGGCAATTAAGTTGCATCACGACGTGACAGCGCAGTTTAAATTTGATGTAAAGTCAGCTGAAGCGCGCAAAACGGATGAGCCCGCGGGCGAGCATCCGGAAAAGAAGCGCCGAGGATTTTTCCGCAGACACAGAGAAGAGAGAAAAGAAGAGTAATTAATGGCTACTCAACCATCCTCCGGGATTGGTGGAGAGCCTCGCAAGTCAGGAAATGGCGCTGGCCGAGGCTCGGCGGCGCGAAGCGGAGAAAATGTTATTCCGATTCCGCGCACAGGTTCTCCGCAGGATATTCACCGTCCCCCGCCCCATAGCGTAGAAGCCGAGCAAGGCGTTCTCGGTTCAATGTTGATCTCACCGCGAGACGCGATCGCGGAGGTAGTCGAAAAAATCACGGCCGACTATTTCTACGTGCCCGCCCACCAGACAATCTTCAACGCGCTTGTCGATCTGTGGAATGTCGGTCAGGGAATCGATCTGATTACGTTCACGCAGGTTCTGCGCGATCGAGACTTGCTCGAGAGCGTCGGCGGCGCCGCAGCGGTCACGAATTTGTTCACGTTCGTCCCTACTGCCGCGAACGTCGGCTATTACATCGAGATCGTCCGGGACAAATACATCCTGCGGTCGATCATCGCAGCCGGAACAGAAAGCGTTCGCCGCGCTTACGAAGAGCAGGACGAAGTCGGAAATCTGCTCGACGAAGTAGAGCAACGGATTTTCGCGGTCGGCGAAGATCGCTTCAAAGGCCAGATGCTCTCGATGAAAGACCAGGTGATGGAGGCGATCGAGTCAATCGAGAAGCTTTACGAGCGCAAAGGCGGCATCACCGGAGTTTCGACCGGCTTCATCGAATTCGATCGGATGACGAGCGGGATGCATCCGTCGGAGATGATCGTGATCGCAGCGCGTCCAAGCATGGGCAAGACGGCGCTCGCGATGAACATCGCCGAACACGTGGCGATCAACGAAAAGCTGCCGGTAGGCGTTTTCAGTTTGGAAATGAGCAGCCAACAGCTCGTCCAACGTCTGCTTTGCTCGCGCGCGCGGGTGAATTTGCAAAAAGTGCGCGATGGATTCCTCGGCGAGCGCGATTTTCCTAGCCTGACTGCGGCCGCATCGAAACTCGCAGAAGCGAAAATCTTCATCGACGATACGGCAAGCCTCAGCATTCTCGAATTGCGCGCGAAGGCGCGCCGGCTCAAAGCGCAACAGGACGTCCAGCTAATCATCATCGATTATCTGCAGCTGCTAAGATCGACATCACGCCGCGCGCAGGACAATCGCCAGCTGGAAATCTCGGAAATCTCTGCCGGACTCAAAGGTTTGGCGAAAGAACTAAAGATCCGGGGGATCGTCGGTGCGCAGTTAAATCGTCAGCCCGAACAACGTTCCGGCGGCAAGCCGCGCTTGAGCGATCTGCGCGAGTCGGGGTCGATCGAACAGGATGCCGACCTTGTCGGCTTGCTTGTTCGTCCCGAGATGTACGAAGAAGATGAGGAAGCGCGTCAGGAAAAATCCGGCGAAGCCGAACTGATCATCGCGAAGCAGCGCAACGGTCCAGTTGGCGAGATTCCGCTCACCTTCCTGAAAGAATTCACGCGGTTCGAAGATCGCGCGCGCAACGTGAGCGAGCCCGAAGAAGCGTTTTAGTTTTCGTCTATTTCAACGATTTGGCGGCCTCGACGACGTGTTTGGCGTCGATCCCAAATTCTTTCATCACTTCTGCGCCAGGCGCGCTCAAGCCAAACCGGTGGAGGCCGATCACCTTGCCATCGAGGCCGACGAATTCGTGCCAACAATCGGGAACACCGGCTTCGATCGCGACACGTTTGCGGCAGAAATTCGGCAGCACTTCCTCGCGATATTTGTCCGGCTGGCGCTTGAAACGCTCGAAGCACGGCATTGAAACAACCCGAGTGCCGTCCCCCAGCTCTTTCGCGGCCGCAAGCGCGTGTTGAAGCTCGCTTCCACACGACATGATAATGAGATCGAGTTTCCCTTTTTCTTTTTTCGCAATGTAACCGCCGCGGAGGACCCCTTCGCGGCGCTCTTTAACATCGACATCGTTCAACATCGGAACGACCTGGCGCGTCAACGCGAGAAAGGTCGGTCCATCGATCCGTTCCATCGCCGCGGCAAAAGCGCCCGCGGTTTCCTCGGGGTCGGCCGGCCGGATCACGTCGATTTGCGGCATGACGCGCACGCTGCTGACCGTTTCGATCGGCTGATGGGTCGGGCCGTCCTCGCCGACGCCGATCGAGTCATGCGTGAAAATATAAACGTTCGGCAGTTTCGAAAGGGCTGCGAGACGGATTGAAGCGCGGCAGTAATCGGTGAAGACGGTGAAGGTCGCGCCGGACGCACGAAAAATTCCATGATAAGAAATTCCGTTCATGATCGCGCACATCCCGTGTTCGCGAATGCCAAAGTGAATGTTGCGACCTGCCTGCGTGTTGCGTGTGAACTCGCCGCCGTCTTTGATGTAGTTCAAGGTGGATCCGTGGAGGTCGGCGCTACCGCTTATTAAGAACGGCATCGCTTGCGCGATCGGCTGAAGCGCTTCGCTCCCAGCTTTGCGCGTCGCGAGTTTCGAATCCTTCGGGAACTCGGGAATCTTGGATAGAAGACCGGGATCTACCTTTCGCTCGATAGCGGCTTCGAGCTGTTTCGCCTGCTCGCCGTTTTTCTTTTTCCAATCGTTGTAGGTTTTTTCCCAACTGTCGTATTCAGCGAGCAATTTCTTTTTGTGCTCTGTGAAATAATCGTAGGTCCCCTTGGAGACATAATAGTGCTCGTCCGGCAGGCCGAGCGCTTTGCGCGACGCGTCGACAAACTTCGCGCCGGCTTCACCGTGCGCTTTGTACGTGCCGGCAACTTCCGGGATCCCTTTCCCGATCAAGGTGTGTGCGACGATGAATTTTGGCCGGCCATCGTTGTTTTCCTTCGCCGTATTTAGTGCGTCGAGGAACGCCTGCATGTCCTGACCGTTAATTTCCTGGACGTCGAACCCATAGGCCTTGAATCGTGCGCCGGTGTCTTCGCTTTGCGACGCGGTGGCGGGCGCGTCGAGCGTGACCGCGTTTGAATCGTAGATCAGGATCAGATTATCGAGCCCAAAATGTCCGGCGAACGCGCTCGCTTCCGCCGCGACGCCTTCCTGCAAACAGCCATCGCCTGCGAGACAAATGCAATGCTGATCGAAAATGCGATGCTCGGCGGTATCGAATCGCGCCGCCGCCATTTTCATCGCGACCGCAATTCCAGTCGCGTTGCCCACACCTTGTCCAAGAGGTCCGGTCGTGCATTCAACACCCGGCGTTTCGAAAAATTCCGGATGACCCGGCGTTTTGGAATGCAATTGCCGGAAGCGTTTGATTTCCGACATCGGCAAATCGTAGCCGCTCATGTGCAGCCACGCGTAGAGGAACATAGAGCCGTGGCCGGCCGAGAGGACGAAGTAGTCGCGCCCGATCCAGCGCGGTTTTTCGGGATTATACTTTAAGGCGTGGCCATAAAGCACCGCCCCCATCTCCGCGCAGCCGAGCGGAAGACCAAGATGACCGGATTGCGACGCCTGAACCGCATCCATGCAGAGACCGCGCGCTTCGGTGGCCGCACGGGAAAGAGCTTCAATATTCAAACTCATGCAAAGTTATGGTTTTAGATCGGCAATTCCGCAATCTCTTTCCAAGTTTCGCCCGCTAGACCTGTATTACCGGGCACCCAGCTCGACGTTGAATAACTTGTGAATAAAAAGGGGGCCAAAGCCTGTTTTGTTCACACGTTTTTGTGAATAAGGACTTAATTTCGACCCCGACGACGCCTAAGTTGTCGATCTTCATGAAGTTGTCAGAAATAACCACAACGCTTCGAGAAATCCGCGTTTCGCCGGTCAGAAGTCTCGGCCAGAATTTTTTGCACGATCAAAATCTCGCGCGCTGGATTGTCGATCAGGCCGAGATCGGCCCGGATGATTTTGTTGTTGAGGTCGGCCCTGGGCTTGGCGCGCTGACGGAATTAGCGCTTGAAAGAGGCGCAAATGTTCTCGCGATCGAGAAAGACAAGCGGCTGGCGGATTATCTGAGCAACAAATTTCGCGGCCGCGCGCTTGAAATTGTGCACGGCGACGCGCTGAATTTTGACACGCGCGTGCTCTACATGCGGCCGAAAATAAAAATGTTCGGCAATCTTCCTTATTACATTTCGAGTCAGCTGCTAATTAAGTTTCTTGAATATCCAAGTCCTATCTCGCTATCACTGTTGATGTTACAAAAGGAGTTGGCGAAGCGAATCGATGCGCGCCCGAGCACGCGCGATTACGGCGCACTAACGTTGACACTTCAGTTACATCATCACATCGAGTATCTGCGTTCCGTTTCCGCGAGTGTTTTCTTCCCAAAGCCAGAGGTTGATTCAGCTTTGATCCGAGCCAGGCCGCGTGATGCGCGAGAGTTTCCAGCCTGCGATTACGACGCATTTAACGAACTGGTTCGCTGCGGTTTCTCTCAGCGACGCAAGCAACTTGCCAAGCTACTTCGCGAAAATGTTCCCAACTGGGAGGAAATTGCGCGTGAGCTTCATTTGAATCCACAAGCGCGCGCCGAGGAGCTTTCTCTCGAGCAATGGATCGCATTAACAAATCGAATCGCTCCTGTTCCTTCCGAAATGCCTAACAATGAGTCGCGAGAGCAGTTCACGGTGGTGGACGAGCAGGACCAGCCGAAAGGGGCTGCCACGAGGGGGGAAGTGCATGCGAATAACTTATTCCACAGGGCGGTCCATATCCTGATTTTCAACCCCGGAGGGGACGTTTTCCTACAGCTGCGCTCCCGGACAAAAGATCGGCATCCCCTCGCCTGGGATTCGAGCGCTGCGGGTCATGTCAATGCCGGCGAAGAGTATGATCAGACCGCCCGACGCGAGCTAATGGAGGAGCTCGGGATTATGGTTCCATTGGAAAGGGTCGAAAAGCTGTCCGCATCGGAACGAACGGGGTTTGAGTTCATTTGGCTTTATCGCGGGATGCACGAAGGCGGTTTCAAATTAAATCGGAGCGAGATCGAAGCAGGTCGTTTCTTCCCGCCGACCGTCGTTGATGGCTGGATCAAAGCTCGACGACGAGACTTTGCACCCGGGTTTGTGGAGTGCTGGAAAATCTGGCGCGAAGAAAATCCTTAACGTCGATGACGGCGCCGACGCGATTTCGATCTCGCGCCGCGTTTGCCGGCGCGCTTCAGCGCGGAGCGCTTGAACTTGCGCGCTGCCCGCCGCGCGCCCTCTTTCCCGCCGTAAAGCGAGTCACTGAACATTCTTGTGACCGATTTTTCCCCGCGCAGAAAATGCACCTGAAAACCGTGTGTCTGTTTTTTTGCGCGCACCTTCGTGTCAATGCGGCGAATGTTTTGTTCCGAATCAGGATTCGATCGTCTTCTCATGTGCCCTGCCTAACAACTACGTCAAACAACGGCGTAATCAACGAGTCGCGGTTTTTTTGTCTAGCAGTTGCGTTTTTTCCGGTGCGGGCAGGTCCCAGGTCTGCGATTTTTTTTCGTATTCATCGGCTGGAAGAAGAACGTAACACGGGTGCTTCGTCGCGCGAAACCAACTGATCATTTTCACCAGCTCAGGCTCCGCCATTGTCGTGCAACCGGTCGTTGCGCGATTCACCCCGCGACGAATGTGAAAGAAAATTGCGCTTCCATCGCCCGGCACAGGTGGATCGGAGTTATGCCGGATCTCGACCAGCCAGTGATAAGCGAAATCGCCGGAGCGCATTTTTTCGTGAGTATAATTGTCCGGGGGATTTTGCGGATCGATGACGATGTGGCGGTTGTAATTCGGCGAGCGCGGATCATCGCTCCAAATGTCGGCTTCGCTGACTTGATGAAACGGGTAATCGCCGCCCGGCGGTAATTTTGCGTCGTAACCAAACACTTTCCCGATCGCGAAAACGCCAGCGGGCGCGCGACCGTCGCGCTCCTTTTTGTGCAACCCGGACTCATTCTGCCCGGCGAGTCCGCTGCCCCATGCCAACCCGCTCTTACCGAACAAGACAGGCACTGGCGCGGCAATTGCGCTCCACGCTCCGCCATTCGAACGCTCAAAGAGTTGCATCTGGCCGCGCATCGAATTCCAGTCCGACGCCACCGCGACAATGAGCTGCGAACAGTCCTTCGGAACGCCATCGGCACAGGCGTTGCTGGTCATGAGCAACACGATTGCAAAACAAACGGCGTGCAAGGCATGTCCTGAGCTAAGTCGAAGGGTCGACATAAAGATTCGCAAATGTAGACGCACGGCTTATTGATCTCCTCGTTTCGTGAAAAAAATCTGGGCCGGCCTCATTCTCTTTGTCGTTGTCTTCATCAGCTATGCGCCGGCCATGCGCAACGAATTTGTCTGGGACGATACCGCGTTGATCCTGCGCGATCCATTGATCCGAAGCTGGCGGCTGATCCCCGAAGGTTTCAACCATTTTCTATTCATCGACGCGACGCCGTCGGATTTTTATCGGCCGATCCAGCGATTGACCTACACGATCGATTACGCCGCGTTCGCTTTTAATCCAAAGCCTTATCACGTGACGAGCGTCCTCTGGCATGGCCTGGCCGCGCTCGCGTTGCTGATTTTTGCCGCGGAATTTCTAATTGCCTCGGGTCTCGAACGTGGTCGGGCGCAAATAATCGCGCTGGCCGCAGCCCTGATTTGGGCCATTCATCCGGTTCAGAGCGCGGCTGTTGCCTACATTTCTGGGCGCGCTGATCCGCTTGCGGCCGCGTTCGGCTTCTTCGGATTACTCTTGCTCCTTCGAGGATCGACGTCCTCCGGTTCGCGCCAACTGCTGTTCCTTGCCGGCAGCGGCGCCGCTTTGATCTTGAGCGCGTTTAGCAAAGAGTCAGGATTAATTTTCCCGCTGCTCGGGCTCACATTTTTTCTGATTCAAAAGAATTGGAGCTCTCTTTGGAAAACGGCCGTAGTCACGATCTTCGTCGGCATTATTTACTTCAGTCTCCGCGCGGGAGCGGAACACTACCCGTCGCCAACCCTGACTCCTCCACCACCCGCCCTTGTTCGAGCGATCATCGCCGCGAGAGCAGTCGCGGAATACGCGGGGTTGCTAATGTTTCCGCTCAATTTGCACATGGACCGCGACGTTGAGACGCAGCCGACCGGCTTCAACGAAGCGAGCCTTTCCCATGCGGCTTTGCGCGAGCTTCAAACTCTCGCGGGCCTGATTCTGATTGCAGCTTTCCTGTATTGGCTGATCCGCTCGCGGAAACGCGCGCCCGCCGTTTTCATATCTCTCCTCTTCGCACTAATCACCTATCTGCCGGTCAGCGGGATCGTGGCGCTGAATGCGACCGCCGCGGAGCATTGGGTTTACTTGCCGAGCGCATTTCTTTTTCTGGCGATCGCGCTCGAAATCGTCGGATTCATCAAGAAAGCCTCGGTGCGAAGATCGGCGGTTGCTGCCGTGACCGCAGTTTGCGCAGTTTGGGCGATCTTTCTCGGCGCGCGCACGTTTGTCCGAACATTCGATTGGAAAAATCAACGCACGTTTCTGGAGCGAACCATCGCCCACGGCGGCGATTCCGCACGGATGCTGATCAATCTCGCCGGCTTGGAAATTACCGAGGGCAAATTAGGCGCCGCGGCCGCACATTTGCACGCCGCTTTGAAGAAGAAACCGGATCAACCTTTGGCCATTCTCAATCTCGCAGCTGTGGCGCTGAAACAGAATGACTTCAAGCAAGCGCGCGATCTCCTTTCTCGCGCGACGCAAATGCAGGTGGTCGACGCGCAAGCGCACGAATATCTCGCCGTGCTCGAAAATAAGGAGAGTGGCAAGGCAGACTTGATGCGAATGCGTTTGGCGGCTCGGACTGGTCCGCCGAATTGGTCGATCGAAAAGCGTTATATCCAAGTCCTGGACGAAACGGGTTCGACTCGAGCGGCGATTGACGAGCTCCTCACCTGTCTGCAACCGCAATGGTATCGCGCCGATAGTTGGAAACTCTTGAGCGAGCTGCACGCGAAGCTCGGACATTCGGAGCAAGCTGCTCAAGCGCTCGACCAGGCGCGCGCATACGACGTTCACCTAACGAACTCGAAATCAGGAAATTAGTTTTCGCCTAAGGAAAAGTCCGACCGCTCAGTCGGAGTCCCGCCGCTGAATATGCGCGGGATGGGTTCGTCAGTCTATGAATATGAAAAAGTATCTTCCGTATGGAGTGGCGCTGGCCATCTTGGGTTTGGCCGCGACTCCGCTAATTTCGCAAACCCAAACCACCTCTAGCTCGAGCAGCTCAACCTACATTCAAGCGAGCAAGATTGTTGGCACCAAAGTCAAAACACAAAGCGGCGAAGAAGTCGGCGTTGTTAAAGACGTCGTGCTCGACCGCAGTAACGGCTGCATGGCCTACACCGTTCTTTCAGCGGGCGGTGGCGGATCGCGCGTGACCGGCCAATCGAAGTTGGTCGCCGTTCCGTGGAGCGTTTACACCGTTTCACCGGACGCGAGTTATCTCACGACCACAATCGAACGAGATCGAATCTACAACGGTCCGGTCTTTGAATATTCCCGAATCGGCGATCCGAGTTTCACAAGCACCGTTTACTCGACCTTCGGAGTTTCTGCGGGCGTCGGATATTCAAACACGGCAACCACAACAACCGGCGTGAACACGCCGGCAC
>Ga0126379_10002203_pt1 | contig 12328 bp, 14 predicted proteins | sample PanSoiMetPlot_24_FD_92640 | JGI IMG/M metagenome (GOLD analysis project Ga0126379, IMG submission 92640) | Tropical forest soil microbial communities from Panama - MetaG Plot_24 | ecosystem: Environmental > Terrestrial > Soil > Tropical forest > Bulk soil | place: Panama | collected 2016-02-17
AAGCGTCGGCATGCAATAGAGCGCCTCGGGGCGGCGCCGCCGGCAGATCTCTTCGAGCGCGTCGGGGATGAGCCCATCGCGGTCCATGGCGACACCTTGGACTTCGATGCCGAGGGTATTGGCGATGAGCTGCGCGCCGTGATAGGTCAGCGCCTCGGTGAGCAACAGTCCATCCGGCGGAACGAGGCTCCGCAGCAGCAGGAGCGCGGCGTTCTGCGCGCCATTGGTGACGAGCACCCGCGCGGCGTCCGGCGCGGCGCCGAGGCTGCGGGCCAGCCACAGCCCGGCCACCTCGCGGTCGTCGGGCGTCCCGCCGAAGCGGTGCTTTCTGACGAGATCGCCGAGATCGAAGGTCGCCCCGAGATCGCACAGGGTCTCGCGGACCTCCTCGCCGAGGAACGGCGGCGCCGGCGGCGTCGTGCGGGTGAGATCGATCAGCCCGCGCTCGCGACCGCCGCCGTTCACTGCTGTCCGCTTGGCCCTGCTCGCGTCCATCTCGCGTCCCCTTCAGTGGCCGGCGGTCTGTCCGCCGTCGACGACGAGGATCTGTCCGGTGATGAAGTCCGATGCCGGCGCGCTCAGGAACGCCACCGCCATGGCGACGTCGATCGGCTCGCACACACGCTGCAGCGGAATCCGCTCGACCATCTTGGCGACCTTCGCCGGGTCGGCGAAGTCCTTGTCGTTCTTGCGGGTGTGAACGTGACCCGGCGCGACCGCGTTCACCGCGATACGGTGACGCCCGAGCTCGCCGGAAAGCTGGCGCACGAGCATCGCGACCGCACCCTTCATGCTGCAGAAGGCGGCGTAGCCGCGGTCGCGCACGCCGGCGAACGAACGCAGCGACAGCAGGTGGATGTGCTTGCCGCCGCGGCCAGCGGCCTGCTGATGCCGTGCCACTTCCTGGCTCAGGAACATCGCCGCCTTGAGGTGGACGGTGTAGAGCTCGTCGAGCGCCACCTCGGTGACGTCGAGCAGGAGCTGCTCGCGCTGCCGGCCCAGGCAGTTGACGAAGATGTCGATGGTGCCGGCCTGCACGACGATGCGACCCATCGCGTCGCGGATGTCGGCAACATTGCCGGCATCGACCGCATGCGCGCTGGCACGCAGGCCCTGGCCGTTGAGGTCGGCCGCGAGGGCCGCGGCCTTGTCGCCGTTGTGCCCGGCGACGACAACGGCAGCGCCGAGTTCGGCGAGCGACCGCGAAATGGTCTCGCCGATCGCGCCGTAGCCGCCGACGATCAGTGCGATCTTGCCGGAGAGTCCGAACAGGCTCGCGGCGTGGGTGGTGGTCTCCGCAGCCAGGGTCACGTCTGTCTCTCCTTGCCGTTTCAGCTGTCGCCCTCAGCGAACGCCGCGGAGCGATCCCCGGCGTGTCGGGAATGCGCGTCACGAGCCGCTGGCGCGGTGGCCGTCGCCTGCCACGTGGCCGCCCCGAACTGCCCGCGAAACACTGGACCGTTGTGTTCGTCGGCGCATGCACCGACGGTGAGCTCGCCGCGCAGACATCCGTCCGCGACGGTCCCCGTGAAGCCGTAGTAGAGCGGCATCGGGCTCGCCTCATGCCGCGCCTGGAAGGTCACCACGCAGCCGGAGATCGAGCCCGACACCACCCCGCGCGAGGCCCGCGCGACATGCCGCCCCTCGAGACGACGCCCCGACTGCACAAGCTCGAGGCGATGGCGCGCACGGCCGTGCAGGAACGCGATCGAGACGTCCCACCGGCCGGAGACATCATGTCGGACATCTAAGGCCGGCGGCGGCGCCGCCGATCCCGGCGCCGCCAGAGCCGCGGCGATCGCGTCGGCGGCAACACCGGCGTCGGTGTCCGACAGATTGAACGGATCGACGACGATCGAGCTCGCGGTCGACCAGAAGTCATGGATGACGATGGGCGGTGTCTGACCGAGCAGCCGGACGCGGAGGACTTCCGCCGACATGCCGGTGTTCCAGCTGATGCGCAGCCGCGGCACCGAGACCGATGATCCGGACGGCAGCACGCCGGTGGTGACGCCAGGGAGCTCGCGGAGCCGGTCGGCGAAGATCGCAAGGCGCCGGCGCCAAGCCTCTTCGTCGCGTTGCGGATCGCGGTGGTTGATCCAGTGTTCGAGCGCGACGACGGCGCCGACGATCTCCTCTTTGCCGACCTTCATCGGCCGGCCGAACGCTTGATGAGGTGCGCCGTTGATCCACGCCGCCTGACAGAGGTGCTTCGCGCCGAGCAGCAGGCCGGTCGATTGCGGGCCGCGCAAATATTTTCCGCCCGAATAAATGACGAGGTCCGCGCCCTGGGCGAGCCACGGATCGCGCTCGCATGGCTTGAGCCCGGCTGCGTCCACCAGCGCCGGAATGCCGTGCTGGCGCGCCGCCGGCGCGATCAAGCGAAGCGGCAGCGCGGAGCGTGCGTCCGAGCGGGCGAGGATGCAGATCATCGCAACGCTGTCGTCGAGCGCGGCGGCGAACTCCTCAGCGCTCGCGACCTCGACGATTTCGGCGCCGGTCATGCGGATGGCGCTGTCATAGGCGAACCGCTGGCCGGCCGGCATGATGACACGGTTCGCGATCCCCTGCATGCGCGGCAACCGCACCATCAGCTCGGGATCGTTGCCGGCAATGCAGGCGGCGGTGGCGAGCGCCAGCGCCGCGGCGGTGCCGGACGTCACAACGCCCCATGGCGCACCGGTGAGCTCACCCAACCGGCGGCCCACGGCTTCGGCGAGCTCGTCTAGGTCGACGAACGCCTGTGCGGCGGAGGCCATGGCGGCAAGCACCTCGGGACTCGGATTGCTGCCGCCGTAGTTGGTGCGAACCCCGGCGCAATTGACGATCGGCTCAACCCCGAGCGCACGATAGATCGCGCCGGGACGCTCGATGTCGTCAGCGTTGTCGATCGACCGCACGCTCAAGGCCGCCGGCGCGCTCATGCGAGCCCCCGGGTCACGAGAATGGCGGAGGCCGCGAGGCTGAAGGCAGTCAGGACCGCATACATCACCGCGCCTGCTGTCGGGACGCGGATCGAGGCGACATGGAGAATCGCGAGGACGACAAACGCGGCGTTGACGATGAGCGCAAAACTTTCGGGCGGAAGCGAGGGCCGCAACAGAAGCAGAATGGCAAGGAGCGGCACGTCGTAGGAAAGTGGCACCCCCATGAAGCAGCCGTCGTCCGACAGGCCGAAATTATTGAAGTAGCTGAGCCTGAGCGCGCCGGCGAGCAGCAGAAGCGTTGCAGTCAGGAGCGAGAGGGCTGATGCCGCGCTGAGCGCGATCACGACCACCGCGGGGACGACCGCGCCGTAGAGCAGATCGGCGAAGCCGTCCAGGCTCTTGCCCATCCTGGCGAGATCGGCGGAGCGGTTGGGCGTGCGCGCGGCGACGACGCCGTCGAGCTGGTCGGCGAGCATCGCCCAGAGCGCGATTGCGACGGCGAGCTCGGGATGGCCGGCCAGCGCGAAGTAGAGTGCGAGCGCCGAGCAGAGAACGCCGAACGTGGTGATCGCGTTGGCGGCATCGACGAGATATCTGATCATCGCACTCATCCTTCTGCGACCTGCAGCGCATGCGGTGCCGGCGCGGAACCGGGCCTCGCCGATTGCGCTGCCCCCGCGAAAATCGTCTCGGCAATGCGCAGGTCGGCCTCGCTGTCGATTTCGAACCACCTAAGGTCGCCGCACTCGACGGCGGTCAATCGCAGCCCACCCGCGATGAGGTCGGCCAGCACCTGCTCGAGATAGGCCGTGACCGCGCCTTTGCCGACAAAATCGTAAAGCGCCGGCAAAAGCGCGTGGCGCAGCCTGTCGGCGGTGAACCGAAACAGGTTCATGGTCTTGAACAGCGCTGCACCCGCTCCGCTGGATGCCGTTTGATTCATCAGCACGGCTTCGATCGCATGATCCCGGCCGAGCGTCACGGCCGAGCCGGTCATGCCGTCAACGAACGGTGCGACCGCGGCGGCATCGCCCGGTGGCGAAGCGAGCAGGCGGGCGAGAACCGAAGGTTCGAACAAGACGTCGCCTTCGAGGAGCAGCGCATCGCCGTCAGCGAGCGCATCCCGGGCGAGCCAGAGCGAATAAGCGCTGCCGGTATGGGCGAACACCGCTGACTCGACATAGGAGACGTCGATGCCGGCGAAGCGGGATCCACAGGCAGCCCGAATGGCGTCATGGCGATAGCCGACCACCACGGTCGCCTTGCGCACGCCGTTCGCCGCAAGGGCCGACAGCGCGTTGTGAAGGATGGGGACGCCGTGAACCGGGATCAGCGGCTTCGGGATCGCCGCCGTCAGCGGCCGCAGCCGCGAGCCCAGCCCGGCGGCGAGGATGACGGCGCGATCAGGGATGTGGGGGATCGAGGCCATGGTCAGATGCTCCAACTCAGGCGGCGGAGCGCTGCCCGGCGCTCATGTGATTGAGCGCGTCGACGACGGCCGACAGTCCGCGTTCGAGCGCCTCGAGCGGGACGCCGTAGGACAACCGGATGCCCGCCGGGTCGCCGAAAGCGGTGCCGGACACGGCCGCGACGCCAGCGCGTTCGATCAGCAGCCGCACGATGTCGTCGGCGTCGGCGAACGTGCCCCTTTGCAGCTTGTTGGCAAGCAGTGCGGAGAGATCGAGATAGAAATAGAAGCCGCCCTGCGCCAGCGGCCGCGGCACCTGTGCCAGTCGCGACAGGATGTCGAGCCCGCGGGTGCGGGCTTCGCTCAGCCGGGCGCGCAGCGTCTGCTCGAACCGACCGCCGTCATTCTTGAGGTGAGCGAGCACGGCGTACTGGGCAATGACGTTCGGATTCGACGTGGTGTGACTCTGCAGCGCCCGCGCCGCCGCGATCACCTCGGCGGGGCCGGCGAGATAGCCGAGGCGCCAGCCGGTCAGCGCCAGGCTTTTCGAGAACGAGCCGACGAGGAGCGTGCGGCTGCGGACCTGCGGCAGGGTCGAGACGATGTTCTCGTGCCGTGCCGGCGGATAAGCGAAGCTGCCATAGCACTCGTCGAAGATGATCCAGAGATTGCGGCGGATGGCGAGTTCGGTGATGCCGCCAAGCAACGCCCTGCCGAACACGGCGCCGGTCGGATTGCCCGGTGTGTTGACGATGATCGCCCGCGTCGCCGGCGTCACCGCCGCGCGGATGTCCTTGATCAACGGCACGTATCCGTTGGCGCGGGTCTCGACGAAGACCGGCGTGGCGCCGGCGAGCTGCACCTGGGCCGGAAACGTGCTCCAATAGGGCGCGGGGATGATGACCTCGTCGCCCGGATTGAGGATCGCCATGGCGGCATTGAACAGCGCCTGCTTGCCGCCGGCGGTGACGGCGACCTCGTCCGCCTGCCATGGCTTGGCGGTGACGGTGCTGAGCCGCTCCGCGATCGCCTCGCGCAACTCGTCGATACCGATGGTGTCGGTATAGCGGTTGATGCCGCGCTCGATCGCGGCGATGGCGCCGGCGCGCAGCGCTTCCGGGGGATCGCACCAGATCTCTCCAGCTGACAGGTCGATGATCTGCCGGCCGGCCGCGGCAGCCGCCTTCGCGGCGACGCGGGCCTTCGCGGTGCCCGATGTCGAGAACGAGCTCATCCGTTGCGCCAACATGTGCGCCTCCTTGTTGTTGAGACTGCCGGCGACGAGCGACTAGGAACTCGTGATGTGCATTGGCGGCAGGTAGCGCTGCTCGGCTGATGCGAGCTCTTCGTAGCCCAGCAGCGAGAATATTTCCTCGAGGCCTGCGACCTCGCTTTCGATGCCGCTGATGCCTTCTTCCGCCAGGATTCGGCCACACACCGTGCGCATCGCCGCGACGGACGCCCGCATGTTGTGATTGGCCCAGATCACCGTCGATATTCCGGCGCCGCGGTAGGCGGCGACCGGGGTGCGATAGTATTTGGTGGGAACGATCACCACCGGCAGCCTGTTCTGCCAGACGCGTGCAAACTCGAGGATTTCGTCGGCGATGCTCTGGCGCGAATGGATCAGAATGGCGTCGGCACCGACATCGGCATAGGCGTGAGCGCGGACCAGAGCTTCGTCCTGACCGAAGCCGGCAATGAGTGCCTCGATCCGCGCCACCAGCATGAAATTGCGATCCGGCACCTTGTCCTTCACGGCCCTGAGCCGTCCGCAGAACTCGGTCACGTCGGCGAGCGGATGACGGTCGCCGACGAAGGAATTCATCTTCGGAAAGCCTTTGTCCTCAAGGCATATTCCTGCGGCTCCCCGCTGGAAGAGCTTGAGTGCGGCCAGGCGTGCATTGTTGAAATTGCCGAAGCCGCTGTCGCCGTCGACGAGGATCGGAATGGTAGTCGCTCCCGCCATGCGCTCGACGACGTCGATGACATCCGTCCACGACGCTTCGTTGGCGTCGCGGTAACCGAGCGCGGAGGAGATGGACAGGCCGGAGGCCCACAATCCTTTGAACCCGGCACGCTGAGCGATCGCAGCCGACAGGGCATCGTGCGCCTCCATCAGGAAAGTAAGGTCGGGCGAATTTAAAAGTCCATGCAAACACAGCAATTTATTCATCTGGCTGTCGCTGACTATTTCAGATCCGCTCGTAGTCGATCCATTGTTTATATGGGCACGCATTTATGTATTCTCCTAATCCGTAGTAATATTGACATATCCAAATCGACCTTTGAAGCTTTCATGAAAATATATAATGAGAAGTTTTGTGACATACATGGCGCGAGTGGTTCGCACCATCGGCACGCGTTTCCGCGCCAGGCGGCGGACAGAGAGGCGTGAGGACCGAGCTTTAAGGGCTTTGAACCTTGCTTGCTTCGTGCTGTAGAAGTCTTGGAATCCGCGCGTGGACCACGCGGGTCATCGAGGCGCAGCGTGACCGTGCGATCCCTGCGATACCGATTGCGGCCGAGTTCACTACCGCCCGACCAATCGCCAAGCGGGCTTGCGTCGCTCGGTGGGCCACGACGAGACGGCAATCGATTGCCTCAAGGAAGCTCGATCAGGTTGAGCCGGATTGCCTTGACGACGGCAACGGTCCGGCTCGTCGTTCCGAGCTTGCGCATTGCCTTCTTGAGATGGAAGTTGACGGTATTCTCGCTCATAAGGACGACTTCCCCTGGGCTGTCCACATCAGGCAATCCCGTTCGCGCCGCGACAGCGGGATGGGAGCACGCGGCGAAAGCAGGCCCTCGCTCAAATCCGTGAAGGCAACGTGGAATTGGTATGCGAGTGCGTTGAGACGGCTGGATTTGGCTTCAGGATCGCTGTCGCCAGCGCGGGACGCAAAGGACAGGACGGCACCCGTCCCCACGCGCCGTGCAACGGAATGCTGATGCCATTATTCAGTCCCGCAGCCCGTGCCTCGTCGAATATCAAGCGCTGCTCGCTCTCGAGGCTTGGCCGCTGTTGCAGCCAGCTCCACAGAAACGGCCGCGCAAGACACGGCGTCAAGATGACGACGTCGATGCGATCGTACTTGCGGGCGAAATAGTGATCGCGCCAGTCGTCCGGAAAGTTCATGGCGACGGCGGGCGCCGGGTGATCCTGAAGCTGCATGGGCTCGCGATAGGTCAGCGCGCCGTAGGCGACCTGATCGAAGCCCTCACTGCGAGTTGCTCGAAGCAGAAGTTCGAACAGCTCGCGCGGCGATCGCGTGCGGTTCGAGCATTCGACGAAATCGAAGATCTCCATTCCATGCTCCCGCCCGAGGCGCAGCCCTTTCGTCAATCGCTGCCGGCAAATTGAGTATCTTTGGGCAAACAGCGGGGAACCAGAAGCTCAACAATATCTCTGGTTTATGACCTTTTGGGACGGTCCAGTGGATCGTGATAAAGTATCAGGCATGAAATGGCTGCTCTTGGGAACCGAACAGGATCACGCTTCAATTTTAGTGCTCTGGTATAAATTGCTAATATGGCTAATGAAATTACTTATGACACGTAATGAAATATATCGCGCTGAATTATTGGCGCAACAATGGAAACAAGCGCAAATGCGATCGCCAACCCTTAAAAGCTCTTCTCCGCTTGGTTAAGTCATCCCGCACAATACTCATTCCTTTTAAGCTTGTCTGAGATCGTTTTGCAGGAGATGAAAAATCATAATACCATTTCCAAAGGCGACGCCAATCCCAAGCGCAGCCCCCGTCTTCGCGTCATCGCGGTCCCAGGCGCGAGAGCATCGAATCCGGCATCCGCAAGCGCCGTGTAGAGTTTCTCCGCAGCCTCGCCCATGAGATCGGACATGTTAGCCTCGACCTGCGGACCGTAGGCGTCTGTGGCCTTCCAATGGTTGAGCCAATGTTGGTAGGCGCTTTCGAACTGTTCCGGACCCAGGCCGGCGGCGATGATCGCAAGCGCGTGAGCTTCGATGTCAGGCAAAGTAATCGTCAGAGTGACGTCGGCCATCAGCGCCCCCATCAGCGGATCGTTCGGTCGTCCCGGCTAGCGAGGTCACCAAATAAGCCCCTCTGTGCGGCAATAGCTTCCGCAACGGTCACCTTTTTTCAGTCCCCCGCGGTCCCTCGGGTGCGGTTCTGCCGATTACATGCGCGTGCTAATTGCTGGCGCCGTTGCGGCCGGCGGCCGATATTGCTGCCTATGCCGGAGCACGACCCAACGCGCACCGACCGGATGGCTCTCTACATGCGGGCGCGCGCAGCGGAGAAGGCGGCGCGCGAGGAAGCTGCGCGCGTCGTTGAGCAATGGAATGCATCGCTCGCGGCGGGCCAGGGCAGCATGCGGTCGCCGACCATTCGGGCTGCCATCCTCGCCGGAATGCCGTGGCTGGATATCTATTGCCCAGGCTGCCGCACCAGCCGCGCGATCGATATCCGCACCGTGGACCGCCACCCGCTCGCGTCCGTGGGAAGCCTCGTGCTTGGCCTGCGCTGTTCGTGGTGTCCGGGCTCGGCCCCGATGCCCGTATTAACCGGCTTGCATGCCTTCCCGTCTGCGGCCGGCCGGAACGAATTGAGCGGATAGGCGCTATGTGCGGGCGTTTCAGCCAACGGTACACGTGGCGTGAAATCCGGAACCTCCACGGCCTCACGGGCGCCGCTCGTAATTTGCAGGCACACTACAACATCGCCCCGACCGACCCCGTCGATGTCGTCAAGTCTCGGGATGGCGGCGCCAACGAACTCGTGTCAATGCGCTGGGGCCTCATTCCCTACTGGTGGAAGAAGCCATTAAAGCAGCTGCCGGCGACGTTCAACGCCCCTGCCGAGGGCATCGCCGGCAAGCCGATGTTCCGCGACGCCTTTAAGCGCCATCGGTGCATCATCCCGGCGAGCAGTTACTACGAGTGGATCGCCAAGCCAGATGGCAAGCAGCCGTATTTCATCAGTGCGGCAGACGGCGGCGTGCTAAGCTTCGCCGGCTTACGGGACAGGTGGAAGAACCCAGAGACCGGCGAGCCGTTAACGTCGTGTACGATCATCGTCACGGATGCGAATGCGGTCACCCGAGCTATCCACGATCGCATGCCCGTGATCCTCGACCAGGCGGATTTCGAGCCTTGGCTGAACGGCGCGGCCGGCGCCGAACTTCTAAGACCTGCCGCCGACAATCGCCTTCGCATGTGGCCTGGTATCGCGGCGTGTCAACAAGGCCGGCACCGGTGATGACGGTCCCACGCTGATTGATGAGGTCGCCGCTTAATGTCCAAGCGGCCGACACCGGAATCAAACCCACTGGACCTCACGGTTCGAGAGCGGGTGCTGCTCTTCTGCATCGCGAGTGAAACCGATTGGCAGCGCGCTGGTATCACAGGCGAGACTGTTACAACAATGGCGGTGAAGGGTCTCATCGAGCGCGATGCTGGAGGGCATCTCGCACTTACCGCTCGCGGGCGCTCCGCGCTTCGGGCCATGTTGCCGGACTTGTGACATGCGGCGTCGGTCGCCGATGCTTTCGATAGTCAATATTATGGATTTTGTGCTTGCGGCGTCTTATCGCCGATTGAAAACTGAAAACCTGCTGTCGAGTCCCCTTGGACATTGACAGTCGTCACTGGTATTGGCGAGGGGTCGCCTGCTGCTCCATCTGCAACTGCGGGGGGAATGTCGAAGCCTCTATTGCTGTTCTGCCCGGCAGACACCTGAACGTGTGCGAGTTCGGGGCCGGTGCCATTAAAATAATTGACACCAATGGTGTAGGTTCCGGTTTGGAGTGTTCCGCATGGAACTGTGTAATGCTCGGGACCAAAGCCGGTGACATCATCGACGTCTAAGCTGCCCGAGGCGCCTTGTTTGCTCGCGTAATACACATGCGATCCGCCAGGTTCAAAGGCGTGAAGATCGACATCGGTTCCGCTCCGCATGTCAATGTTGCGACAATCGCCCCCTGTTTTGCGGGATTGCTACGGGGTGTCAATCGATTAAAGGTGTTCAACGTGTCTTGTATAATCTTTGCCCGTGATGCGCTATCGTCTTTCATATAAGACGCCGTAAAAAAATGCCCGGACAGGTCAGTCAGACTGGGTAACGCGATTGTGTTTGGAGGAGGCGGCAGAAAAGCTGAACCAGCGGCGCTTTCAACCGCTGTGATGGCTAGAATCACGAGATCATTTCCTGATGTCGTGTATGGTCCGCCACCGGCGACGAAGAAATCCGGGTCCGCCACTCCCACAACACCAAGGCTGGTGTGTTCGTCAGGGGTCAATTGAGCGAACGCTTCATTGACAAAAAAATTACCTTGAGAATGCACGACGACCGTGACGATGTTCCCTTCGAGAATCTCTCTCTTATACATCGCTATATGATTGGCCAGGTCTGCTGCCTGGACAACGCACGGGGTTATCAAGGGACCCTGTGCTTTCACGGCGTCGAGGATGGCTTGTGGCATGGGGATGAGGCCCGCAAGGATGCGCCAAAACAGATGATAGTCCGAATTGATTGCCTGGCGTGTTGCTTCAAGAAGATCTTCCAATTTGCCCTGGGTATTGTCGTAAGCCAAATCCGACCGGAACACCGCGCGCCTGTCCGGCGGCAGTTGTGCCTTGATGACTTGCTCTAACTTTTTCTTGTCATTATAGGCGTCTATGAATTTAGTCCAGACACCATTTCCAAAGACGAGCACGTACTTCGTTTCCTGGCAGAAGGGCTGTACGGCAGCCTGTGCGGAAAAAGATGAGATAAAAAGGCAGAGTACCATGATAGTTGAAAATAGGCGCATCGAATTAACATCCTTTCAAAATCAGTGGGCGCAAGCTAAGGAGTCGTCGCCCCCGACAATTCCCGTCACGTAGGTTCCGGCAATTTTATTGTTGAACGCAAACCACGCATTGGTACGAAGAGCGGTATTTAGAGTAGGGGCTCGATTTCAAAGATTTTATCGTGGAGAGCGTCATCGTTGAATGACCATATGCAATCGATTGCGGCAGCAATCTCACTTGAATTTGTCAGCGACTGGTTTTTATCACTGGCATGGAGGAGGGCGGCTTGCAAAGCCGAAGCAAATTGCGCAGCCGCTGCTTTTTGGCCCGGATCGGTAAATGTCTGCTGTATGTACTGGTCAACGTCATCTCTGATGCTATTATTATTAGCATCTGGGCATGCTACGGTGTTGTCGTCAGAAATAGTCATGACAAATTGCAGGGGTGTAAGGTGTCGATCATCATCGTCGTCATGGTGGCGACGGCGCCGGTAATAATCGTCATCGTGATCATAGCGGCGCCTGTCATCATCATCTGCACTTGCTGCGATGACTCCCTGTAGAGCTGAAGATGGAGGCGCTGCCGTCTCGGCCGGCATCGAGAACGTGATTGTTACCGGAAGGACAGCGTGTTTTTTCAAATGGCGGATATGGGCTGGAGAGATTGCGACAAATGGCGCAAGAGAGCGATCCGGCACGAAGAAGTGAACGTCATGCAAATTGGTGAATGCCTGAAGGCTTACCGTCACGGTGTGAGGCTGGCCGGGGGATACGACTGTGTTGACCGTGGGAGGGACCCATCTGGCAATCGGTTGTGTTGCTCCGGTTCCTGCGCTAATACTATAAGACAAGAGGACAAACACTACGAACACGACAGTGATGTATCTTTTCATTTGAGATTAAATCCATAGTGAAGTGCAATTAATAACGTGCACACCGCGATTGAATTAAGTGATTCACAAGCTGTTATTTTGCGTGGAAGTATGATTAGTTGAAAAGCTCATCGCGGTACTGGTGGGAGTAGTCTGAATGGTTTCGTCACGAGGATAAAGAATTTCAGAGGTTTTACGAGTTAGCACAAAAAGGGTGGTTGATCAGCGTTTCAGAAGAAATGCAGCAATGGCCTTTCCTTCCTCGCGGAGATCGCCTTCGGCCACGTCCCGTCGCGCCTGCCGATACCAATACCGGGCATTGACTAAGTCGCCCTCCATGCGATGCA
>Ga0126379_10002204_pt1 | contig 12325 bp, 11 predicted proteins | sample PanSoiMetPlot_24_FD_92640 | JGI IMG/M metagenome (GOLD analysis project Ga0126379, IMG submission 92640) | Tropical forest soil microbial communities from Panama - MetaG Plot_24 | ecosystem: Environmental > Terrestrial > Soil > Tropical forest > Bulk soil | place: Panama | collected 2016-02-17
GGCATCGACCGCCCGTGCGACTCGGAGCGTGTCGGAGTGATCGAACCACCGATCCGCAATCGACAGTGCGCTCCGAGCGCCGGCTCCGCCGGCGCAACCTGAATTTTGGGGGGAGGTTCGGAAGGGGGGCGAAGCCCCCCTCCGAGCGTTCTAGCGGCAGTGCGGTATCACCTCGCGCGCGAACAGCGTCATCGAGTCTTTCACCATGGCGTGATCCATGATGCCGCCCTGGTTGAAGTAGCAGATGAACTCGTCCATCCCGTAGTCGCGGCGCAGCGCGCGCACGCGCTCGACGCAGTAGTCGGGATCGCCGAACACGCCCATCTCGCGGTCGATGTCATCGAAGGTCACGCGCTGCATCCGGGCCAGCACCTGCTGGAACGCCTCGTAGCTCTTGATGTCCGCATTGCCGAAGGGCCGCAGCCGCTCCCCCGCCTCGCGGAAGAAGCGCAGCAGGCTCGGCTCGCACTCCTGGCGCGCGCGGGCCCGGCTCGTCGTCACGTGCACCGGGAAGGCGAGCGCGGCGTCGGCCCGAACGCCGTCGGGCAGCCCCGCCCGGTACACCGCCAGGCCCTCCAGCAGCTTGTCCGGGGGATTGATCAGCGGCGTCGCGAAGATCGGCAAGCCGCGCCGGGCGGCGAGCGGAAACGTGTCGGGGCTGTTGGCGGCGATGCGCACGGGCGGATGCGGCAGCTGCACCGGCCGCGGGACGATCGTGAGGTCGCGCGCGCGGAAGAACTTGCCCTCGTAGGAGAACGTCTCGTGCGCCCACGCCTCCAGGATGAAATCGAGCGCCTCCTCGAAGCGCGGGCGGCTCTCCTCCTGCGGGATGTCGTAGCCCGCGTAGTGGATGGGGGCGGTGCCCCGGCCCACTCCGAATTCCAGGCGGCCGTCGCTCAGGAGGTCGATGGTGGCGGCCTGCTCCGCGATCTTCACCGGGTTGTGCAGCGGCAGGAGCGTGACCGCCGTGCCGAGCCGGATCCGGCGAGCGCGCTGCGCGGCGGCGGCCAGGACCATGAGGGGATCGGCGAGGGTGGAGAACGCGCGGCTGAAGTGCAGCTCGCCGAGCCAGGCCGTGTCGAGCCCGAGCGCATCGCCCAGCTCGATCTGCGCCATGATGTCCTGGTATCGCTGCCGCTCCGAGTATCCGCTGGCGCAGGGCAGCTGGTCGAAGAATCCGAAGCGCATGCGACTGATCTCCCCTTGTGTGTTCAGAGTGCGAACGCGGAAGGCAGGCCTCGCGGCTCGGTCCGCGGACTGCGCGACGTCGAGGGCTAACGGTACGCCGCCCACCTCCCGCCCGTCAATGCGTGCCCGGCTGGCTGCGCACCCGGCGGGCCCGATGCCTTGACGCCCGCGGAGCCGGGCGATAGGCTCACGCTACCCCGACGGCCGAGTCCGCCCATCACCGACGAACCGGCGGCGCCCGCGGCGACGCCAACGGAGCACTGGCATGATCGTCAAGAGCGCGAGTCCGAGCATCAGCATCCCCGAGGTCCCCGTCACCGAGTACGTGCTGCGGCACGCGGCGCGGCTCGGGGACAAGCCGGCGTTGATCGACGGGCCGACGGGGCGAACCCTCACGTATCGGCAGCTCGCGGATGGCGTGCGCCGCGCGGCCGCTGGGCTCAGCCGCCGGGGCTTCAAGAAGGGTGACGTCCTCGCGATCTACAGCCCGAATCTGCCCGAGTACGCGATCGCCCTCCTGGGCGCGGCCTCGATCGGCGGCATCACGACCACCGCCAACCCGCTCTATACCGCGGACGAGCTGGCCAAGCAGCTCAACGACTCGAAGTCGCGGCTCCTCGTCACGGTGCCGCCCTTTCTCGACAAGGCGCGCGAGGCCGCGGCGAAGAGCGGCGTCGAGGAGATCTTCGTGCTCGGGTCGGCCGAGGGCGCGCGTCCGTTCGCCGAGCTGCTGGAGCGGGACGAACCATCGCCGGTCGTGCGCATCGCGCCGCGCGAGGACGTCGTGGTGCTGCCGTACTCGAGCGGGACCACCGGGCTGCCGAAGGGCGTGATGCTCACGCACTACAACCTCGTGGCGAACCTTTGCCAGACCGAGGCCATGCCGCACTTCGACGGTTTCGGCGAGGGCGACGTCACGATGGCGTTCCTGCCCTTCTTCCACATCTACGGCATGGTGGTGATCCTGATGCTGGGCGTGGCGAAGGGCGGCACCGTCGTGTCGATGCCGCGCTTCGACATGATGGAATTCCTCGGTCTCGTGCAGAAGCACCGCGCGACGATCCTGCCCCTCGTGCCTCCGGTGGTGCTCGGCATGGTCAAGCACCCCGCAGTGGGGCAATGCGATCTCTCGAGCGTCCGGCTCGTGTTCTCGGGCGCGGCGCCCCTCGGCGAGGACATCGCGCGCGAGCTGGCGGAGAAGCTCGGCTGCCCGGTGGTGCAGGGATACGGGATGACCGAGGCGAGCCCGGTCACTCACCTGAGCCCGACCAGCAACGCGCCCTGGAAGCCCGGCTCGGCGGGTCGCGTGATCCCGAACACCGAGGTGCGGCTGGTCGACGTCGTCTCGGGCGAGGACGTGCCGCAGGGCAAGGAGGGCGAGCTCTGGATCCGCGGGCCGCAGATCATGAGGGGATACCTGGGACGGCCCGAGGAGACCGCGGCGTGCCTCGACGACGAGGGCTGGTACCACACCGGCGACGTGGGCTATGTCGACGCCGAGGGGTACTTCTTCATCGTCGACCGCACCAAGGAGCTGATCAAGTACAAGGGGCTCCAGGTGGCGCCGGCGGAGCTCGAGGCGCTGCTGGTGACGCATCCCGCTGTCCTCGACGCCGCGGTGGTGCGCAAGGCGGACGAGGAGGCCGGCGAGGTGCCCAAGGCCTACGTGGTGCTCAAGAGCGACGACGCGTCGCGAGCGACGGCGCCCGAGGCGATCATGGCGTGGGTGGCCGAGCGCGTCGCGCCGCACAAGCGCATCCGCGACCTCGAGCTGATCAAGGAGATCCCGAAGTCCACCTCCGGAAAGATCCTGCGGCGGATGCTGATCGACCAGGACAAGGCGCGCGCGTGAGATGGCCCGATCCATGACGCTTGCCGACAAGGTCGCCATCGTGACCGGCGCGGGTAACGGCATCGGCCGCGCGATCTCACTCGCGATGGCCGAGGCCGGCGCCCGCGTGGCCGTGGTCGACATCGATCCCGCCGCTGCCGAGTCGACCGCCGCCGCGGTGAAGGATGGCCTGGCCGTGAGGGCGGATGTCGGCGACCTCGCCACCATCGACAAGATGGTCGCGCGCGTCGTGGACACGTTCGGGCGGATCGACATTCTCGTCAACAACGCGGGAGTGACGCGGCGGGCCGACATCATGGACCTCACCGAGGCGGACTGGGACCGCATCATGCGCGTCAACGGCAAGGGCGTGTTCTTCTGCCTGCAGCGGGTCGCGCGGGAGATGATTCCCCGCCGGAGCGGCGCCATCGTCAACATGGCGTCGATCTCGGGGAAGGGGTTCGCGGGCGCGTCGAACGCCATCTACGCCGCGTCGAAGGGCGCCGTCATCGGGCTGACGCGCCTGGCCGCCGTGCAGCTCGCTCGTCACAACATCAACGTCAACGCCATCTGCCCGGGCAGCACGGTGACCGCGCTCTCCGAGGCCAATCTCCGCGACCGCGCGCGTGAGCAGGGCGTCTCCATGGACGAGATGGCCCGGCGGCGCGACGCGGGCATCCCGCTCGGCCGCGCCAACGATGCCGAAGACATCGCGGCGCTGGCCGTGTTCCTGGCGTCCCCGGGCGCGCGCAACATTACCGGCCAGTCCGTGAACGTCGACGGCGGCATCATCTTCGATTGAGGAGGCCGTACGCGACGTTGAGCGTCTCCATCGGGCCGGCCGTCTCGCTCGCGCGCCGCAGCCGCCGCGCCGTGTGCGTGAGACTTCTCCTGATCGCCGTCCTGCTCCTGCTGGGTCTCCGGGCGACCGCGGCGTGGTCCGCGACGGGCGACGTGGAGGAGCCCCGCGATTTCGAGCCGCTCTGGCAGGAGGCCAGACGTCTGGCGGCCGAGACCCGGGCCGTCGCCGACGACTGCATCGTGAGCCTGCGTTTCGATCCGGCCACGCGGCTGCTCCGGTCCGGTCACACCGTGACGTGCGAGGAGCCCTACCGCTCCCCGTTCTACCCGTGGCCCGAGGAGTCCCGCCCCGGGGTCAGGTTCAGCGCGGGGGACGTCGAGCGGTACGCGCGGCGCATCGGCATCGGCACCGGCCGGTATGGCCGACGCAGCGGCGCGGCGAACGACCCGCTCGAGTCGTGCGGGCTCGTCGTCGGCTTCACCGACAAGGGCGAGGGCGCCGCCGCGATCGAGTGCTACCAGCCGCAGGGCAACGTGCTCGGTCAGCGCGCGAACACGGAGATCGTCGTGACGACGCCGGACGATCGCCACGTCGTGTCGCGGCTGTACGAGCGCATCTCGCACCTGGTCGACGACGCGGTGAGGCAGGCGGTGGCGCTGCCCGCCATCCCCGACGGCGCGGGCGAGGTGATGGTGCAGATCGACGGCAAGGTGGTCGCCCGTGACCGAGATCGCCTGTTGATCCGGGGCCGCGCGTTGCCGTCGCCCGGGGTGCCGCAGACGAAGCCGGGGGTTCTGATGAGCGACGCGAGCATCGTCGTGCAGCACCCGAGCGACGATGCGCTGCGCCCGGGCTACTACTTCGCGGGCGATCACTGCTTCAAGGAGGTGCGGCAGGTGGCGATCGGGCCCGATCCAGGAACGGTGGAATGGGTCTACGGGCCGTGTCCGCTCGGGCCGGATTGGTACTGGGTGTTCGAGCAGCATCCGCTGGGGGAGCGGACAGTGGTGCACGGACCATACGGCGAGTACGCCGCGTGCGACGGCGATCGCAAGAGCCTCAAGCAGACCCGGTCCGGCGTCGGCGGACATTGCGTGCAGAAGTCGAAGGCCGTGCTGCGGATGAGGCGCGACGGCACGCTGGTCGTGCCGAAGAACGCCCCGGCCATCGACTGACGGCTGATCACATCGCCGGCGAGAGACGGCGCGAGCGTTGCGAGCAGGCGGCGCCGCTCGTCCATCGCGCGGTCGCGCGCGGCGTCGGTGATCCGCGAGGCCGATTCGAAGTTCACCCGGATGTTCGCCGCGAGGTCGGGATCGACGCTCCGGATCCACGTGCCGTGCTGTCGCCACGCCTCCATTGCTTGACACCTCTGGCACGCCGTGTACGCTGCTACTGTCCTGGCGCTCGGATCTCGTTCACTCGCGGTGCCCGGCGGGCCGGAAGCCGTTCCGGAGACCGCAGTTCCCGCCTGTCGCAGCGATGCGCATACGATCTCATGAGTCCTTGCGAAACCTCGTGCTCGTGAACGCCTCGTGCCCCACGACGTAAGCCTCCTCCGCGACATCGCGCTCGGCATCGTGTTCGCCGCGCTGGCGGCGCACGTCGCGCGGGTCATCCGTCAACCGCTCATCCTGGGGTACATCGCGGGCGGCGTCCTGCTGAGCCCTCGCCTCGGTCTCGGGCTGGTCACCGATGCGGAGAGCATCGAGCTCATCTCCGAGATCGGGCTCATCCTGCTGCTGTTCATCATCGGGCTCGAAATCGACCTCAGGGAGCTTCGCCGTCTCGGCCGGTCCATGCTCGCCCTCGGCGTCGCGCAGTTCGCGATCAACGCGCTGCTGGGACTGGTGTTCTTCTCGTGGCTCGGCTACCGCATGGGGCGCGGCAACTTCGACCTCCTGTATCTCGCCGTCGTCATCTCGCTGAGCTCCACGCTGATCGTCGTGAAGCTCCTCCGCGACAAGTTCGAGCTGAAGGTGCTGTCGGGCCGGCTCACGCTGGGCGTCCTCGTGGTGCAGGACATGTGGGCGATCCTGTTCATGGCCGTGCAGCCGAACCTCGCCGACCCCGGCGTCGTGCGGATCGCCGGCTCCATCGCCGCGGGGGCGGTGCTGGTCGCGCTGGCCTTCCTCCTGAGCCGGTACGTGCTGGCCCGCCTGTTCGAGGCGGCCGCGCCGCGCCCGGAGCTGGTGCTGATCTCGGCGGTCGCGTGGTGCTTCGCGGTGAGCGGCATCGCCGAGCGCCTCGGCCTGTCCCGGGAGATGGGTGCGCTGATCGCCGGCGTGAGCATCTCCGCGTTCCCGTACGGGTCCGACGTGATCTCGAAGGCCACTGGCGTGCGCGACTTCTTCGTCACGCTCTTCTTCGTGGCGCTCGGCATGAAGGTGCCGGTGCCGACCTCGGCGATCCTCGGCCCGGCCGTGCTGATCGTGCTGTTCGTCTTCGCGAGCCGCATCGGCGCCGTGGTCCCCATCACGGCGCTCCTCCGCAACAGCCTCTATGCCGGCACCGTCACGGCGCTGAACCTTGCCCAGATCAGCGAGTTCTCGCTCGTGATCCTGACGCTCGGGGCCGGGTACGGGCACGTGTCCCCCGACGTGGGCGCGGTCGTGCTCACCGCGATGATCCTGACGTCCCTCATCGCGCCCTACGTGATCGGCGAGAACGACCGGATCGCGCGGTTCCTGCTGGGCCCGGTCGGCCGCGAGCGACTCGGCGCCACGACGGGGGGCGAGCCCGACGTCTCGGACCCCTCGGCGCGCGACATCGTGCTGCTGGGCCACTTCCGCATCGCGCAAGCCGTACTCGATCGCGTCGAGGAGCGCGCGCCGCACCTCAAGGAGCGGATCACCCTCGTCGACTACGACGCCACGCGCGGCAAGCGCGTGATCGGGCGCGGGTTTCGCTGGGAGTACGGCGATCTCGCCAATCCCGACGCCCTTGAGCACCTGGGCCTCGAGCACGCCCGCATCGTCGTCACGACGATCTCCGACACCTTCTTGAAGGGCATCAGCACGCGCCGCCTGGTCGCGAGCCTGCGGCGCCTGGCGCCCCGGGCGACGATCGTGATGACCGGCGAGGAGAAGGTGGACGCGGAAGACCTGCTCCGCGCCGGCGCGGATCACGTCCTCGTGCCTGGCGAGATCACGGGGGAGCGCATCCTGGACCTGATCCGCACGGGCGAGACGAGCGAGTGACGGCGCCCGGCGCGCCGTCGCCCGGGCTCGCGCGATCGCGCCGCAGCGCCTTCGCCGCCGGCGTCGTCCTGCTCGTGCTGTACGCGCTCGCCGTGCTGTCCATCGGGCTCACGCGCGACTTCGTCCTGCTCCACGAGGACAACGGTGCGATGCAGACCACGTTCGCCCTGAGCCACCTCCGCCTCGGGCTCGCACGGACGCGCGCCTGCAACGTGTTCTTCGAGCCGGGAACCGGCCTCCTCAGTCCCTACGCGCACCATCCGCCGGGGACCGGCCTCGCCCTGGCGGCGGCCTTTGCCGTCACGGGCTCCGATGCGCCCGCTGTCGCGCGGGCGGTCGCCATCGCGTTTCACGTGGCCAGCATTTTCGTGATGGTGGCGGTGCTGTCGCGGCTGGTGCCAGCTCACGTCGCCCTGCTCGGCGGAGCGGTCATGGCGACGCTGCCGATGGGGGCGTACTTCGGGCGCATGGTGAACTTCGAGCCGCTGTGCCTCCTCGGCATTACGCTGCAGCTCTTGGGGTACGTCCGCATGAAACAGGACAGTCCCGCGCGAGGCCTTCCCGTACTGGTGGCGGGTATCGCGCTCGGCGGGGTCATCGACTGGGCGTCGTTCTTCTTCACCGCGGCGATTGCCATGGCCATCGCGGTCGACGATCTCGGAGAGCGGCCGCGACAGCCGTGGGCGCTCTCCGTCGTCGCCATTGCCGCCGCCGGCCTCTTCGCCCTCGAGGTGATTCAGCCGTGGTACGCGGAGCCGGGCTCGCTGTTGCCGCTCGGCGAGGTCGCGATGCGGCCCCCGTCGCTCCGCTCGATGCCGTCGGAGGCGCTGGCGTTCGTCGCGAGTCAGCTCTTGACGGCGCAGCGCTACTACACCGATGCCGGCCTCGTGTCCGCGCTCGCGGTGGCCGCGGCGATGATCGCGCCGCGATCATGTCTCGGCGCTCGTGTGCTCGGCGTCGGGGATCCCGCGCTCGTTCACCGGCTCGCGGCGATCAGCAGCGGCGCGGCCGCCGCCTACGTCCTGGCCGCGCCGTCGTGGGCCCGCCTGCACGCGTACTGGCAGTTCTACGCGCTGCCGTACGTCGTGCTCTCGATGGTGCTGGTGGGGTGGAGTCTCTGGCGCGCGGCGGCGGGCCGCGGCCGGATCATCGCCCGCGCGCTCCTCGTGATCCTCGCGCTCGACGCGGCGATCGGCTCCGCCTCGACGCTGATCTTTCGGCACACGTCGCCAAACCCGGCCGCCGTGCGACGCACCGCGGACCTCCGCGCGCGCTTTCTCGCGCCGACCCGCGCGCCCGGCGGCTGAGCCCTGTTGGATGCGGGTCGAGGCGGCAGGCGATCACATCGGGCGCGGCCGGCGTTCCGTCGATCCGCTGCGACAGGGCCCCGTCACGCCGGGTCGCGCCGCGTCGCCTCGGCTTCCTGCCGGAACCGGGTGGCCGATGGTGGCAGGGAGCGCTCGGTCAGCCCGGGATAGCACCGCTCGAACGTCTCCATGATCGCGTCGGCGGGCACGTCGGCGCTCGGCCCGCGGTCCAGCACGTATTCCATGTGACGGCGACCGGCCGCGTCGTACGGATGCAGCAGCGCATCTGCGCGGCCGTCCCAGTCGAGCGCGCGCACGCCGAAGCGATCACAGAGCCCGCGGTCGAACGCCGGCGTCGCCTTGACCCACGCCCCGCCCACGTAGAGCTCCGCGTAGCCGTGGAAGTAGAAGACATCCGTGCCCATGCGCTCGCGCAGGCGCGCGGTCGTGAGATGGTTCCGGACGTCGGCGAAGCCCATCCGCGCGGGGATGCCCGACGCGCGCGCCGCCGCGGCGAGCAGCGCCGCCTTCGCGACGCAGAACCCCGAGCCCCGGGCGAGACACGCGCTGGCCCGGTACGTATCGGGCGACCGGAAGTCGCAGTACGGCGTGTAGACGATGCCGTCGCGCACGGCATAGTAGAGGCGCACGGCGCGCTCGACGTCGCCCTCGGCGCTGCCCGACTCGCGCCGCGCGAACTCGATCACGTTCGGCGCCTCGCTGTCGACGTACGTGTCGGGCCGAACGTACCGCTCGATGGGCTCGTCCGCTCGCATTGCGAACGATCGGCTCACGTCTCCGCCGTCCATCAGTCGCTCGGGCTAGCTGCGCGTGATGCGCAAGAGCCCGGGCAGGCGGCCGAGCAGGTTGCCGCTCACGCCGCCGTCGACGACCAGGTCGTGCCCGTTCACGTAGCGGGCGTCCGGGCCCAGCAGGAACGCGATCGCGTCGGCGATGTCCTCGGGCGCGGCCACGCGTCCGAGCGGCACCAGCGCCGCGCGCTCGGCCGCCACGCGCTCGTCGGTGTACACGGCGGCCGTCATCCCGGTGCGGACCATGCCCGGCGACACCGTGTTGACGCGGATGCCGTCCGGCCCGAATTCCTGGGCCAGCACCTGCGCCAGCATGATGACCGCGGCCTTGCTGGGCCCATAGGCGCCCAGGTTGGCGTGCGCGTTCGATCCGGACATCGAGGCGACGGCGACGATGGCGCCGCGCGAGGCGGCGAGCGCCGGATGCGCGGCGCGCGCGAGCAGCCACGTGGCGCGGGTGTTCACCGCGAACAGCCGGTCCCAGTCCTCCACGGCGTAGTCGATGAGCCGGCCGGGGCGATTGACGCCCGCGTTGCTCACCACGCCGTCGAGCCCGCCGAGTCGTTCCACCGCGGCCGCCACCGCGCGCGCCGGCGCTTCGGCATCGGCCATGTCGGCGTGGATCGCCAGCGGCTCCGCGCCCAGGTCTTTCAGCTCCGCGACCAGGCTGTCGAGCCCCGCTGCCGCTCCCGCGACGTCGACCGCCGCGATGCCGGTGCGCTGGCCGCCCGCGTGACCATCGCGCGCCAGCCGCAGGCACGTCGCCCGTCCGATGCCGCTCGCCGCCCCCGTCACCAGCACTCGCATGTGTACGTCTCCGCGCCGAGATGTATCGCGCGCCGCATCGCAAGGGCGCGCAACCCGAGGTCGATAGTACCATCCGCTCTGGCGGCCGCCGTGCGCGCGGGCGGCGCGGACTCGCGCGCGGTGGGCCTGGACGAGAGTTGACGGCGCGGGCTCGCGCACCGCGGACCTCGGCGACAAGGCCCGACGATCGCACGGGCCAGGCGACGGCGCCCGCCCTCGGCGAGAATTGCGATCGAAGCCCTCGGCGTGGAAGATGCTCTGGATGCCGACTCACCGGATGCCGCGCCAACAGGGCTCGAAACGAGGGCGATCGTCATCTGCCTTCTTCGCCCATCCCACCGCCATCGTCGACGAGGGCGCCGTCGTCGGGGCGGGCACCCGCATCTGGCACTTCTGCCACGTGATGGCGGGCGCGCGCATCGGGCGCGACTGCTCGCTGGGCCAGAACGTCTTCGTCGGCGCGACCGCGGTCATCGGCGATCGCGTCAAGATCCAGAACAACGTGTCGATCTACGACGCCGTCGTGATCGAGGACGATGCGTTCTGCGGGCCGAGCGCCGTGTTCACCAACGTGCTGACGCCGCGGAGCCACGTGTCCCGCAGGCACGAGTTCCAGCCAACCTTGGTGCGCCGCGGGGCCACCATCGGCGCCAACGCCACCGTGGTCTGCGGCCACGCCGTCGGGGAGTACGCGTTCGTGGGGGCGGGGGCCGTCGTCACGCGAGACGTGCCCCCGCACGCGCTGATGCTCGGCGTGCCCGCGCGCGTCGCGGGCTTCATGTGCCGCTGCGGGCTTCGCCTCGCCGTGCGGTCGGGACGCGCGCGCTGCGCGGGATGCGGCGACGCGTACCGGAAGAGCGGAGGTCGCGTGGAGCGGGTGCCCTGATGCCGCCGCCACCGTCGCTGGCTAGCGAAGGATTCCGAAGAACGCAGGCATCCGTCGGCCCGCTGCTCTCCGGCGCGCGGCGTGCGACGACACCGGGCGTGTCACGTCGCCCATTCGCAGAACCTCGCGTCCAGGCCCGTGACCTCTCCCGAGGTTCCATCGGGGGCGGGAAACGGCGCTCTGAATGTGAAGGCCTCGGGCGACGGTCCGTGCGCCTTCAGGTGCTGGAGGCGCTCGATCGCCTCGGCGACCGTGGGGACATGTCCCGCTGGGATCCACCACACGACAAGGATGGGGCCCTCGATCGGCTCGAACCACTGCTTCCGGTCGCGGAGCGGGCCGACGTGGGCGCTCTGGTAGACGAACTGCTGCAGCGCCTCGAGCGACTCCCACACGGACATGTTGATCGCCATGCGGTCGTCCGGGAACGGGCGGATGGCCATGGCATTGCCGTCTTCGGTCTGCAGCCGCCACACGAACCCCGGGCTCTGGTCGGCCAGGGCGTTGATGGGGTCGAGCTGCGACCGAAAGCCCTCCATGATCGGGTCGTCGAGCGGCGCGCGGATGCGGCCGATGTTTGCCTGCGCCAGATGGTATCGCGTCACGATGGACTCCTCTTGCCGCGGCTCGCGCGGCCGCTCACGAGGGCGCCTCCCGGTAGCGCTCGGGGGCGTAGCGGCTCGCCAGCAGCCCCGTCGCCTCCTCGAGCTTGATCTCCTGCACGAGCACACCTGCCTGGCCGTAGGGCAAGTAGGCCTGGCACTCGCCCGAGGGCGCGATCAGGCTGGTCGCCGCCTCCGGGAAGCGCAGGCCGTAGTTCACGCTGGCGAAGTAGATCGTGTTCTCGCGGCTGCGCATCATCATCGCCTTCTCGTAGTACGGCGCATCCGCGTCGCCCCACCGGGTGAGATGGACGCCTTCTCGATCGCTGCCCGTGTGCTGCGGGTGGAAGACGATCTTGGCGCCGCGAACCGCCGCCCACCGCACCGTCTCGGGGTAGCGCCAGCCCTCGTGGCAGATCGCGACGCCGAATTTCATCCCGTGGATCTCGAACAGCTGGCGGGCATTCCCGGGCACGTAGAACGGGTCTTCCGACGGGTCGAGCTGGTTCTTGGTCTGATATCCCAGGACCCGGCCCTGGTCGTCGATGACGATTGCCGCGATCTGCCGCCCGGCATCTGTGAGGTGCTCGACGCCGACGATCGCGGCGATGGCATGCGTCCGTGACCACTCCGCCACCGTGCGCACGACCCGCTCCTCGTCGGCGCGCTCGAAGGGGCAGACCTCGAAATCCTGCCCGCGCAGTCCCGGGAGGTAGGCCTCCGGGTAGCATACGATCCGCGCGCCCTGGGCTGACGCCTCGGACATGAGGCGCCGCATCTTCTCGAGGCCGTCGTCGAGCGTCACGGCGATCGCGGGCGACGCGAGAGCAATGATCATGGATGACCTCCGGTGTGGTGATCGCGCTTCGGGTGGCCGCCGTGCCGCGCGA
>Ga0126379_10002205_pt1 | contig 12325 bp, 10 predicted proteins | sample PanSoiMetPlot_24_FD_92640 | JGI IMG/M metagenome (GOLD analysis project Ga0126379, IMG submission 92640) | Tropical forest soil microbial communities from Panama - MetaG Plot_24 | ecosystem: Environmental > Terrestrial > Soil > Tropical forest > Bulk soil | place: Panama | collected 2016-02-17
GACGACTAGACCGCGCGAACCTCGCGTGTGGCAAGGCAAAGGTCCTGCAGAACCAACCATTTACCACACCCGCGCACCGCCGGTTCCCGTCGGCTTCGTGGCAGGCTATTATTGTTTCCTTCCGATCGGGGTCTGGACGCGGGATGGGTCAATTGCAAGCCAGCTTCGGCGCTAGCCGGGTCGTGCGCCTTTTCGTTCTTGGCGCAAGCTGTCTCACGCTTGCGAACTGTTCGAGCGCCTACATGGCCGGCAAGATCGATCCGCGTTACGGCGTTGCAGCCAGCGCGCGCGCTGTCCAACCAGGCGAACCGATACCAAAGGGCGGGGGTATCTATCGCATTGGCAGGCCGTATCAAGTGGCAGGTCGCGTCTATGTTCCGGAAGAAGACATTAATTATAGCGCTGTCGGTCTGGCGTCCTGGTACGGCGATGATTTCCATGGCCGCTACACAGCCAATGGCGAAGTCTTCGACATGAACGCAATTTCGGCGGCGCACCCGACGCTGCCGCTGCCGTCCTATGTGCGCGTGACCAATCTCAACAATGCCCGCTCGATCATTGTGCGTGTCAATGACCGCGGCCCCTACGTGGCGGAACGGCTGATCGATGTGTCGGTGAAGACGGCCGAAGTACTGGGATTTTATGGTCACGGGGTTACACGCGTGAAGGTCGAATACGTCGGCCGCGCGCCGCTCGAGGGTTCAGACGATCGCAAGCTGATGGCTACTCTCCGACAAGCCGGACAGGCCGAGGCCGCTGTGGTGCTTGCCTCAAGCAAGCCCTTCGCTTCGGCCAAGTTCGACAGCCGACCGATGACGAATTTCTCTTCGGCACGAATTCCGTCGCCGCCCGATCGGCCGTACCGCCTTGGCGAGGGGGCCCGCGAAGTGGCCGCGGTGGAGAGGCCGACAACCGAGTTACCGGCCGCGATGCGCCAGCGCGGTGCTACGCCGGTCATGCGCGAGCCTGTTGCGGATGTCCAGCCTGCTCTGATACCGGTTACGACCTACGTGCCGGGCCGCTATGATGGGCCGACCAATATTATGAGTGGCCGCGGCCTCTACTGAGCCGTATTCTGCTGCTATCGGTCCAGCAGATTTGCACGCAATCGATTTAACGCGATGGCGACGCGCAAAACTTGAAGATGCCCATGCGGAGTTTTCAGATTGGACGTTGGCTGACTGCGGCGCTGCTACTCGCCGGTCTCGGTGCGAGTGCGCTTGCCGCAACATCTGCGCACAAGGTTGCACCAGCTCATAAAGGGCCGACCGCAACCGCGCCGAAAAAAGATGCGTCGAAAAAAGACGAACCAAACATCACAGCGCCCCACGCCATCCTGATTGACGCCGAAAATGGCAGCGTGCTGTACGAACGTGACGCGGACCGCATGATCTTTCCCGCCAGCCTCGCCAAGCTGATGACGGCGGAATACGTATTTCATGAACTCAAAGAAGGTCGAATCAAGCTCACTGACGAATATATGGTGAGTGAAAACGCCTGGCGCAAAGGCGGTGCGCCGTCACACGGCTCCACGATGTTCGCTGCGATCAACAGCAGGGTCCCGGTCGACGATTTGCTTCACGGGATGATCATCCAGTCGGCCAATGATGCATGCATCATTCTGGCAGAGGCGCTTGCCGGCAACGAGACGACATTCGGCGCGAAATTAACCCAGCGCGCGCGCGCGATCGGTCTTGAAAAATCGGTCTTCACCAATTCGAACGGTCTTCCGGATCCGGGCGAACAGGTCACAACGCATGAACTCGCGACGTTGACGCGCCACATCATCCGAACCTATCCCGAATTCTACCCGTTGTTCGGGCAGCCTGATTACACCTGGAACAAGATCCGACAGCAGAACCGCAATCCTCTTCTCGGTATGATGGCTGGCGCCGACGGCCTCAAGACCGGCTTCACAAAGGAGGCCGGCTACGGCCTGGTAGGTTCGGCCGTGCAGAATGGCCTGCGGCTGATCGTTGTGGTCAATGGCGTAAGCACGGCCAAGGAGCGCGCCGAGGAGGCGAAGAAGATTCTGGAGTGGGGCTTCAAGAATTTCGAACAGCGTGTTCTGTTCGCCGAAGGCCAGACCATAGGAGCTGCCAAAGTCTACGGTGGCGCAAGCGGTCGCGTATCGCTTGTAGCGAATGGAGAGGTTCGCGTGATGCTGCCGAAGACCGGCGCCGATAAACTGATTGCCCGCATTGTTTACCAGGGCCCGGTGCCGGCACCGGTGGCGGAGGGGACGCCCATCGGCAATATCAAAGTCTGGCGCAATGACAGCCTGATTCTGACCATGCCCTTGAAGGCGGCGGAGAGTGTCGGAAAGGGTAACATGTCGCAGCGCGCATTCGATGCTGTGACCGAAATGATAATCGCGCTGTTCCGGGCCGGAGCCGAGCGGCTATGATAGCCGGAGCCGCCGCGTGTCGGCGATGACCGGAAAGAGGCTTCGTGGCTTGCGCGGACATTTCATTACCTTCGAAGGTGGAGAAGGCAGCGGCAAGTCGACGCACGCAGCCATCCTGGCGCAGCGCCTGAAAGCGTTGGGGTTGGATGTCGTGCTTACGCGAGAACCAGGGGGCTCCACGGGTGCTGAGATCATTCGCCACATTTTGCTGTCCGGGATCGCCAAACCACTCGGAGCAGAAACCGAGGCGATCTTGTTCGCGGCCGCCCGTGACGACCATGTACGCAACACTATCCTGCCAGCGCTCAAAGCCGGCAAATGGGTCATCTCGGACCGCTTTATTGATTCCACGCGTGTCTATCAGGGCACCCTTGGCAAAGTTGATCAGCGTCTGATCCGCAGCCTCGAACGCGTGACCGTTGGACAGGCGGTGCCCGAACTCACATTCATACTCGACGTGCCGGCCCAAATAGGGCTCGCGCGTGCCAAAAGCCGCCGAGGGCAATCCAGTGCGGATCGTTTCGAGGCTGAATCCACAGAATTTCACGAGAAGCTTCGCGAAGAATATCGCGCTCTCGCTGCCGCGGAGCCGACCCGGTGCATCGTGATCGATGGCCGTGCGCCGCGCAAGGCTGTATCCGACCGCATATGGGCGATCGTGCAGGATCGGTTGCGGCCCGAACAGGCTGAGGTGTCGGAGACCACCACGCCGTGATCAACGACGATACTGAACGCGAGGGCAAACTACCGCGCGAAACGACGGCATTCTTTGGCCACGACGAGGCCGAGCGCGCCTTAATCGATGCCTACAAAAGTGGCCGCATTGCTCATTCCTGGCTGATCGGTGGCTCGCCCGGCATCGGCAAGGCTACGCTTGCGTTTCGCTTTGCGCGCTTTGTTTTGGCAAATCCTGATCCGAACGCATCCGACGTGCAAAAAGCGACCTCGCTTGCAATTGATCCGGACCACCCGGTCACCCGCCGCGTCGCTGTGCAGGCACAGGGCGATCTCCTTGTGCTGGAGCGCATTACCAATGAACAAACCGGCAAGCTCTACACGGTGATCCGGGTTGACGACGTGCGGCGAACGGTATCGTTTTTCGGATCGACAGCCGGGGAGGGCGGCTGGCGTATCGCAATCGTGGATGCGATCGATGATCTTCAGCGCGAAGGTGCGAATGCATTGCTGAAAGTACTCGAGGAGCCTCCGCAACGTTCGCTGCTCTTGCTGATTAGCCACGCACCTGGCCGCGAATTGCCCACGATCCGGTCGCGCTGCCGGCGTCTGTTGCTGCGCCCGCTTGAACGTGAGGATGTCGCACGCGCTCTCGCTGCGGCAAGCGGCCGCGCGACCACCGATCCGGAGGTGCTGCAGGCGGCTGAAGCGGCCCGAGGCAGTGTCGGTCGCGCTCTTGGCTTATTAGACGGTTCGGCTCAGGCGTTGCGGCAGCGCATGCTGGAACTCTTTGACCAACTGCCCGATCCCGATCCGCGCGCCCTCCACGCGCTTGGCGAGGCGATTGGCGGCACCGATCCAAGGACCTTGGAAGCGTTTATGGACATGGTGAACGGTTGGCTATCCGCGCGGCTCGAGGCAGGCGGACGCGGCAATGCCGAGATGGCGCGCGTCGCTGACATCTGGGAAAAGGTCAACGTCGCGGCGCGCGACGCCGAGACCTACAATCTCGAGCGCAAACCGTTAGTGTTCGCCGTATTCGGCGCGCTGGCTGAAGCCGCGCGTACCTGACGTCGCTAAGCGTTTTGCGACCGGGGCTTCCGCTTGGGCGGCGCCTTGTGATTGAATTTACCGGCGCCGGCATCGCGTCCGATATGCGGCCGAGTCAGAACGGCCTTGAACCCCGGGGAGGACTCCATGACCTACAGGATCAATCGCCGCCAATTCGTCGCCAGCTCAGCTGCCGCTGCCGGCAATGCCGCGTTTCCCATGCCATCGATTGCGCAGAGCGTACCGCTCAAGATCGGCTTGCTGACGGTGAAGACCGGGCCCCTGGCCGCCGGCGGCATCCATTTCGAGGAGGGCATCAGCTCTTTCCTCAAGGACAAGAATTTCACCCTGTCGGGACGCAAGATTGATCTGATCGTCGCCGACACCGGCGGCAACCCGGCCGGAGCCAAGAACAAGGCGCAGGAAGTCGTCGAGCGCGACAAGGTCGACATTGTGCTCGGACCCTTCGCCGCCTTCGAGTTGCTTGCGACCGTCGACTATCTCGCACAGGCAAAAATGCCAACATTAGCCTTCGCCGGCGCGGAAGACGTGACGCAGCGAAAGGCCAACCCCTATCTCACCCGTACGTCCTACACCTCGGCACAATGCCTTTATCCGCTTGCCGACTACGTGCCCAAGGAAATGAAACTCAAGCGTGCTGCCAGCATGGGCGACGACTTTGCATTCGGCTATGAGCAGGTCGGCGGCTTCCAGCGTGTCCTGGAAGATGGTGGTGGGCAGGTGGTCAAAAAGTTGTGGTCACCGCTCAACACGGCCGACTACGCGCCTTACGTCGCACAAATTCCGGAATGCGACGTGGTCTGCGAGGTGCTCGCCGGCTCCAACCCGCTGAAGTTCACCAAACAGGCGCGCGGCCTCGGCATAAAACAGCCGCTGGTCGGTGGCTCGACGGTCGCCGATGACACCATTATCGGCGCGCATGACGAGAGCGCGGAAGGCCTGATCAACACCAATCCCTATTCACTTGATCGGCCGAGTGAGGCAAACAATCGCTTCATCGCGGCCATGAAGAAGAATTACGGCGATGATGTGCGCATCGGCCACTACGCCGCCTGTTTTTATGCCAATGGTCAGGTCATCGAGGCCGCACTGGCCAAGACGGGCGGCAAGTCGGACAACGCCGATGCTCTCGTCAAGGCCGTTCGCGCCGTGACTCTCGCGGATACGCCGCGCGGTCCCTTAAGCTTTGACGGTTATGGCAATGCCGTGATCGACGTTTATGTCAGGCGAGCCGAGAAACAGGGCGGCAAGATGGTCAACAAGACGATCAAGACCTACAGCAAAGTGAGCCAGTTCTGGACCATGGATCCGAAGGCGTTTTTGGCCGAGCCAGTGTTCTCGCGTGACTATCCGCCGATGAAAACCTGAACATACGCGGCCTGATGTGGCCGCGCAGCTTTGCTTTCAGGTTGTATATGACAGTGTCTCGGGGCTGCGGTCCTTGACATATTGGTCAAGCCCCCAGCGCTTGACCTGTGAAAAGACCTCATCAAACTCGCCGCGCGGCAGCGGCTCTCGGACAAAGCGCTCACCGCGGCCGAATTTGCTGAAATCCCACGGATGATAATCCTCGAACTCCGGGGGTACGGCGAGCTTCCACAGCGGCAAATATTTCGGCAGATCCGCTTCAAGCGCGCTTTCGGCACGCTCGAGTGCGCGCATGTACCCGTGTACAACCTCTGGGCTCGCACTGTCCGGCACCCACCAGAGCGTCTTGAAGCGATCATCGATGATTTTGCGCAGGCCCAGCTGTTCGGCCATCGCAATCTGTGGAGGCAATAGACTCGCGGCTTCGACTTCGCCATCAAGCAGGGCCTTCAGGCGCGCGCCAAAGCCGCCGGTATTGACGATCTTGATGTGTTCGAGCGGCAGATACTTTTCCAGCCGATAGGGCACATTGAAATGGCTGCCTGCGCGCATGCCGACAGAAATTGGCACATCTTTCAGATCCTCGGGCTTATGGATTCTCGACTCGGGCCGCACGTAGATCGCCCAGGGTGAATCGCCGTAGCCCTCGGTAACCACGCGGCCCATGCCGGCGCTGGCGTTGCAAATCGTGCCCCACAAGCAAGCGCCCTGGACGACATCCTGCTTGTCCTCGGTGTAAGGACGATCCTGTGGCCGCTGGAAGTATTCAAGACCCTTCCAACTCGACTGAGTGCCGCGAAAGGTCTTCCAGTCGAACTCGACATCCAGCCCCTCGGCTGCGAAGAAGCCTTCTTGCATCGCGACGAAATCGTTGAGACCCATGCCCTTGGGCGCGACTTTGACTCGTTTCGGGGTCGTAGCCATGCGATTTACTCCCGGTCTTGCTGGTTGAGGACGGTTTACCACAATCCGGCCTGCGCGCGCGAGCCGCATGAGATCGCAAACCTGGCCCCACATGGCTGCCCGCGACTATCCGAGCGGCTCTCAAATTTTATAAAATTGCGGAACCGACTGCTTTGGAACGGCACGAAACTCTTGAGTGTTGCGGGCCACCATAGCCGTTTTCGGGCTTGATGTGGCGGCGCTACGCCTTGCCGTGGCGGCAAGCAACCTTGCCAATGCGAGCGCAATACTGCCGGACGTCTTTGCTTGATTGGATTTCTGTAGCCGTCCTAGTGCCTGCGCGTTGGGCGCGATGGCATGCGATGGAAATCGAGGATCTGCTGTGCGGTCGACTGCCGCAGGCGATGAAACGGTGACATTGCCTGATCGATCGCCGTCGTAGAGTAGTTATATCGCCTTGCTGCGAGGGTCATGATACTGCGTGTGGTCTCCCATGTGAGACCAATCGCTTTAGCCAAAAGCAGCAGCGATTCCGCGCGGCTGTCGCGCATATTTTGTTCGATCGTTATCGGCGCCACGTTCGACAGCAGGGACAGAGCAGCAACCATCTCTTCGAAACGGCCCGCTGACGCAAACTCCTGAAGTTTTGCGGAAGTAAGTAACCCGGCCTTGTGCAGCGATTGGACGAGCACCTGCGCGGCCGCATAACTCAGTGGTTGTGCAGCGGCCCCGGTCTGTATCCGGCCTGCAACCTCGCTGACCACGCGTTCAATATCGGTTTTGGCGTATTCACGCTCGGCTACAAGCTTGCTTGACACTTTTTCAGACGCTGCCGTAAGCAGCTGCTCAAACAATTGAGGCGGCAGATCCGGCCGCATGCCAACGCAGAAAGTCAACGCCTCATCGCCGCATGAGCGTCTGACAAGCGTGTCAAACCCTTTACCTGAGAACATTGCTCCGAGATTCCTGGCCGTGCTCAGGACGACTTGCTGGTCGCCGCGCTCCACCAGCACTTCGGTCAGCGCCTCCGGTAATATTTTGCGGCGGGAAATGGCGAGCAGATGTTCCTGTTTTTTGGTTCGCGCACATTCGATCAAGGTCTCGATGTCGAGGCGTGCGGCCTGGGTCAGAACAGGAGACGCGACTTCGATCGCGTCATCGCAGGCAAGAACGCGCAGAATCTTTGGGGGAGCCAGCACCACGGGTCCAAGCCGGATAGAAAGCAGGGCGCGTGAAGATTGTTCGATGGTCGCGACCAGCCGTACAAGAACATCGTCGATCAGATCAACTTCTTCCTCGGAATATTGATCAGACCCGACCAGGAATAGATCGGTCAGATGGCGCAGCATCGTAGAGCGCCGCTCTTCCGAGCTATACGCAATAGAGCTATCGAGCTCGCGGATTAGTTCGAGCGGAGCGCCCATTGAGCCTGGAAAACCGTTCTGGTTGGCCACGAATTGGCAGTTCTGCCGGCTAGCTAACGTCCGTTGAGATTGTATGCGATGTCAGTTTAGCATTTCGTAAAGGACGCAGATGTTTGAGGGCAGGGGTTATTGAGCCTGGATGCGGCTGTTTCCTGGTTAAATTCACGGCGGCCTGCGGGGTGAGGCATCGCCTTGTCCGATCACTGCTTCAAAAGGCCACAGTACTTTTGAAATCCGTTATCCCAGCAGCCCGTTTTCATGCAGAGCGACTGGCGCGCTCCGCAACTGGTAAAGCAGGTCGGGATCGAGGAGCGGTCCAGGCTTTTGTTGCAATTCGTAATGCAGATTTTTTGTTCACCGCTGCATCGCATGGGGGCGGCGGGCGCAATCCGGCAGTCAAACAGGCCGAACAAGACGGCTGCAGCTGCGATGAGTTTGCGGTGCGCGAACATGATGGTGTGGGAATAGGTCAATGGTCACGTTTCAAGTTTTAACGCTCGCACAGGCAGTCAGCAACCGCGTGAACCCATCGTCCAAATATCTTTTGGCCTGCCGGGAATACCCATAAATGCGGTGTCGACCGGCTTTCTTGCATTGATTGCAAAATTGTGGTCGCCTTTGCGGGTGGCGCGTGGACAGGGTTAATACCATGGACAAAGGGAGATTTACCCTCTGTGCCGCAGTCGCGTTAGGCCTTGCGGCCACATTAATGGGTCCAACTGAAGTCACGGCGACCGGATTCGGAATCCATTCGTTTCACGGCTCGTTTCACGGCGGTCTTATAAAGTTCTTCAGACCATTCCGTCATCATCATCACGGTTTCAAGGACTGGAACAACGGGCTCTACGCGGGATATCCGGGCTACTATTCCATGCCCAGCTATTCTACCGATCCGGTCAGTGACGTAATCGGATCCGTGAGCGCCGATCCGTTTATCCCGCCGCCGCAGGGATTGCGTTGCGAGCATAGCCGTGAGGTCGTGACGGTACCGTCGGCAATAGACGGCAGCGCGCGGCAGATTACGATCACGCGATGCTAAAGACCGTCATTGGCTCTGCGCCCGCGACTATTGATCGATAGTCCGAGACGTCGCGCGTCGGTTTTCTAGCCTGATCGGCGGGGCCGCCCGCCGAAGGGCGCAGCTTGCCCCCACTGCCTGTGATTGATACCTAATCCCTGACTGGTCATGGCCGGGTTTTCCCGGCCATCCACGTCTTTGAATGAAGCAAAGAGATGCCGGCCAAGACCTTTTATATCACCACCGCAATCTCGTATCCCAACGGTCCGCCGCATATCGGACACGCCTACGAGGCGATTGCGACGGATGCCATCGCACGCTTCATGCGGCTCGATGGCTACGACGTCTATTTCCTCACGGGCACGGACGAACACGGCCAGAAAATGCAGCAAACCGCGGCGCGCGAAGGGCTGACGGCGCGGCAATTGCGCGACCGCAACGTGCCGCGCTTCGAGGCCATGGTAAAGCGGCTCAATTGCTCGAACGACGACTTCATCCACACCACCGAGGAACGTCACCATCGCGCCTCCATCGCAATCTGGGAACGGATGCAGGCGAACGGTGATATCTATCTCGACAAATATGCCGGCTGGTACTCGGTGCGCGACGAGGCCTATTATGCCGAGGACGAGACCCATCTGGATGAACGGAAACAGCGCATCGCCACCAAGAGCGGCACGCCGGTCGAATGGGTGGAGGAGGAGAGTTACTTCTTCAAACTCTCGGCCTATCAGCAGAAGCTGCTCGATCTCTACCAACGCGTACCGGATTTCGTACTGCCACGCGAGCGGCTGAATGAGGTCGCGAGCTTTGTGCGCGGCGGTTTGCAGGACCTGTCAATCTCGCGGACCACCTTCGACTGGGGTGTGAAGGTGCCGGCCGACCCGGCCAAAACCGACGCTCAGCACATTATGTACGTTTGGGTGGACGCGCTTACCAACTACATCACCGGCGTCGGATTTCCTGATACGGGAAGCGACAAATTCAAGCGTTACTGGCCGGCATCGCTGCACGTGATCGGCAAGGATATCGTGCGTTTCCACGCGGTTTACTGGCCGGCCTTCCTGATGTCGGCCGGGATCGAGGTGCCCAAACGCATCTTTTCGCACGGCTTTTTGTTCAATCGTGGAGAGAAGATGTCGAAGTCGGTCGGTAATGTGGTCGATCCGTTCACTATGGCCGACACCTACGGCGTCGACCAATTTCGCTATTTTTTCCTGCGCGAAGTGCCGTTCGGCCAAGATGGCAATTATAGTCACGAGGCGATTGTCAATCGCATCAATGCAGATCTGGCAAATGATCTTGGCAATCTGGCGCAGCGCTCGCTGTCGATGATCGGCAAGGCCTTTGGCGGCAAATTGCCGGAGCCGGGCGCCCTTGCCGATTCCGACAAAATTATTCTGGCAGCAGCCGACGCCATGATCGGAACCGCGCGCGAGCACATGAAGACACAACAGCTCCATCAGGTACTCAATTGTGTCTGGGTTGTGGTAGCAAACGCCAATCGTTATTTTGCGGCCGAGGCGCCGTGGGCACTCGCGAAAACCGATCCGAACCGTCAAGGGACAATTCTTTACGTTACGGCGGAAATTCTGCGTCAGGTCGGAATTCTGGCGCAGGCCTTTGTACCGTCCTCGGCGGCAAAGCTGCTTGATCTTCTTGCAATCGCGCCCACCGAACGTTCATTCATCGAACTGGAACCGCGTCGAAGAATCAAGGCGGGAACGATGTTGCCGGCGCCTTTGCCGGTTTTTCCCCGCTACGTCGATACCGAAGCCTGAAGACTGTGTGGCGCGAAATTTTTATCGCCCCAAGACGTCAACACACGGCGATCGCGCGAGACGTTGCATTGAGTAGAGCTGTTTTCGGCGATTCAAGATCCGCGCTTGATGGGTGCACAATAAGCACCTATAGACGACCGGTCGCCGATGACCCCAAATCTCTCTGAAAACAATCCCTTAGCCACTGGCTCCGTCCTCGTCGACAGCCATTGCCATCTCGACTTCCCCGATTTTACCGCCGAGCTCGACACAATAGTAGCGCGTGCCCGTGCCGCGGGTGTCAGCCGCATCGTGACGATCTCAACACGGGTGAAGAAACACGCGCAGGTTCTGGCAATTGCTGAGAAATATCCGGAAATATTTTGTTCTGTTGGTACCCATCCTCACAATGCCGACAAAGAAGCCGACATCGACGCAAAAGCGCTGATCACGATGGCGAAGCATCCCAAGATCGTGGCCATCGGAGAGGCGGGGCTCGACTATCACTATGACAATAGCCCGCGTGAAGCGCAGGCAGCCAGTTTCCGCCAGCATATTACAGCGGCTCGTGAGACAGGTTTGCCACTGGTCGTCCATTCGCGCGACTGCGACAACGACATGGCCAAGATTTTGCGTGATGAAAGCGGGAAGGGCGCCTTCCCCACCGTGTTGCATTGTTTCACTGGCGGCCGTGATCTCGCTTTCGCGGCTATCAATTTGGGACACTACGTATCATTCACCGGCATTTTAACTTTTAAACGTTCCGATGATCTGCGCGCGATTGCTGCGGCGCTGCCAGCTGACCGCATTCTGGTTGAAACCGATGCGCCTTACCTGGCGCCGCTACCGTATCGGGGAAAACGCAATGAGCCCGCGTACGTGGTGGAAACGGCTAAAGTTTTAGCGGAGGCACGTGGCGTATCGGCGGACGAAATCGCCCGTCAAACAACCGAAAATTTTTTCCGGCTGTTCAGCAAGGTCCCGCGCGTTCTGGCGGACGCTGCATGACTTTAACTTTCACTATTCTTGGATGCGGCTCATCCATGGGCGTGCCGCGTGTGGCAATGGGTTGGGGCAATTGCGACCCGAAGAACCCAAGAAACCGGCGCCGGCGCTGCTCGTTGCTGGTTGAGCGCGCAAATCTGCAGGACCATCGTACCCGCGTTCTGGTCGATTGCTCGCCAGATTTACGGATGCAGTTACTCGATGCCGAAGTCGATCGGCTCGACGGCGTGCTGATCACCCACGAACATGCTGACCATACGCACGGCATCGACGATTTGCGGCCTCTCTTCGTGCACAACCGCCGCCGGGTTGATGTTTTTGTCGACGAACCGACGTCCCGCGCGCTGCAAGCCCGCTTTGCCTATTGTTTCAAGAGCCCGCCAGGCAGCGAATATCCACCTATCGCGACCGAAAAGCGCTTGATACCGGGCCGGCAGCTCGCCATTGAAGGACAAGCTGGACCAATCGAGGTGTTGCCAATCCTGCAGGATCATGGGGACATCCCGTCGCTTGGCTTCCGTTTCGGCGACGTTGCCTATTCAGCCGATATCAAGAGCCTGCCAACCCAGAGTATCGGCGCACTGGCCGGCCTGGACGTCTGGATCGTAGACGCGCTCCGCAGGAGCCCGCATCCCAGCCACTTCAACCTGGATGAGGCGCTCGACTGGATCACGCGGATTAAGCCGAAGCGGGC
>Ga0126379_10002207_pt1 | contig 12322 bp, 10 predicted proteins | sample PanSoiMetPlot_24_FD_92640 | JGI IMG/M metagenome (GOLD analysis project Ga0126379, IMG submission 92640) | Tropical forest soil microbial communities from Panama - MetaG Plot_24 | ecosystem: Environmental > Terrestrial > Soil > Tropical forest > Bulk soil | place: Panama | collected 2016-02-17
AAGTTATTGAAATGTGGGGTTTTTGGGCTCTGCAAGCCGATAGGGGCGCCGTGGCGGCGGAGGCGGTTCTGTAATGGGCGCACAGGATCAAAAGCGCGTGCAAGAAGTCGCCAGCAAAACTGTCGAGAAATCGATTGAGAAATCGACTGACATATCGAAAAACGAGAGGCCGATGAGCGTATCCACCGAGGGAAAACGCAAGGAGGGCGGGCTTGCGGAAGGGACCCGCGTGGTGCTTCACGCGCTGCTCATCGCCCTTGTAATCCGCACCCTGCTGTTCCAGCCGTTCAATATTCCGTCCGGGTCAATGAAGGCGACCCTTCTGATTGGAGATTATCTCTTTGTATCGAAATACAGTTACGGTTACAGCCACTATTCCTTGCCGCTGTCGCCATCGCTGTTTTCCGGCCGTATCTTCGGCTCGGCGCCGGAGCGCGGCGACGTGGTCGTGTTCCGCCTGCCGAAGGACGATTCCACCGATTATATCAAACGTGTCATCGGCCTGCCGGGCGATCGTATCAAGGTGCTCGATGGGTTACTCTACATCAACGGCACGCCGGTCAAGCGTGAGCGTGTCGACGACTTCATCGACGACGAAAACGGCGGCTCAGAGCGCGTACGGCGCTGGCGCGAAACCTTGCCCAATGGGGTGACCTACGAGACGCTCGATCTTCAGGACAACGGTTTTTTGGACAACACCCAGGAATATCTGGTTCCTGCCGGCCACTATTTCATGATGGGAGACAATCGCGACAATTCGACCGACAGCCGTGTGCTGGCGGCAGTGGGCTACGTGCCGTTCGAGAACCTCGTCGGTAAGGCACAAATTATTTTCTTCTCCATTGGCGACGGCGAGCCTGCCTGGCACATCTGGAGTTGGCCATGGTCGGTGCGTTGGAGCCGGCTCTTTACGATCGTCAGATGAGCCGAAGGACGGCCACTTGCAGACGCGAACTTGAGACACGGATCGGCTATGAATTCGCCGATAAGTCGTTACTTGACAGCGCACTCACGCATATTTCGGCATTGAGTGGCAAGAGCCGGTCGAGCAGCTATCAGCGCCTCGAATTTCTCGGCGATCACGTCCTCGGCTTGGTCGTTTCCGACATGCTGTTCCGTGCGTTCACGAAGGCCGACGAGGGTGAATTGTCGCGTCGGCTCGCCGATCTCGTCCGCAAGGAGGCCTGCGCCGACGTGGCGCGCAAGATCGATCTCGGCGCGGCCATCAGGCTCGGCGCTTCCGAAGCCAATGCGGGTGGACGTCAGCGCACCGCAATCCTGGCCGACGTCTGCGAGGCGCTGGTCGGAGCGGTGTTTCTCGACGGGGGCTACGCCGCCGGAGCAGCCGTGGTCGAGCAATTATGGGGGGAGCGCCTGCGCACCCCGGCGCGCCCGCTGCGCGATCCCAAGACGGTGCTGCAGGAATGGGCGCAGGCACGTGGTCTGCCGACGCCGTCCTATCGCGAGATTGCCCGTACCGGGCCGCATCACGATCCGGAATTCCTGGTTGCCGTGGATTTGGCGGAGTTCACGCCGGCCGAGGGTATGGGTCGCTCCAAGCGGGCCGCCGAGCAGGCCGCTGCCGCTGCCATGTTGATCCGTGAAGGCGTCCAGGTGGAAGCAACCGGTTGAAATGAACGGGACCTCCAACGAGGCTCTACACGACACCGGCTCGCAACGTTGCGGTTTCGTCGCCATTATCGGGGCTCCCAATGTCGGCAAGTCGACGCTCGTCAACGTCGTGGTCGGCAGCAAGGTCACAATCGTCAGCCCCAAGGTGCAGACCACGCGGGCGATCATCCGCGGCATAGCGATCGAAGGCGACGCGCAACTGATTTTCGTCGATACGCCCGGCATCTTTGCGCCGCGTCGCCGACTCGACCGCGCCATGGTGGCGGTTGCCTGGAGCGGCGCCCACGATGCCGACATTGTTGCTCTGACGGTCGATGCCAAGCGCGGGCTCGGTGACGAAACGATGGCTATCGCGGCAAAGCTCGCCGATATTGAGGCGATCAAAATTCTGATCGTCAACAAGGTCGACCTGGTAGCCAAGCCGACGCTCCTCGGCCTCGTGCGCGCGGCCAACGATCGCATCAAGTTCGCGGCGACCTTCATGGTGTCGGCGCAAAGCGGCGACGGCGTCGCCGAGGTCAAACGCTGGCTCGCCGCCCATGTGCCGTCCGGACCATGGCATTATCCGCAGGACCAGCTATCTGATGCGCCGATGCGTGCCCTGGCGGCGGAAATTACACGGGAAAAAATCTATCTACGGCTTCACCAGGAGCTGCCATACCGCTCAACGGTCGAGACCGACGTGTGGAGGGAACTGCGCGACGGGTCGGTACGTATCGAGCAGACCATATTTGTTGAGCGTGAGAGCCAGCGGAAAATCGCACTTGGCAAAGGCGGCCAAGCCATCAGATCGATCGGAGCCGAGGCGCGTAAGGAAATCGCGACGTTGATCGAGAAGCCCGTGCACCTCTTCCTGTTCGTCAAGGTGCGCGAGGGTTGGGCCGACGATCCCGCGCGCTATCGCGAGATGGGACTGGAGTTTCCTCGGGATTGACGGGAGCCATGGGCGCGTGCGTAGCATGGGTTGAGCGGGAGCGAAACCCATCGAGGGCGGTGCATGCGGCGCGGTCGTCGATGGGTTTCGCTTCGCTCAACCCATGCTACATGCAATCGCGGTCATTGCGAGGACGCTCCCGTTGGAATGGACCGATATCGGTATTGTGCTCGGCGCCCGTCGCCACGGCGAGACGAGTGCGGTTGTCGAGTTGATGACGCGCGACCATGGGCGTCATCTCGGTCTTGTGCGCGGCGGCTCAGGCTCGCGCCACAAGCCGGTGCTGCAAGCCGGCAATCTGGTGAGCGCCACCTGGCGGGCACGGCTCGACGAGCATCTCGGCTATTATGTCATCGAGGGGCTCGACCTGCGCACGGCGTCTTACCTGTCGGCGGCGCACGCGCTTTACGGCCTCAACCATCTCGCCGCGCTGTGCCGGCTGCTGCCGGAGCGCGATCCGCACCAGCCGGTGTTCGACTTTCTTGAACACACGATCACGCAACTCGGCGAGCCGGTGTCGGCAGCGGCGCTGGTCGTGCATTTCGAGCTGCAGCTGCTGGCAGAGCTCGGTTTCGGTCTCGACCTCGAGTCCTGCGCCGCCACCGGCGCGACGGCCGAACTCGTTTATGTGTCGCCCAAGAGCGGTCGGGCGGTCTCGCGGAAAGCCGGCGAGCCGTGGCGCGACAAGCTTTTGGCATTGCCGCCCTTCCTGGGGTCCGACACTTTCGGGATGCCGTCGGCAGCCGAGCTGAGGGATGGATTTTCCCTGACGGGCTTTTTCCTAGCCCGCCATGTCTACGAGCCGCGTGGCGAGTCATTGCCGGAAGCCCGACATCATTTCATCGCCGCCGCGGTAGAAACGGCGTAGCGTGCATGTCACTGCCGTGCGGAACGGGAGTTCGCCTCAGTAGTGCCCACGGCACTGCAAAATCTCAGCCAACGGCTCCGGGGTAGGCGTCGTCGCGGGCGCGACGCCCACCCTGGTTGTCCCGGCGCTGCGCATTCGCTATCCAATCCCCATGACCACTAACACACTGATTCCCGATCCGCCCGATGTGCAGGAAATCGCGCTGCGCGATGCACTGGAAGAGCGCTATCTTGCCTATGCGCTGTCCACCATCATGCATCGCGCATTGCCGGATGCGCGCGACGGCCTCAAGCCGGTGCACCGGCGTCTGCTTTATGCGATGCGCCAGCTGCGACTCGATCCCGGCGCTGCGTTCAAGAAATGCGCCCGCGTGGTCGGCGACGTCATCGGCAAGTTCCATCCGCATGGCGATCAGGCGGTTTACGACGCGCTGGTGCGGCTCGCCCAGGATTTCGCTCAGCGTTACCCGCTGATCGACGGCCAGGGTAATTTCGGCAATATCGACGGCGATAATCCGGCCGCCATGCGCTATACCGAGGCGCGCCTGACCGAAGTCGCGCGGCTTTTGATCGAAGGAATTGACGAGGATGCGGTCGATTTCCGCCCGACCTATGACGGCTCCGAAGATGAGCCCGTGGTGTTGCCGGGAGCATTCCCCAATCTGCTTGCCAATGGCTCGCAGGGCATCGCGGTCGGCATGGCGACCGCAATCCCGCCGCACAATGCGGCCGAGCTGTGCGATGCGGCGCTGCACCTGATTGAGCATCCCAATACGAGGAGCCGCAATCTCCTGAAATACGTGCCCGGGCCCGATTTCCCCACCGGAGGTGTCATCGTCGACGATCCGGCCGCAATTGCGGAGGCCTATGTCACGGGCCGCGGCTCCTTCCGGGTGCGCGCGCGCTGGGAGAAGGAGGACACCGGCCGCGGCGGCTGGCAGATCGTCGTCACCGAGATCCCCTGGCTGGTGCAGAAGTCGCGTCTGGTCGAGAAGATCGCGGAGCTTGTCAACGACAAGAAGCTTCCGCTGGTCGGCGATGTGCACGACGAATCGGCGGAGGATTTGCGTCTCGTCATCGAGCCGCGGGCCCGCACGGTCGACGCCGAGCTTCTGATGGAATCGCTGTTCAAGCTTACCGAGCTTGAAAGCCGCATTCCGCTCAACATGAACGTGTTGGTGAAGGGCAAGATCCCCAAGGTGGTCGGCCTTGCCGAAGCCTTGCGCGAATGGCTCGATCACCGCCGCGAGGTGCTGCTGCGCCGCACCAACCATCGGCTGCGCCAAATCGAGAACCGCCTCGAAGTGCTCGGCGGCTATCTGGTCGCCTATCTCAATCTCGATCGCGTCATCAAGATCATCCGCACCGAGGACGAACCCAAGCCGGTCCTGATACGGACGTTCAAGCTCAGCGAGGTTCAGGCCGACGCCGTCCTCAATATGCGCTTGCGCAATCTGCGCAAACTCGAGGAAATGGAAATCAAGACCGAGGACAGGGATTTGCGCGCCGAACGCAAAAAGCTGCAGGACCTGATCAAGTCCGAAAAGGATCAATGGAAGACAGTCGCAGACGAGATCAAGGCGGTGCGCACCACCTTCGGTCCAAGAACTCCGCTCGGCAAGCGTCGCACCGCTTTCTCACAGGCGCCCGAGCACGACGAGGCGGCGATCGAGGAGGCCATGGTGATCCGCGAGCCGATCACCGTGGTGGTATCGCAGAAGGGCTGGATTCGCGCTCTGAAGGGCATTGTGACAGACTTGTCCGGCGTTGCCTTCAAGGCCGATGACGGATTGCGCTATTCGTTCCCGGCGGAGACGACATCGAAGTGTCTGGTATTTGCGACCAACGGGCGTTTCTACACGATCGAGGCGGGAAAGCTTCCGGGCGGGCGCGGCCATGGCGAGCCGGTGCGGCTGTTCATTGATCTCGAGCAGGAAGCCGATCTTGTCTCGGTGTTCACGGCAGTCGGCGGCCGCAAGTTCCTGGTGGCGAGCCGGGAGGGGAGGGGCTTCGTGGTTGCGGAGGACGAGTGCATCGCCAATACCCGCAAGGGCAAGCAGGTGCTCAACGTCTCCCTGCCGGACGAGGCGCGCGCCATGTGCGTGGTCGAGGGCGAGACGGTGGCGGCGATCGGCGAAAACCGCAAGCTGGTACTGTTCGGGCTCGATCAAGTCCCCGAAATGACGCGCGGGCGCGGCGTGCGGCTGCAGCGCTACAAGGACGGCGGCCTGTCCGACATCAAGACATTCAAAGCCGCGGACGGATTGTCATGGACGGATTCAGCCGGCCGCCTGTTCAACCTCACCATGAAGGAACTGGCCGATTGGCGCGGCAACCGCGCTGACGCCGGGCGCATCGCCCCGAAGGGATTTCCGCGGTCGAATAAGTTTGGCTGATGCTGCACAGCTGATTATTTCTTCAGCCGCGAGCGCGAGACCGTCGAACTGTATCGCTCCGCCATAGCGATTCTTGATGAAGCGCGACCAAATTACGATCGCAATGTCTTCAATTGTTACCTCAAGATTGGTGACATTTTGAAATTACAAGATGATGGGGACGGCGCCTTGAAGGAATACAAAATAGCGTCGTGGATCGCCGGGACATGGCAGGCCGCGACCCAGAGGAGGTAGCTCGGCAAAGATACTTGGAGCAATCCTACACCAAGATCGGTGAATTTTCTGGTTGCGCAAGGGCGCACGCGCGAGGCGCTTGAACACTATCAGAGTGCCATAAAATTGGTGGAGAACCTTGCGGCGCAATATCCGCAAATTACCGCACTGTCCGCCCTTGCTGAGCGATTGAACGAAAAAACGCGAAACCTGATGCCGTAAAGTCACTCCCAGACGGCGCAAAGCCATCGGCCGTTGCATCAGACGCAGAATTAGCGCTTCACGTTCGTCGGTCTTAGCCGACCAAAGGTGAGGTCCTACCGCCGAGACGCGATCATTGCTGTCCTACTACAACGTGTTCCGATCACGCCCGGGCGTTACGCCATGCATTTCGGAATGCCGGTAACCTCCCCAGCGGATAGCGGCGATAGATGCCGTAATGCATGAGAAACCGTTTGATGAACGCGCGCATAGCCATACCTATCGTTTCTTCCCGTCAGCGATGCATTGCGACGAAACGATCCGCCGGACATCGCGCTTTGACTGCTTGCAGTATGCTTGAATTTTTCGACAATTTTAATAAATGCGACCATCACATCTTTATGAGCGCGTTAAATCCTATGGCGTAGGCATCGGCGCCTTTGCTGCACCACAAAAGAGGGCAATTTAATATTACTTTTCTTGTTATTGCTCAAGAACTTGCGATATAAGCTAGAATGATGTCACAAGTCCGAAAGTTAGCCTCATTTCGCTTGTGCAACAAATATGCAGGCGTCCCAAATTTTTCGTCACAGGAGGTAATCGGCCAATTTCGTCCAATGACGCTTTACTTTTCGATTCGCGTCCAGCCTTCCGGCGCAAGCCGTTCCTGGGGCAGGAAACGTCCCTTGTAGTCCATCTTGCGGGAACCGCGGACCCAATAGCCGAGGTATACATATGCAAGGCCCATACGCCGTGCCCGCGCGATGTGGTCGAGAATCATAAAGGTACCGAGAGAGCGGTGCTCGGGCTCGGGCTCATAGAACGAATAGACCATGGACAGCCCGTCCTTGAGCACGTCGGTCAGCGCCACGGCCAGGAGTTCGCCTTTGTGGGGGCCGCCTGCGTCCAAGTCACATCGGCGATATTCGATCAGCCGGGTTTGGACATGGCTGTCCTCGACCATCATGGCGTAGTCTAGTACCGTCATGTCCGCCATCCCGCCGTCGTAGTGGCGGGCGTCAAGATAAGCGCGGAATACTGAATATTGCTCGGAAGTCGGTACCGCTACCCGCATTTCGCCAATGAGGTCGCAATTGCGGTCGAGCACCCGGCGCATGTTGCGGGTCGGGCGAAACTCGTCCGCAATGACCCGCACCGACACGCAGGCCCGACAGCGCTCGCAGGCCGGCCGATAGGCGATCGACTGGCTGCGCCGGAAGCCCCCATGGGTGAGCAGGTTGTTGAGGTCTGCAGCCCGCTCCCCGACCAGGTGGGTGAAAACTTTTCGTTCTTCTTGCCCCGGCAGATACGGGCATGGTGACGGCGCTGTCAGGTAGAACTGCGGCGTATCGCGAGAGTGCTGGGTCAAGGCTCGGCTTCGTCAATGCGCGTTCAAAGAGGCTCGATGCGTCGGACTTTGTCCGGCGGGTTTGGGCTGTGTGACGCCGCCACCCGTCGACCGCATAGATTTGCGCGGTTATAGCCTCGCGTCAAAGCCCTTTTTGCGGTTTCCGGTCATCCGCCGCGGCGCAGCTCTGCAGCGCGCGATTCGTTGTTGATGACCACCGTGCCGAGCAGGAAATCGTGCAGAAGGCGCCCCCTTTCATTGAGGAGGCCGACCAGCAGCACCAGCGGCGTCAGCACCGAGGTCGTTACCCAGAACACGATGGCATGGACCGCGCCGAGCACGAAATAGCATGGCGCCCCGTACCAGGTGCGCACTTCGATATCGACGGTGCGCATGCCGACGGTGGCGGACGCCGGGCTCCCCATGGTGGCGCCGTAGTAGACCAGCGCCCAGATCACGGATCCCGGGATGACCAGGAAGAACAGCGCCAAGCCGACGCCGAAGGTGATGATGCCAAACAACAAGATGAAGATGCAGGCGAGGACGATCGGAATCGTGATGATGATGATGTCGATCACGAAGGCGATCATTCGCCGCGGCAGCACGCCGTCGAAAAACTCCGGGTTTAAAACGGGATCGTAGGCGTGCGGTTTGATCTCTACGATACGCCGGGGTCCGCCGTCAGCCATGAGCATCTCCTCGGATCAAGAATGGTACGCTGTGTTGTTTGCCGCAAGGGGCGAAGTCGAGCGGACAAAGGCGGCACTTGGATGACGGAGGTGCCGTATCGGTGCCGTTGACGGGGCAGCATCTGGGGAAGATGATCACTCGATTGGGCACAACGCAAAACGGACGGTCAGTTGGAGCTTAATTTGCAATTCTGCCAGGGAGGATTTGATGTTGAAGTGGAAAATCGCCGCGGTTCTCGGGGTCGTCTTCGGGGCGGCCGGAGACGGCTGGGGCTACGCTCAGCAGAGCCAAGCGCCTGGGTTCTATGAGTTGCGCGTGTACACCGCGCTGCCGGGCAAGAGGGATGCGCTGGCGGAGCGTTTCGCAAGCCGGACAGCGGCTATTTTCGCGCGGCACGGCATCACTAACGTGGGCTACTGGATTCCGCAGCAAAACGACCCCGAACTCGGCATCAGCGCCGAGAACACGTTCATCTATATTCGGGGCTATCCGTCCAAGGAGGAGCGGGACAAGCGGTTGCAGGCCAGGGCCGATGATCCCGAATTCACCGAGGTGGTGAGGAAGGCGGAAGGGAACCCGGCGACCAAGCTCATCGCGAAGGTGCACAACATCGACATGGTGCCGCACGGGCCTTATACGGCGATCACGCTGACCAAGTAGAGTGCGAAGCGGAGCGGCCGGCGGTCGCTCAGCAGATTGCGGCAATGATCGAGCCGCCGCGGGCTTCAGCGTGGGGATTTTCTTGATCTCGTTCGCAAGCTCGCGTTCGGCGTGCCAGGTATAATAGGCGCACTGCATTCGAACCCAGACACCCGCACCATCGCCAAAGAGCTTGCTTCCGGCGCAGTCGCGGCATCAAGGCAGTCAGGCCGGATCAGGATACGTTTGTGCATCTTGACGTCGATCTTTGCAGTACGGCTTTCCGACGCGTTCAAAATCGCTGGGAGGGGGGCGCCAACGACCGCCGATGCTTCGGCCAAGGACCTTTCCGCATGAACTATTTTCTCGACGCCAATGCTGTGATTACGCCGCGCAAGACCTGCCTCCTCGCGTGCGGGGTGGATTGGAATGCTTGGCGTCAAGGCGCCCAACGTTCGGTGGCGTCCCCATGACGGTAAAGCTGGCCGATATCGAAGCGGCGCGGCGCAAGCTCGTGGGCGCGATCCTGCCCACCCCGATGCTTCCGGCCCCGAAGCTTTCGGGCCTCACCGGCGCCGATGTCTATGTCAAGTACGAGAATCTGCAGGTCACCAACTCGTTCAAGGATCGCGGTGCCTTCGTCAAACTTGCTGCGCTCACCGACGACGAGCGCAGGCGCGGCGTGATCTGCATGTCGGCCGGCAACCATGCCCAGGCGGTCGCCTATCACGCGCAGCGCCTCAACATTCCGGCCACCATCGTGATGCCGGTGACGACGCCCTTCGTAAAAGTGAAGTCGACGGAGGCCTTCGGGGCCAAAGTGGTGCTCGAAGGCGACACCTTGAGCGAATGCCAGGATCGCGTCGCTGCGATCGTCGCCGAGCGGCAACTGGTTCTGGTGCATCCCTATGACGACCCTGCCATCATTGCGGGGCAGGGCACCATCGCGCTCGAAATGCTCGACGAGGTTCCCGATCTCGACATGCTGGTCATTCCCATCGGTGGCGGCGGGCTCATCGCCGGCAACGCCATTGCGGCGCGAGGCGTGCGTGAAACGATCGAGATCGTCGGAGTCGAGGCCGCGCTTTATCCGTCCATGCGCAATGCCGTCACGGGCGCGAACGATCCGATCGGCGGGCCGACGTTGGCGGAAGGCATCGCGGTCAAGAATGTCGGGACGCTCACGCTGCCGGTGGTGCGCGCGCTCGTAAGCGACATCATTTTGGTTGACGAGGCACATATCGAGCGCGCCGTGAACGCTTATCTCACGCTGCAGAAGACCATGGCGGAAGGGGCGGGGGCCGCCGGCTTAGCTGCCATGCTTGCCGAGCCCGAGCACTTCCGCGGCCGCAAGGTTGGGCTGATTCTGTGCGGCGGCAATATAGATCCACGCATCCTCGCCAGCATCATGGTGCGGGAGCTTGAGCGCGAAGACCGCATCGTCTCGTTTCGGCTCACCATCGCGGATCGGCCCGGTGTGCTCGGCCCGATTGCTTCGCTGTTCGGCGAACTCGGCGCCAATATTCTGGAGGTCGATCACCGCCGCCTGTTTCTTGACGTGCCCGCCAAGGGTGCGAAGCTCGACGTCACTGTCGAGGCACGCGACCGCGATCACGCCAACGAAATCATGAGCGCGTTGATGCGCTGCGGCTACCAACCGGTGCGGCTCGAGGCGGGAGCGCGAATTGATCAATTCATCACTGGCCAAGGTGGCAACAACACGTCAGCCATATCGTCCGCTATGCGCAAATCATCTGTAGGTCCGCTCTAACCTGCAAATCCGCGCATGTCCGGCTCGCCAGACCAGCCTTTTCCACTCAGCCTTTTGACAACTTTTCCGCCACCCGGGGGGCAAAATAGGTCAAAATCCCGTCGGCACCGGCGCGCTTGAAGGCGGTCAGGCTTTCCATCATGGCCTTTTCGCCGTCGAGCCAGCCATTGTTGGCGGCGGCCACGACCATCGCATATTCGCCGGAGACCTGATACGCAAAGGTTGGCACCGCAAAGGCGTCTTTTACCAGCCGCAGCACGTCCAGATACGGCATGCCGGGTTTCACCATGACAAGGTCGGCACCCTCCGCAAGGTCCATCTCGACCTCACGCAATGCCTCGTCCGCGTTGGCCGGATCCATCTGGTAAGTTCGCTTGTCGCCGACAAGCGTTGCCGAGGAGCCGACCGCATCGCGAAACGGCCCGTAGAATGCGGATGCGTATTTCGCCGCATAGGCCATGATGAGCACATCGATGCGGCCGGCCGCGTCAAGCCCGCGGCGGATTGCCCCGACCCGCCCATCCATCATGTCGGACGGAGCGATGATGTCGCAGCCGGCTTCCGCTTCCACCAGCGCCTGCTTCACCAGGACCTCGACGGTCTCGTCATTGACGATTTCGCCGTCGTGCAGCAACCCGTCATGGCCGTGGCTCGTGTAAGGGTCGAGCGCCACATCGCACAGGACACCGATGTCCGGCACCTCCTTCTTGATGGCCCGAATGGCTCGGCACACGAGATTATCCGGATTGAGCGCTTCGCTGCCGGCTTCGTCGCGCAGATCGGGATCGGTGTAGGGAAATAGTGCGATGCAGGGAATCCGCAATTTTGCCGCTCGCTCCGCATCGCGCACCGCTTCGTCGATCGAAATACGTTCGACCCCCGGCATGGAGGAGACCGGTACACGCCTGCGCTCGCCGTCCACCAGAAACAACGGCCAGATCAGGTCGTCGGCCGTCAGCACATGCTCGCGCACCATCCGACGGACCCATTCGGACTGCCGGTTGCGCCGCGGCCGCACCGTAAGATCGAGCCGGACCGACTTGGCCTCAACCGGAGAGAAACGCACCGTCGCCTCAAGCGGGCGGCCGAATTTGATGGCCATGAGAAACTCCCTCCACCAGAATCTTTCTTAACTTTTAGGTCCCAAATTTTCCAGTCAAAGAGGTGGCGAGCAATGTCCGAATGCGTGTACCCCTATGCGTCCTGTTGTCTCGGTGGAAACGGTATACTACTAAAATTGTAAAGACTTAAACGGCGATGCTTGCGGGCGCACGGTAGAGCGCGTCCTTGATTTGCTCTTCCCTACATACTGCGAGGTCGCCATGCCTCGGCTCGATCCGTGTCATCCGGTCATTTCGTCGCAGGCCCCCAAAAGTGACGGTCGAACAGGTCTTCCATTGTGGCTTATTTGGCATCGTGAAAAATGATACCAAGCGTATAACGATTGCCGCTGCGCACGGTACTGACGCCGTGACGCATGTTGACACGGTAGATATTCTTGGTGCCCTGCACCGGGCGATGATGCACCGGGAAGATCACAGCTTCGCCTTGATGAAGCGGCACGACCTCGGCGCGTGACTGCATGCGCGGCCGCTGCTCGGTGAGCACGAACTCGCCGCCGCTGAAATCGT
>Ga0126379_10002210_pt1 | contig 12311 bp, 13 predicted proteins | sample PanSoiMetPlot_24_FD_92640 | JGI IMG/M metagenome (GOLD analysis project Ga0126379, IMG submission 92640) | Tropical forest soil microbial communities from Panama - MetaG Plot_24 | ecosystem: Environmental > Terrestrial > Soil > Tropical forest > Bulk soil | place: Panama | collected 2016-02-17
CATGCCGTCGCGAATACGAGGCGAAAGTTGAACCACAGGTGGTTGATGCCGCGCGGCGCTCGATCCAGGCGCTCTCTAAAACCGGCCTCGTCGCTAAGGCTGTAAAGGCCGGCGAGACGGCGCCTCTGTTCAGGCTCCGATGCCGGCGCGGCGGTTTCATTGCCCTTTCGGATCTTCTCGAATGCGGGCCTGTCGTCATCAGTTTTTTCTGGGGTGATTGGTGCCCCTTCTGCCTCCTCGAATTGAACGCGCTTGCGGCGGCCCGCCCGGAAATCGAGCGCCTCGGCGCAACGCTTGTCGCTCTTTCGCCGCAGGCTCGAGCCGAGCCACCGTTGCCAGGCAGTGACGGCGAACCCTCGTTTCCTATATTGCGAGATCCCGGATGCGAAATCGCCGCGCGCTATCGCATTGCCTTCACCATTCCTCAGCAATTCCGGTCTGCTTACCTGGCGCTCGGCTACGCCAATTCGACGAAGACTGGGTCGAACGGTTGGGTGGTACCGATGCCCGCCACCTACGTCCACGATAGAACCGGCCTTATCGTGCTTTCCTACCTCGACGCCGATCACAGCGCGAGGCTGGAGCCAGCCGAGATCATTGTCGCGTTGAGCCACCTGCGGAGGGGGCATTCCCAGTGGGAATAATCGATAGTCTTTAACGGCTGCTACCCGCGGCCACCCCAAGCCATAAATCGGTCACGCCGAAGCCCAAGAGAACAGGGCATTTGTTCCGGCCCGACCGGAGGGTGCCGCATCCCGCCGGGACTAGACTGCTGCAACACGCGAACACGAGGGACAGTATGGCAACACACTCTCTTCCGTGATCCAACCGGCGATGCCAACACCGCCATTGCCGAAAGCAGTGGCGATCCTGAGGCCGTGAGAATCCGATCCTCGGCATTGTCGGCCCTCGTACTGAGCTCTTTTCCGGCGGTAATTCGACTGTACGGGAGAAAGCAGCGCGTGCTTTGCGTTTACGCCGCAACAACTCGAAGCGGAGAAACCCGATGAACCAGTTCACTAGTAAGTTCGACGTGACCTCTGGCGATAGCGACGGCATCCGGCCGCCAGCCGCCCGGAGCTTTATCGACCCGCTCGCAAACCTGTTGGTCAGGCTCGGAATTCTCCGGGAGAACCTTGATTATCATTTAATTCGCGCATCCATGGTGATTATATTCTTATTCTTTGGTTATCAGAAATGGTTTCAGTACGAGGCTGATGTATTGGTTCCTTATATCAGCAACGGCCCTCTTATTTCCTGGCTATACCCGGTTTTCGGCATCCGGGGAGCCACTTGGTTTTTGGGGGTCTCGGAGTGGTCGTTTGGCGCACTTTTGTTTTTAGGGTTCTGGAATAAGAAAATGGGAATTCTCGGGGCCCTGGGCTCATGTGTTACGTTCATATGCACCGCCAGTATTATTCCATTTATGCCGAATGGCTGGGCCGAATCTGCCGGCGGCTTCCCGGCGATGACTGAACATGTCGCTTTTCTGCTAAAAGATATCGTTCTCTTTTCCGCGTCATTCTATTTGCTGAGGCAGGACGTGGCAAGAGTATTACCTGCGGCCAGGAAAAATACTGACACCGCTGTGTGGGCACCATCCCGCTAGTGGACCGACGAGCAGATCAATCTGCAGTGGGGGAGGACACTAATGACGGCCGTCGAGATTTTCCTCGGTACCAGTCTGCCCAAGGGTTGGTCCGATAGCTTCTTCTGCCCCGACCTATCCGCCGCCGATTGTGATCGGTACGCGACCTTCGCGGGGCGTGGGAGTGTTACGGGTCCTGGCGTACGAAAAGAGGGATTTTCTGGAACCTTCCCGCCTGGCGGGCTGTTCGCCAACGACCCGCTCGCGTGGGAACGGCAACATTGAGCACTGCCCCAAAGCGAGCAACGGGCGCACGTTTGCAGAAAATAAGAAAATAACATGAAAGAGGGAGGGAGCATGTCTCCCAGAACTCCGCCCGTGTGTTTGATCGTGAGCGGTCACGCAACGCAGCACGGGGATCGTACGTCATTCGCCAGGCGCTGCACGAGAATCCGGTGTCCGAGCCATTTATCTCCTAGCGTTAACAGGGAGGAATCATATGTCTCACAGGCCTCCAGTGCTAGCGATCGCGGGCGGATTTGTGGTTTTAACCGTTTCGGCGGCGGCAATATTCGCGCAATCACCCGCGGATCAAAGCACGCTTACCAGATCGCGATATCTGCCCGAGTACACCGCGGCCGGTGAATTGATTTTGCCAAAGAACTTCCACGAATGGATCTATGTCGGATCGCCGCTGACCCCCAATGCGCTCAACGGTGGCATGGCCAACTTCCCTGAATATCACAATGTCTACATCGAGCCGGGATCATACGAGATATACAAAAAAACTCATGCATTTCCCGAAGGCACGATCATGTTCAAGGAGTTGCAGCTCACACAGCCCGGGCAGAACCCCGATGGCTCGCGGACGGAGCCTTCGGGACGGGGTTATTTCCCTGGCGCTTTCAACGGCGCCGACGTGACGGTCAAGGATTCCCAGCGCTTCGCCGCCTCCGGTGGTTGGGGATTCTTCAATTTCCACCATTCCGAGCCAAAGGCGCCGACCGCTGCCGTAAAGGCAAAGGAGGAATGCGCCTTCTGTCATATCGCCAGCGCGAAGAAGGACCAAGTTGGGACGCAGTTCTATCGCGTGCTAGACTATTAACTTTCCAGCTCTGCGAAATTCTCCTGACAAGCAGGAGCGCTCCATGCGACTTACAACTATACAAATCATCGGCGTGGCAGGGTTGGTGCCGCTGGCTTTATTGGGTGTCTGGCGGCAGCCGCGCGTGACCGCGGCGACTACCAGTCCGGAATCGGAAGCGGTGGTCGACGCGAACGGCAATTTGCGAGTGCCCGGGGATTATCGCACGGCATACCAGTTTTTGGGCAGTTGGGCGGTGGCAGCCGACCAAGGCCCGGGTTCAAAGGAGATCCACGTCGTCTATGCATCGCCCGGCGCGGCCGCTGCGTACCGAAAGAACGACCGTTTCACAGACGGCTCTGTGTTGGTGAAAGAAGTATTTGAGACGACTACCGGCGCAATGACCACAGGCACAGTCAGCCATGCGCAGACCTTGAAGGGCTGGTTCGTGTTGGTGAAGGACAGTAAAAATAGTCACCCTGCTAACAAGCTGTGGGGCAACGGTTGGGGCTGGTCGTGGTTCGACGCTGGCAACCCGTCAAAAACCACGTCCACAGATTACAAACAGGATTGTCTGCCCTGCCATGAGCCGGCGCGAGCGTCCGATTGGATTTATGTCCAGGGGTATTCGCCACTGAAGCAATGACTATCCCGCTTGCCAGGCTTTTCAGGTGCCAGGAGGTAGTACGGGCGGCCCTTTGCGCCAAGCACCGCCGGCGTTGCTGCTCGCGACCGTATAAACCGCCAGCCGGCTCGGCCTGGGTGCTTGACAGGCTGACGAGCCGCCGGGCCACATGATTCAGTGTGGATATCGCACTGTTCTTCGAGCGTTTTGCACTCATCGCGTTGGCTAATGGAGGGAGGCCATGTCTCAAGCAGAACGGTATGAAGTCTTGATCCTTGGAAGTGGAGAGGCCGGCAAGCTACTGGCTTGGCACACGGCCGGATCGGGGCGGCGGACTGCCGTCGTCGAGCGCCGGTGGATCGGCGGGTCCTGTCCCAACATCGCCTGCCTGCCCAGCAAGAATGAGATCTGGAGCGCGCGGGTCGCGCATCTGACGAAGCACGCCGCGCAGTTCGGCACGATGATCGCCGGCACCGTCACCACCGACATGGCGAAGGTTCGTCAGCGCAAGCGCAATATGGTCGAGGGGGAGATTGCCTTTCATTTGCACACCTACCAAACAACCGGCGGCGAACTGATCATGGGGGCCGGGCGATTTGTGGCGCCGAAGACGCTCGAGGTGCGGATAAGTGATGGCGGCACGCGCGTGCTGACGGCCGACCAGGTATTTCTCAACGTCGGAACGCACGCGGCAATCCCCAGCGTTCCCGGCCTCGAGGCTGCCCGGCCGCTCACACACATCGAGGCTCTCGAACTCGACTATTTGCCATCACACCTCATCGTAGTCGGCGGCGGTTATGTCGGTCTCGAAATGGCCCAGGCTTATCGCCGCTTCGGCAGCCGCGTGACTGTCATCGAGCACGGGCCTCAGCTAATGTACCGCGAGGATCCCGACGTCGCTGACGAAATGCAGCGGATCCTGGGCGACGAAGGAATCGAAATTCTGCTAGCGGCCGAAACGCTCAATGTGAACGGCCGATCGGGAGAGGCAGTCGGTCTTACTGTCCGCACGACCATCGGCGAGCAAAGGATCGAGGGTACCGATCTCCTGGTCGCGGCGGGGCGCGTTGCAAATACCGCCGGGATGGGGCTCGAACAGGCCGGCGTCGAGTTGGACGCCCACGGCTATATCCGCGTCAATGAGCGGCTCGAGACAACCGCGCCTGATGTCTGGGCCATGGGCGAATGCGCCGGCAGTCCGCAATTCACGCACGTATCCCACGACGATTTTCGGATCATTAGAGACAATCTCGCCGGCGGCAGCCGCAATACACGCGATCGGCTGGTCCCCTACTGTATGTTCACGGATCCTCCCCTGGCTCACGTCGGACTGAGCGAGAGCGAAGCGCAGCGCCAAGGCGTGGCCGCGCGTGTCGCGAAGCTACCCATCAGCGCTGTATTGCGAGCGGAGACGACGGACGAAACGCAAGGCTTCATGAAGGTTCTTGTCGGGAGCGACGACCGCATCCTCGGCTTCACGATGATCGGCGCCGAGGCCGGTGAGGTCATGACCGTGGTGCAAACTGCGATGATGGCGGGCTTGCCATTTGCAAAGCTCCGCGACGCCGTCATCGCGCACCCGACGATGGCGGAGGGTCTCGGCCAGCTCTTTGCGAACGTGCCGGCTCGGCCCGTGCCATAGCTGATCCCAATGAGGGGTTCACGATGACCAGTAAGCTCGCAGGCAAAGTCGCGCTCGTGAGCGGCGGCAGCGCCGGGATCGGCCTCGGCATCGCCAAGCGGTTCGCGCAAGAAGGCGCGCGGGTGTTTATTGTTGGGCGCCGTCAATCGCAATTGGATGAGGCAGTCGCCGTGATCGGCGGGGATGCCGCAGCGGTTCAAGGCGATATCTCTAACCTCGCCGACCTCGACCGGATCTGCGCAACCATCAAGACACAAGCCGGTCGCCTCGATGTGCTGGCGGTCAACGCCGGGGTTTACGAATTCGGCAAGCTCGGGGAGATCACCGAGGAGCAGTTCGACAGGACGTTCAACACGGACGTGCGCGGCGTGCTGTTTACGGTGCAAAAGGCGCTGCCGCTGCTGACCGGGGGTTCCTCGGTGATCCTCACCGGCTCGATGGTGTCGATCAAGGGCTTTGCGTCCTGCTCGGTGTACAACGCATCAAAGGCCGCTGTGCGCTCGTTTGCCCGCACCTGGATCGTCGACCTCAAGGGGCGCGACATCCGCATCAACGTGCTGAGCCCCGGATACACCGACACGCCCGGCCTCTCGCATTTTGTGACCGATCAGGAAAAAGCCGCGATGGTTGCATCGGTTCCGCTCGGCCGGCTCGGCACCCCGGATGATCTCGGCAAGGCGGCGGTATTCCTCGCTTCCGACGACAGCGCCTACATCACCGGTATTGAGCTGTTCGTCGATGGCGGCGCGGCTCAGATCTGATTGTACGCCATTAGGAAACGCGAGTGATGAGTGACGACAGTCGAAAGATACGCTTTGGTCTTTGGTATGACTTCCGCAATCCGCCACAGTGGCGCCAGTCCTCCGACCGGGTCTACCGCGAGATCCTCGATCAGATCGCATGGGGTGAGAACAACGGGTTTGATGATGTTTGGCTGTCTGAGCACCACTTCATCGAAGACGGGTATCTTCCTTCGATCCTGCCCGCAGCCGCAGCGATTGCCGCCCGCACCAAACGGATCCGCATCGTATCCGGCGTGCTCTTGGTGCCCTTTCACAATCCCGTCCGCCTCGCCGAGGATATCGCGACGGTTGATGTCATCTCCGGCGGCCGTTTCGAGCTCGGCGCCGGTGTCGGCTTCAAACGGGAAGAGTTCGAAGGCTTCGGTGTGCCTTTCAAGGAGCGCGGCGCGCGCACCAACCAATCCCTCGAAATAATGCGCCGCGCTCTCTCTGGAGAGACCGTCACCTTCAAGAGCGAGTTCTTCGATTTTCAAAACGTCAAGGTGACGCCGGAGCCGATCCAGAAACCGCACCCGCCGATTTGGCTGGGCGGCTTCACGCCGGCGGCACTGCGCCGCGCCGTGCGCTTTGGCGATGGTTTCACGGTGCCGGGGGCGAACCGCGACGTCTACGACCGCTATGTCGCCGAGCTGAAAAAGGCGAACCCGCCCACTGATGACATTCGCTTCGCCAGCGGCTTTTGGTGTCTGATCGTCTCCGACGATCCCGAGAAAACCTTCGCCGAAGCCGCCGACCACATTATCTACCAGGCCAACAATTATTCCGAGTGGCTATCTGCGGCCGGGCTTCAACCGCTCTCAGCACATCTGAATGATCGCGAGCGACTGCGGCAAAGCGGACTTCTCCAAGTTGTCGACCCCGACACCGCGATCAGCATGCTTCGGAACTTCATCGACAACGTCCCGATCACACACTTCTATTCGTGGACGCTGCCGCCGGGACTGCCGCCGCGGTGGGCGCAAACGCATCTGGAGCTGTTCGCCTCCAAGGTGATTCCCGCGTTTCGCTGAATCCTTCGGCATGCGGCAAGTTAAGCCCACTACTCTATCGATGGTGGCCCGCCAGCTGCGGCGGGCCACAGAGGAGTTGCGCTGCTGGTGAATTCCCGATCAGGCCGGGCCGTCCCAGTAAGTGTTATCGTTACAGCTCCACGCCCCGTCATCGAAGCTGCAGAAACTGGGGGCCGCCGATGCTTTCTCGACGACAGCGATCGCCAACAGAAATGCGAGAGCCAAAACAAATTTGGCCATTGGGTTTACTCCTTCTGGCATTCTGGCACGCGCGCCTAATGCCAGAGGATGGTTAAGAAACTACAAAGATTGGCACAGTGTTTCACCGCGTTCCGCGGGACAATGCTTTGCACACCGCTAAAAAAACAATGCTCACCTAGGCTTGGGTTATCTGCCGGCCCGCGCAGGCGCAGGACTGCCGGCGCATCAAAATGGATGCTGCGGAATAGAATTACCGGCCGCTGTTCAGCGCCACGGCTCCTTGAGCACCGGCGGTGAAGGAGGTGATGTTGGTCCGCCAAATATCGATATTCGGGGAATTGCCGATATACTCGTTGGCGGACCAGAAGGTTTGGCCGTTGGGGTCGAGCACCGTCGTGCTGTAATCGCCGATCCGGAAATTGACCGAGAAAAAGCCGACGCCGCCGGCCGCAACCGTCGAGACGAGGTTGCCGGTGTTCTGGTCGAGTGTGGCGACCCACATCGACAGAAACTCGTTGCGCGACGACTCCATCCAGGTGATGCCCAGCCGGCCTGATTGATCCATATCCACCGACGGCATTTGGGCCGCAACGCCGGCGCCGGGATCGACGACGAATTCACCGCTGAGAACCGGCGCGCCGCTCGTCACATCAACATCGAAGATCAGCCCCTTCGGATAGGTAAACCCGTCCGCGGGCGTGCCGGACGCCATCGCCGTCACGAGGTGCCCGCGGTGGAATTGCACCTGTGTCGTTGTCGTGTTCGGGAAGGTCGTGATGGAGCCGCCCGGCTGGTCGGCGCGCGGCGCATTCTGGTACTGCGTGACCGGCAGCGACGTGTAGGTGAAGTTTGGTGTACTGCTGAAATAGTTGGTCATCTCGGTGACCCGGATCGTATTGCCCCCGGCATCCGTCCCGTCGGTCGAGACGAACCACTCGACGCCGCCGCTCTGGTCACCGTGCAGTTGCGCCGGCGGCATCGCGCGGAACTGGAACTGTGGGACCGAAATGGAAAACCGCAGCGTGCCGCCGAAGGCGGCCAGCTTGTCGATTGCGACGATCGTCGCTGCCGCACCACCACCAGGACCGAAGTTGTTAAAAGCGATAAAGATCGCATCCCTGTTGAAGCCGGGCTTCTCGTAATCGGGAAAGCCGAGGCCGGCAAGGTGGAAGGTCAAAAACCCGTGCAACGGGTTGCCGTCGCGAGACACCGCAAGGAACAGCCCGGTATTGTTGCTGTCGAACGCCGAGACATACCAGCGGTCAGCGATATCGTCATAGACGACATAGGGATCGCCGCCGGTGGGCGCCCCAAAAATCTGCGCTAGCGTTTCGTCGAATAGGATGTTTCCCATCGTCTTGTTCCAGATGCGGATCTGGACGTTGACCGTCTCGATGACAAAGTCGTTGCCGACAGCGGCATTGGTGTCGGGCGGCAGGCAGCCGCAATTCGAGCCGATAAAGTCGATACCCTCCAAGCTCCGGCGGAGGATTTCCTGTCCCGCGGCAGAGGGTCGGTTGATCGGGCCGAAGAACGGTTGCTGGAGCGCTCTAGGAGAATCCAGATATGACACCGGCGGGCCGACCGGCACAAATTGCCAGTCATCGGCCGAACTTTGTTGTGCTGATACTGTCGTGGAAGCGAGGGCCAGTCCGCAGAGCAATGCGACAGTCATGCTGTTTCGTTTGCGCATGGTTTTCATAGCGTCCTCCCAAATTGTCGTTTGGATTTCGCAGAGACTGGCCGTGACGGCGACCAAACTCGCGGTTGACATACTGCCCGAGTCAGCGCACCGCTTACTGGGCCACCCAGTGCCAGAGCGCTCCGGATCGTTCGCCAGGCGGCCTGGCTCGACGTTGTGGCGGAATGCGCGGTATGGTTTAATTTATTTGACAGGGACTAAAGTAAAAATTGGACCAGAAGTCAACGCGCGTTTAACGAGTTTCTGACGCGGCTTATCCTACTCACAATAGTCACAGGGGTTGCCTTCGGGTGCCGAGACAGAATAGGGGCGGTTCATCGGCTTAGTATTTCACTGGGGTAATACAATCGTCCGCGTTCTGAGAGGCTCGGCCGGCGACCGTAGATGTTGCCGACAACGTCCGAATTGCGGGCAACACCCCAATTGCCATTGGGTTGCAGCCAGTAGGAGCCGAACGGCAACCCTTCGGCGGCCATGAGCTCGGCGACCGCGGGAGCGGCCGGCTGACCGTTGACGTAGTACCAGCCCTGCGCTTTGGCGACAGCACCAGTCGCCAGAAATCCCAGCGTCGCTATCAAGGCCGTCAAATTTGGACGTCTGCGGATCATCGTCTCCTCCAACGTTTTCGCCTCCGAAACATCCGGATTGCTGAAGGGGACGTTGGCACTCTTTGGGTGTTCTCCCTGTGACCTCCTTCACGCTTGCCTTGAAATTTCTTTCCCCGAGACCCGCAGCGGCTCCGCCGGCCCTTGCTATGCCTCAGCGCCAGTCGTCGAGGACGAAGAGGCCCGGCGCGCTGTAAGCCGCCTCGTTCGGCCGGTGCATTGTGACGCCCTGGATCATCGTGCGAAAACCGCGCGCCCGCATCTGCCGGTAGGCCTCCTCGCGGGCGAGATTGACGCCGGCCAGCACATTCGGCATGCCGGCTTCGCGCGCGAGCCCGCCGCAGGCGTCGAGCAACGCGCCGAAGCGCTCCGCAGCATCCGGCCCCGGCCGCGCCGCGCCGAATTTCACGTAGCAGCAGTCCTGGCCGGCTTCGCTCCTGGGACCCCAATGGCAGACCGCAAACCCCGCGAGGCGGCTGTCCCGGTCCCACAATAGGATCGTATCGCCGAGACCGCGCGCCGCCACCGTGCGGATTTCGCCGGAGAGGTCGAGGCCGGGGTAGAGTTTTTCGGTGAGCTCGCGGCAAGCGTTTTCCACGTCCCGCCGCTCGCCTTCCGGCAACGCCGAGTAGCGCGAAGCGGCGGTCGTTTGGGGCTGCTGACCGGCTCGCGCGGCCATGATCGCAGTCAGAAAGCGCGGGTGAAAGCCGAACTTGCCGTAGAGCCCGACATGTTTGGCGCTGTGCGCGAAGGTGAAGAGGCCGGCGTGCCGCACGCCCCAGGCCGCGAATTGATCGCAGGCCGCGGCGGCGAGGCGCTGGCCGATGCCGCCATCCCACAGATCGGGCCGGGTGGTCAGCGGACCGAAAAAACCGACGCTGCCCCAGCGCGTCGCGAAATTCGACCCGGCCAGCGCCCTATTGTCGTCTTCTGCGGCGAAGGCGGCGGTGTGCTCGGCAGCGAACCGGCCGTAGACATAGTCGAGGTCGCTCCAGAAATGCTCAGGGTCGGGCGCGCCGAGAAAGGTTCCGAATGCAACCCGGACGATGCGTTGCGCCTGCGGCAGATCAGCTTCGGCAAGCGCGCGAATGACAGCCATATTGTTCTCCGTGTCCGCCGCAACTGGCTCCATGAAACTATCATCAGATTTTTGCCTGAACTTCACAACGCCGAGGCGGCAACCGCATGCGCCGGCTCGTGCTGCAATGGCTCACCAGGATCGGCTCAGAGCGACCGCGACGATGTGTTTGAGCGGGGCTGAGGCCCCCTTCTACGAGATCAAGTGGACGGGACACCCGCGAGCGGTTAAGCTCTCGAGGTCGGGCCGCTGAGCCGTCCCGAGAAGTCATTGCTAATCAAAAAAATTTTCGGCGCAGCGGTTTGACAAGCAAACACGCGCAACAAGGAGGCTCAAACGATGGCGGTGACTAGCGTATCCCGTTGGAAGGGTGATCCCGAGAAAACTGCGCTGGCGAAAGACATCGCGCCGATCTTGAAGAAACATGGTGCTGTGGCCGTAAGGTTGGGCTATTGCACTGCCGGTGCTTATGCCGGGCAGATCTTCGGTGTTCTGACGTTCGCCGACTGGGCGAGCTACGGCCGAGCAATGCAGGGTCTTTTGGAAGATCCAGACTATAAGAGAATCTACGGAGAGCTATCCGAGACCTTCGAATTGCAGGAACGTTCGGTGATGGTAACCGAGGACTTGTGATCCTACAGTAATGCACGAGGGAGAAGCTGCCGGTCTGGTCGGCAGCTTTCCTCTCACCTTACGGGTTCAGGTGCGGTGGTGCCACCCGTGGTGGTGGTGCGGCCCGACAAGCACGAGCTGATCGGCGGTCTGCCGCTGCTCGGCTGACAGGCCCGCGTAGAGCGGCTTGAAGGCCGCCAGCAGCCGCGCGTCATTATCGGCACGCAGCCTGGTGGACTGTTCGCGCGTTTCGAGACGCTGCACCGCGTTCATATCGCCGCGGTATTGCCGGGCCGTCGTGATTGCCTGGTCGAGCGCATTGGCGTTGTCGCGCATCGCCGCCGTGACCTGCTGCCACTGCGCTTCTTGCGCCGGCGTGATCTTCAGCTCGGCTTTGAGGAACGCGATGCGGCCGTCGACCAATTGCCCGGGCAGCATCCGCGTCTCGCGGTGATGGTGCGCCTCGGCTGGCGCCGCGCCGGGATTCTCGCCAGCCGGCGCGGGTTGTGCGAAGGCCGGAGTGAGGCCCACCGCAGCGACACCCGTCAAAAGCGCCGCGGCAAGGAACGGTGTACGCAACCTGATCATTTTGAACCTCTGTCACAAACGGGGCGTGCTCGCCCTCACCCCTGACTTTAGGGACCTGGCGATTGGCGCATGCCCGCAAACGCACGCATTACAGCGATTTAACCGCCCCGCCACGCTCCTGTAATGCGACGCGTTCGGTGACAAACCGATCGATCGCATCGAGCCAGCGATTGCGAATTGCGTCTTGTTCGAGGAACGGTTCGTGCTTGGAATCCGGGAATTCGACGAATGTGCAATCGGGCAGCAGTTGCGCCGCGCGGCGATGCGCCTCGGGATCGACAAAGCTCTCGATACCCGCGCTGGCAAGCAGAATGGGCGTGCGAATGTCGCGCAGAAATTCGGCCCGGCGGATCTTTTTGACGAGCCGAAACGACGCGTCGAGCCAGCCATAGGTGGGTTCGTCGACGCGCAAGCTCGCGCGCGCCAAGAACCAACCATATTGCACTCGGCAACGTGTGGGATCGCTCGAAATACGGCTGATCTCGGGCGCGGGGATGCGGTCAGGACGCCACGGGCCGGCTCCAGGAATAAAGCAGAGGCCGAGACCGGAAGCGCGCGCGGTGACGGCTACACAGCGCGCCAGGGGGTGCGGAATGCGCCCCGTGCGGAAGCCGAGCATCGGGGCCGAGAGTATCGCGGCATCGAACAGACCCGGAGCCCGATGCAAGCACAGAAGCGCGATGGCGCCGCCCATCGATTGGCCGAGCAGCAGGCGCGGCGCTTTCGGCAGCGGCAGAGTTTCGGTGAATCCGATCAGATCGGCGGCATCGCGC
>Ga0126379_10002211_pt1 | contig 12309 bp, 4 predicted proteins | sample PanSoiMetPlot_24_FD_92640 | JGI IMG/M metagenome (GOLD analysis project Ga0126379, IMG submission 92640) | Tropical forest soil microbial communities from Panama - MetaG Plot_24 | ecosystem: Environmental > Terrestrial > Soil > Tropical forest > Bulk soil | place: Panama | collected 2016-02-17
AGGCTTCACGTAATCGGCACGTTCCTCCGTGGGAACAAATGGAGACGTTGCCATCCAGGTGGGCCAATCACCCCATGGGGCCACGACATCGAGCACCTTAATACGTGGATCGACCGCCGAGGCCAAGATGGCAATCGAAGCTCCTGAACCTTCCGCGAATATGCCCACACGGTTCACATCGAGATCGTCGCGAGTGGAGAGAAGGCTCAGAACCATCTGGACGTCGTGCGCTGATACCGCCAGACACTCCTGCAGTTCGCTGATGAACCACTCCTTCATGGGCCGGTCGTGGTAGCGATGTCCGGTCAGCGCTGTTACAAAGCCGACGGCCGCAAAACCGTCTTTGGTTACCGCCTTCTGCCAGGCTTCATTCTTGAAGTAGTCCGTGTCGTAGTTATAGCTATAAAGATAGAGAATGACCGGGGGCTTTTTGATGCCCTTTGGCTTTATCACATACAAATCGAGAGGATCACCAAAGCGCCACTGCACCTGGCTCAATTCAACCGTGTATCCGGGGTAATCGCTGACTGGGAGCACCACCGGCCCGACTGACCTCAGATCGCTAGTGCCCAGGTCCGGTGTGGTCCAGTCTTCTCGAACGTCTCTGAATCGTGTGTCGGCGGGATTGGCAATGGGCGGAGTTGCGGGCTCGAGCTGCTGCGCCGGGCACACTGCGGTAACTGATAAAAGGATAACTGCAAGGAGCAGGTTCCTTGCACTTACAGGCGAGGAGAGCTTACGGCACATCAATTTTCTTCTCCAGATAGCTTGAAGGTTTGCGGACCAATGCGTAACTGTTAATGGATCAGCTGCACTTGGGCTCTGAATTTGGGTCGTCTGCATTATGCAGGAAAGGAAAAGAGCGAACCATCAAAAAATGGTTCGCTCTATGTTAAAAGTTTGTTAACGTCAGTGGCTGGTTGGGGCGAAATCGCACTCGGTGCCAGGTGCGCTGTGAACCAGACCGGTGACGTTGTCAGATTGGCCGATCGAATTAACAGTGGTACCCGGCAGGAAGTGCTCGATGCAGCCACCTACGTCGCCGCCCTTATCGCCGGTGGTGGAGTCGTTGACGGGAGCCGGACCAATCAGAGCCCCCGAGTTGTCAACCTGTTGATAGTGGGAACGCAGGAGTTGCAGGCCCGCGTCTCCACGGAAGGGAGGTGTGAGAGTGGCATTCGCCGCAATCGCCACGATCGGAACGAAGTCCGGCGTGTTGAGTGCGTTATATGCTTGCGATGCAGTGACCATGCTCTTCACAGTGGCCAGAGCGGCGCCGTCGCTGATGAGGCGAAGGATCGACCATGCCCGGTATTGACCGCTGCGGAGGTTCGGATAGGAGAGTCCACCGCTCCAGATTTGGTCTTCGCGGCAAGGGAAACTACCAGCGCACGCCGCAGGCAAGTTGTCGGCGGCCGGCACCTGACCCACGGTCGTGTTTGGTTGTCCAGGATCAAGCGCGGTTCCCCCGGGTGAGCTTACGTACTTGTGGAAGATTCCATCCACGCCGTTCAGCGTCAAATAGCGGCAAGTGCCGCCGGCAACGCTGCACAGAGGGCTCCCCAAGTCAGAGGCCTGCTTCCAGTTGCCCCAGCCCGCGAAAGTGTAGGCAATTGAGTCGAAAGTGCCGTCCAGCACTACACCTTTGTCAATCACGTTGCCGGTTCCAATTCCGCGGATCCGCTTACCACCGCCTCCTGGGCAAGTGTTACTCAGCGGGTTGTTGGCGGGGATCGAGGGGTCCAGAAACGCTTCCTGGCTCGTACCCGAGAAGTCCGGGTAAACGAAGGCATTGTATTCGATGGTGTTGTAGGTACCAGAGAGCGGCTCGCGAATATATACGTTAATGCTACCCGCGGCTCCGCCCAAAGTTGGTCCCTTGCAACCAGAGACTCCGGCAAACAGGGCCTGCAACTGCGCGTCACTCACATCGGTTACGCTACTCAGAGCACCGTTGACTCCCACGTGGGCAATCGGAATAATCGGAGCAGCTCCGGTTGGTACGGTGGTGCCCGCCACGATTGCGTGGCCACTGAAGGGATCCGTTCCGCTCACGTTAAAGTCCAAGATGTGAGCAGTTGAGCCGAGAACGTCGGTAATATCGCCTCCGGACAGGTGTGCCAAGTCGTTTACCGTTGGGCAAGTGCCGGGGTTGTTGTTGCTGTTGTAGCCCAGACCTTTCATCGTGGCATTGCCGCCTGGGACTGGTAGGTCCGAGTTGGCCCGGCACATGGCGAACGCGCCATCTTCTGCACGGACGTCAGTGGCCGCCGCACTCACCAGCGGGCCAGTGGTCGCGGTGAATTTGGACTGAATGTTGGCTGGAGGAAGTGTATCGGTGCTGCCATCCGGCCAAACAGTTATTTGGTTTCCAACACCTGGAAAACCCCCAACGACGGTGACGTTGCAGCGTGGCTGACCGTAGTAGCAACGATCCCCGACCACGGAATCCACCTTGATGTACGCGATGAAGTTCGGAGCCGCGCCCGCAGTCGTGGTGTGGCTATCCCAGACGATCCAGATCGTGTTTTTGTCAACTGCCGTCGCCCCACCTTTAAACGTCGGACGGGTGTCGTTCACCTGGAAATTTTTCGCCGTGTAATGGAAGCATGGCGAAGTAAAGCCCGCGATACACTTTTTGCTGTTGTAAGCACCTAAAGCTGCGGATTGCCAAATCGCCGACGAACCGGCAATGATGGCCTTGGCCGTAGCTACCTGAGCCTGTGCTAAGGGCACCGTGGCTCCAATCGCGATCAACATGCAGACCGCGAACAGGGATCGAATACGCGACATAGTCGATGTTCCTTTCGTAAAAGATTGAAAAACGTAACCTGGGGAACGCGCAGGCATTTCCCTGCGCGCAGGACGCTGCTTAGTGCCATAGACTGATCCACTTGCGTTTGGAAACAGTCTTAGTCTGGAATTTGTTCAAGAAACCTGCGAAGGCAAGCGGAATATAAGACCGCACTGAGGCGAAGTCAAATTAAGATTTGATGACAAACGGGCCGGTTTTTTCACGAGTTTTTAATATTCGACCCATTTGCGAGTCTTGTATAGTCGCTGGTCGATCCCAAACAACGCATTGTGGCGTATTCAATCGTAGAGGTTCACGTGCTCCGTGCTCCTATGTATGTGGTTTCTGTGTTCGTTGCCGTTATTGCTTGCGTATTGCTTTCTCCGCTCAACTCCCTAAGTCAGGAGCCACCGAAGGCAGCGGGGCAACAAGGATCTATTTCGGGCACAGTCATGGATCAGACTGGGGCGGTAATCCCCGGCGTTAAAGTAGTCTTAGCTGGTGGTACAGAGAAAGGCCTCGAAATTCAGACTGACGATAAAGGGGCTTACTCATTCAAGGGACTCAATCCAGGCACTTATACTCTGTCAGTAACTGCTCCGAATTTTGCTGTGCAAAGTCTGACCAATATTAATTTGACTGCCGGCCTGGACTTGCCGTTGGACGTGACGCTGTTACCCGAGAGCACAGAGAGCAAAGTAAATGTCGAAGCGGAGGGCGCAGCCCAGGTGGAAGTGGAAAACGCCACCGTTGCCGGCACAATTACTCAAAAAGAAGTGGTAAACATCGGACTCAATGGACGCAACTTCACGCAACTCATTGCACTTGCCCCCGGGGTAAGCAATCAGACGGGTCAAGACGAAGCGAAGGTGGGAGTTCAGGGTAGCGTGAAGTATAGTGTCAACGGCGGTCGCGTTGAATACAACACCTTCGAAGTGGACGGCAGCGACGTTCTCAACACCGGATTGAATGGCGCCGTAAGTACTCTGATGGTTTATCCCAGTTTGGATGCCATTCGGGAAGTAAAAGTCCTCACCTCAAACTACGGCGCTCAATACGGCCGTACGGCATCCGGCACAGTGCAAGTGTCGACAAAGTCTGGCGGGACCGGTCTGCATGGGAACATTTACGACTTCGTTCGCAATGAGGCATTCAACTCCCGAAATTACTTCGATATAAGTAGCTCCAAAGCGCCCCTCTACCGGCGTCAGGACTTCGGTGGCACGATCGGCGGTCCGCTGACGATTCCTCACGTTTACAACACCGACAAGACTAAGACTTTCTTCTTTTTCTCTGAAGAGTTCCGAATCGAGAAGACACCAACCGCATACAATCAGGCGGTACCATCCTTAAAGGAACGCGGGCTGGTCATGACCCCCCAAGGAGTACGGCCAAATCTGGTTGCCGATCTCACGGGGATTACGTACCAGGATTTTGACTTCAGCGATGTTTGTCCCTTGGCGTCGGCAGCGCCTCCTTTTACACGACAGCAATATCCGGATTGTCCGGCAACACCGGGAAATCCAAACAACCTCCAGATCATTCCACACTTGAATCAGGTGCAGCAAGGCGGACTACCTGCTGGTACGGGCGTGGACAAGACGGCGCTGGCTCTTCTGAATGCGAACTTGATTCCCCTGCCGAATTCGCCTTTCGGCTGTAACTATAGTGTCCCGAGCCCGGACCCCACAGATCCGAACCACTGCTACGACGCTACGGTTTCCCCTTCGACTTACTGGCGAGAGGAGTTGTTTCGCATTGACCATAACCTCACCTCGAAGTTGAAAGTGTCCTTCCGTTACGTGCACGACGCCTGGGATACTACGGTGTTGACGCCGCAGTGGGCAATCCTGCGTACTACGAACCCGGGAGCCGCCACTTTTCCTACAATACAGAACCGCTTCGTGGGACCAGGAATTAACCTGCTGGCACATTTCACCCATACTATTTCGTCGACGTTGCTGAACGATTTATCCGTGAGTTATTCCAACTCCACGATTACCCTGATAGATGAGAACGGTCTAGGTGGGGAATTTCAGCGAAACCCCTCATTGAATCAACCGCTGGTCGGGACGGTTCAGTGCGATCCCAGCGTCAGCGTGGATCCGGTGACAGGCATTCCGCAATGCGGAATGGGGTACATCTTCAATAATGGCTTTGGTGGAAAGATGCCGGGTTTTGAAGTCTTGGGCACGAACGCGGCATACGGCGGTCGCGGCTTCGCGGCTGACCCATCCTACATGCCGTGGGGCCACACTAATCCCACTTATGCATTGCGCGACGACGTTTTTAAGTCAATTGGGCACCACACCTTGCAGGCTGGTGGGCAGTATGTGTACTCACAACGGAATCAAACAAATAATGCGATTGGTGCAGCTTCAGGTGAATTACAGGGCTTTTTGACCTTCAGCAATCTGTCACACAGTTCGGGAAATGCATTCGCCGACTTCTTGTTGCAGAACAATACCTCTCAAGGAGGAAGGCCAGCACAGTCGTACATTCAGAGCTTTACCCAGGACTCCGCTCAGCACCGGTATTACCAGCGCTTTCAGATCGCTGAACCTTATTTCCAGGATGATTGGAAGGTCATGCGGCGGCTTACACTGAATCTGGGATTGCGGGTCAGTCTGTTCGGTACCTATCGCGAGCAATACAAGAACGCGTGGAACTGGGTAGCAGGAAGATTCAACACGTCGATGTTTGCAGTGGACCCTTGCTCCGGGGTCCTTTTGTACGCGTCGATGAAGACGTGCGCCGGCAATGCCATCCAATTTAATACCACAACGAACCAGCTAGATCCCACGTTGGCAGGTCAGTTAGGTCTGGTTCAGTGCGGCGTAAATGGGGTGCCAGCAGGGTGTATGACTGGGCACTTAGTTAATCCAGCACCCAGAGTTGGTTTCGCCTTCGATCCCAAAGGGAATGGGAAGACGTCAATTCGCGGTGGGTATGGCATCTTCTTCGAACATGGCACTGGAAATGAAGCAAATACGGGATCGCTCGAGGCGAGTGCGCCTCTAGTGTTGAGTATGACCCAACCTGTTCCGGTCAGCTACCCGTGCGTGGGGTATGTCGGGTACGGCACCGCATTCAACCCCGCTTCCAACCCCTGCTCGAGTCAAGTGGGGATTCCAGCCCCGCCGGTCGGCTCAGTTTTCCCTTTGAACGTCACGGCAATTCCGACCAAGGCGACTTGGCCATACGCGCAGCAGTGGAGCTTCGGTATTCAACGAGAACTCGGGAGTGGTTTTCTCACCACAGTTTCTTATGTTGGCAGCAGGGGAACCCACCTAACTCTGGAGCGCAACCTGAATCAACTTCCTGCGTTGCCCCTGAACGAGAATCCTTTCAGCCCCAATGAACCGATGACGATCGCGGATTGCACGGTTGGTCCGGCGGCCTCAGGAGGAGGAACGCCGGGAGATGGCACCACGCCATTTCTGCTGCAGAACGGAGTTCTGGTGATGCCTGGGAGCCCTGCCTACATTAATATGCAGGCTGCCTGCACCTCCCCGAATATCCCGAATGTGAATTCGCTGCCTCGGCCTTATCGAGGGTTGGGCCAAGTGCTGTCTCTGGAAAACGTGGCCAACTCCACTTATCACGCGATGCAGGCAACGATGCGGCGGACAAGTGGTCCACTTACTCTTGGGCTCTCCTACTCGTACAGCCACTCGATTGACAATTCTTCAGACCGCAGTGACCCGGTGATGGTTGATTCCTATAACCTACCTGGAAATCGGGCCAGTTCCAACTACGACGAGCGTCATCTGCTGAACATAAGTTACATCTATGCATTACCGAATCTAAGTAAGCAAGTACCGGCATGGACCCGCGGTCATGCTGGCGACCCGGCCGGGGATGGACAGGATGTTGTTGACAAACCTTCTCGCTTCATCCAACTGTTGGGTGACGGGTGGGAGGTGGAGGGGCTCACACTGTTTCAGTCGGGAACGCCGTTCACAGTAATCAATAGTGCGGGCAATACTGGAATTTCTTTGACCGACAATGCAGGGGTAGCTAGCGGCTTTGGGATCGCAGCGTCCTATCCTGACGTATTGCGTGGACCTTCGAAATCTTATAGCAATGCGCAAAGTTTTGGTCCGCTCTTGGGCAATCCCTCGCAGTTTGTAGCCCCGCGCGGCCTGACATTTGGGAATGCCGGGAGGAATTTCCTGAACAACCCCAGCCGTTTGAATTTTGATTTATCGGTAATGCGACATTTCAAGCCCACGGAATCAACGGATCTGCAATTCCGTGCTGAGTTCTTCAATATCTTCAATCACTCTCAGTTCCGAGTCTATGATCCGGATAATCCGGGTGGCACCGGCAACAATGTGATCAGTTGCTATGCCGGCCCTCAGAATTCGGCTGGTTTTATAGGAAAGGGAGGAGCCGATTGCATCACTGGGGCCAGTTTCTTGCACCCCATCGATGCGCATCGGCCGCGGACCATACAGTTTGGGTTAAAGATAAGCTTTTAGGACTGAGACGCATGAGTAGAGCGATACATCGACCGCGAATTAGGAGTTATCACTCGCTTAGTGCCCGGACACTTCGTTCGGCATCCGCGAAAGTGCGCGTAGTTTTGTTTGTGCTGGGTCTTATGGGGCTCTGGGCTTGCGGAGGTAGTTCCCCTGCGCCTAACTCGACCAACCCTGCCGCGGTTTCGGGGAACTGGCAGTTCAGCCTTTCGGCCCCGGCCGACAAATCTTTCTCCGGCGGATTGCAGGGCGGCTTCTTGCTTCAGGATAAGGGTTCGGTCACTGGACAGGTCATCTACTCGATGACGATTTCGCAACCCTCTTCAGCAACGTGTGCTGGTTCCGCAGTGGTTACTGGAACTCTCAGCGCCCAGACGCTGAACCTGACAGCATCTGCCGGCTCCCAAACTTTTTCGTTAACCGGAACTCTCAGCAGCGATGGTTCCAGTATCACTGGCACATATTCCACCATCGCCACTCCCAGCTGCGGCACCGTTCAAAGCGGATTGCCGTGGAGTGCGAAATTAATGCCTTCACTTAGCGGCTCGGTGCAGGGTTACTTACACAGCGATGGTTCGCAAAACGACCCGGTATTGCATCAAGAATTCGAAGTTACCGGATCTCTTGTGCAGGGACCCAACGCGGGGACCAATAGTGCTCCAGTTACCGGGACCTTGAATTTTCAAGGATATCCTTGTCTGGACACGGTGTCGGTTACCGGGCAGATCAGCGGAAATTCCGCCATTCTGCAACTCATTGCAGCGAACGGTCTAAATGTAGGTCAGATCGGCGCTCAGTCGAATGCTGGGGGTTCTATTGGAGCCGTAACGTTTGACAGTTCCGCGGGGGGTGGCTACGTCCTGCAAGGGGCGAGCGGTTATGGAATCAGCACAAGTGCCTGTCCGGCAAATTCCGCGACTTCTCCAGGAGACGTGGGCAATATCTGTCTTGCAGTGGGAAACAGTAGTGCCTGCAAGGAAGTGCTCTCATTGACGCCCGCGCTGCTCACGTTTCCAGCGCAGGCGCTCGGATCTACACCCACCACCCAGCAGATTAAGGTTACGAATACGGGCGCGACACTCCTGGACGGCCTTCAAGTGTCTCCGACCGGAAATAACTTTATACCGAGCGATTTCAATGCAATCCCGAATTTCACGGAACAGGACAGCTGCAGTGCGACTCCCGGATCCAGTTTCTCGTTAGCGCCGCAACAGAGTTGCACGGTGACCATATCCTTTTCTCCGCAGCAAAGCTGTCCCTGGCAACCGAGTTCACCCCTCCCGCGTTGCGCGCCCTTCCAACCAGTTCGGAATGTGCAGGTACCCGCGCCCCCCGCTCTGGCTACATCGGTGACGGTTCGCTGCCCGAACTGTCCTACGATGCCTGATGATGATTCCGTATTCTCGGTGCCAGTTACGGGTGTCGGCTTGAGCGCGATTCAACCCTCGACTCCCGAGCTCGATTTCGGACCGGAAGATGCCAGCCTGAACGAAGTAAGTCAGCCTCAATCCGTGACGTTTACGAATCAAGGCAACTCCGCAGTTCAGATCCTGCCGGCGATGACGACGCCACCCTGCGGAACTTCGATCGGCGCAGTGGTGGATCTTCCTCGCCCAGCGGCGCCGGGTACTGTTCCTGGTCTGCAGGTGGTGGTCGGTTCGCCCTCCAACAACCCACCGACCTTCCTCAGCAGTTCTCATACGGTCTCGTATGTCTGTGACATCGATCAACAGAGTCAAAAAGCGAACTTCCAGATTGCGTCCGATGGTTGTTCCGGCACGTTGTTAATGCCGCAACAATCCTGCAGTGTGGCGGTTGTATATGCACCGCAGCCGGGTGCATCGGTCGGCGGACTTGATTATTTCCTGCAACTGAACACTCTTCAGTGTACGACCAGTACGACTGCGGATTGCGAGATTGACAGTGGGCGTTTCCCGGTAGAGTTGAAATCGGCTTTGGCGAGCCCGCTGAGGGTATCGCCGGGCGCGAGTTTGGATTTCGGCACTTGGCCCGGCGGGCAAACGACGTACCCACCACTCACAATCACGCTCTCCAACGACAAGAAACTCGCGACCCCCCTGCCAATCACTTTTGACGCCATCGTCACGAAGGGCGATTACGTTGAAGTTAACGACTGTGGCATCTCGTTAGCTCCTGGCAGTGCTTGCACGATGAGCATCACATTCACTCCCAAAATCACAGGCTTCGACCAGGGATCGATTGTAATTACCTATGCCGCTGGGCAAACCATCGGACTATCGCAGGTCATATATCTACATGGATTCGGCCAGTAGTACACGCGAGATGGCAGCAAATTATGAGCATTGTGTGCAACAAGGAGATCGGAGTGGCACTTAGCAAGTGGGGTACGTTACTTCTCTTGGCAGCGACATCAATAACGCTCGGATGCGCGGGAGGTACTACCTTGAATGTTCAAAACCCTGCTGCGCCGAAGAGCTCGCAAATCGCCATTGCGTTTCAGCCCAGTCCACCTGCTTCTCTTTTTGTTAACGGTGATGCTCCTATTACAGCGGTTGTAAATAACGACCCGACCAGTTCTGGGGTGGATTGGTCTTTGCAGTGCCAAAATAACGCTAACTGTGGCTCGTTAAGTACTTTTCACACTGATAGCGGAAAGGCTACAACGTACTTGCCCCCGCCATCATTATCGTCAAACACGCAATCTGTGACGGTTTTCGCCTTCGCGGCGGCTGATCACACCAAGAACATCGCCACCTCACTGACGATCAACGCATTTGCAGGGTTCCTGAAAGCTGGCACGTATATCGTAGAGACAACCGGTGTCGATGCTTCTGGATTGCCGTATCAACGTGTCGCTGCCTTGGTTCTCGATGGGAAGGGCGGAATCACAGGTGGCGAGCAGACGCTCAACTTTATGAATCCGGTTACCACTCAAATGGCCTCGGTTAATGACGCCGTGACTGGGGGTACCTATATTCTGGGACCTGATGGACGCGGGACAATCACCATCAACACCGCCGACGTGAATGTTGGCCAGCAAGGTGTGGAAACATTTAGCCTTGTCGCTCTATCTAGCTCCCGAGCACTGCTAACAAAAACAGACATTTTCAGCCCGAACCTCCCGCTTAGTAACGAATCTTCAGTGGGAACGATGGATTTGCAGACTCCGGGGTCGCAGGTCACAAATGGGGGCTACGCATTGGTCGTTCGAGGCGTCGACTTCAACACCTCGCCGATTGCTTTGGGTGGCGTTCTCAACATCGATGGCCCGCAGAGCATTTCAGGCAGTGGAAGCAACTTCGATATGGTGATTAATGGCTTAGGTTCGGTGATTTCTAGCCTACCCCCTTCTGGGACGTTATCCCCGCCTGACAAATTCGGCACGTTTCAAATTAGCTTGAACGCCAACTTTTTTGGATCGAGTCAGGTCAATACGTTTACCGCTTACGTTGTGGATGGTTCTCATCTGAGACTGATCGAGACGGACGGCAGTGCCGGCGTGACTGCAGGAATCGCGATCGGCCAAGGCTCACTTACTGGCACATATTCCAACTTTTCTGGGAGTTACGCCTTCGGGATTTTTGGCGAAGACTTGAGCGGATCCCAGTCGACCCTGGCGGCGGCGGGAAATTTTACCGTCAGTGGTGGCTCCTTGAGTAACGGCAGCATCGACGAAACACAGTCTGGTCTCCTTATGCAGGTGAGCGATGGTTTTACCGCTACGTACACCGTAGATCCAAGCGGTCGCGTTGACACGGGTACCTCGTTCACTTTCACCACCCCGGGCAATGGTACTGGACCGGAGTTTGTTATGTATATGACTGGGGCTGGAGATCCGGTGCTTGTGCTCGATAATGATACGGAACCTTCTCTGAACGGGGGCTTCGCAGGCGGGATTGCCACTGGTCTCGCATATCCCACCACCGCTGGAGTTTCTCTTGCCGGCCAGTACGGCGTCAGTTTCACGCAGAATTTTAATGCGACCGAGGCCGATGCTACAGGACAGATCTGCGCGAGCGGAAGCTCCGTGGTGTGTCAGGGTGGAAGTGTAGATACCTTTTCGGGAACGGTAGACCAGACTGTCGGTTTCAGCCCACAGGGCCCCAACACTCTCTCTGCAACGTACCAGAGTTCCCCTGTGAACGGTCGCCTGACGGGCACGATTTCTGATGTTAACTTTTATAATAATCCCCTCTCGGTGGCGTTTTACCTCATCGATTCCAGCCACGGCTTTTTCGTAGAGACTGATGGAGGGCCGGATGGAGCGAACGTTGGATATCTGAGCTTCGGGTACCTCTCGGGGCGCGTACCCGTGTGCAGTGGCTGTCCGTAATGCCTGGTTATCTGCTTCTCACATCGGCTGGTACAGAGTAATTAGCTGCGTACGGCGCATCGAGATAGTTGCGGTGTCCCGCGGTGGCGTTCAGTCAGAGCAGCCTGTCGATCGCTGAGCTGGGCAAGGTGCATCCGTAAAGTTTCGGACCATGGGAACCCCGAGGATCAGCTTAATACGAATTGGAAGCAGATTCTCCGGCGTCCATTAATTCTTTCGTCACTCTTTTGGATACAAGTGTTTTTGACGTCGGATTTAAAGGAACTAATTCATTTGAGGAGATCAATGATGAAGCAAGCAAAGAGCTTGGGCATGTTTCTCGCCTTTCTCGGTCTCACGAGCGTACCTTGGGCACAGGCCCAGCAGAGTGCGGGAAATCTTCCGCCGAAGGCTGCGGGTAAGAAAGTGTCAGTTGCTGCGGAAATCGAGACCCTGAAACGAGCGCTGGAGGCTCAGGAACAGCAAATTCTAAGGATGAGCGAACAGATCCAGAGTCGTGACCAACAGATTCAGCAACTGCAACAGGCGGTGAAACAGACATCGCAGCAAAATCAGGCCGCCGCTTCTGAAGCTCAGTCCAAAGCCAGTGCAGCCGCTTCGGAAGTTGCCGAGCAAGGGCAGACTCTGACCGTCTTAAAGACTGATGTTACGGATTTGAAAACAAACATGATTAGTTCCGTATCGACTCTGCAGGAGACACAGAAATCGATTCAGCA
>Ga0126379_10002212_pt1 | contig 12309 bp, 11 predicted proteins | sample PanSoiMetPlot_24_FD_92640 | JGI IMG/M metagenome (GOLD analysis project Ga0126379, IMG submission 92640) | Tropical forest soil microbial communities from Panama - MetaG Plot_24 | ecosystem: Environmental > Terrestrial > Soil > Tropical forest > Bulk soil | place: Panama | collected 2016-02-17
CAGCCGAGGATACCTGGCGAACGACCGATCCTCCCCGGCCAGTCGACACAGCCAGAACACCGAACCGCGCGCCGAGACGATCCGCGCCGCGTGCAGACAGTGTAGGCACAGGCCGATCGCGGCATCGGCGCCGGGCGGGCGAATCGGTTCCGGGCTCACCCGTGCCGCGGAGACCTCCTGCGGACGCACATAGGCGATCTCACGCGTCCGCGCTCTCCCCGGCCAGCACGTCGAGGAACTGCTTCACGATGCGCGCCGTCGCGCCCCAGACGACGTCGCCGCTCGACACCTCGTAGAAGAGAACCTCGTGCGGTGTGCCGCCTCTCGTCCAGGTCTCGGCGTGGAAGATGGCGGGGTCGCCGAGCGTGACGAGCGGGACCTCCAGTACGCGAACGATCTCCCGCCCGTCGGGCACGAACTCGACGGGGTCCGTCACCATGCCGACGACGGGCGTGATGACGAACGGAGTGGCGCGTGTCTCCGTGTCGTCCAGCAGGCCGAGCACCTCCACGGCCTCCGCGGGCAGCCGGATCTCCTCCCACGCCTCGCGCAGCGCCGTCTCGACGCGGGAGGCATCGCGTTGCTCGACGACGCCGCCGGGAAACGAGAACTGCCCCTTGTGGTGGGGCACCGACGCCGATTTCTTCGTGAAGACCACGTGCGGTCGGCCGCCCCGCTCGGTGATCGGGACGAGCACCGCGGCCGAGACCAGATCGCTCTTGTCGACCGCCCGGCGCGGACGGCGCGACAGCGCCGCGTCGAGCCGCGCGCGAAGCTCGGCCGGGCCCAGCCCGAACGCGCTCACGAGACGCGCCGGAGGTGGGCCGGCGACGGAGCGGCCGCGGCGCGCGTGACGGGCCGGCGGGTCATGCGAAGCGGCAGCCGACGCTGCCGAGGCGCGTGAACGAGGCGCGGGCGAAATCGCCTGCCCCGGGGCGCAGGACCTTCGAGATCGTTCCCGTCAACACCAGGTCTCCCGCCGATAGACGCCGTCCCATGCGGCCGAGCGAGTTGGCGAGCCACGCGAGCGAGGAGAGCGGATTGCCCATGACCTCGGCCGCCGTGTTCGTCGCGACGAGCCGTCCGTTCTGCTCGAAGACAAGGCCCTCGAGGGCCAGGTCGATACCGGCCACCGCGGTGAGCCGGTGCCCCAGCACGACGGCGTTGCTCGCCACGCCGTCGGCGATCATGTCGCTGCCGCGCGGCTTCCCCGAGAAGCGAAAGTCGACCAGCTCCAGCGCGGGCAGCGCGCCCTCGATCGCGAGGAGCGCCGAGGCAGGCGTCACGCCGGGGCCGACCAGCTCGGACTTGAGCAGGAACGCCACCTCTGCCTCGACGCCCACGCTCACGAAGCGCGCGCACGGAACGGCATCGCCGCTGCTGTAGACACCGGAGGCCAGCATGAAGCCGGCGGCCGGCTCGTCGAGCCCGAAGCTCTCCCGCACCGCCGCGTTGCTGAAGCCCACCTTCCAGCCGACGACGCGATCACCGAGGGCCGTGAGGGCGCGCTCGAGATCGGACTGGATCTCGTACGCCTCGGCCGTCGAGAGGGCCGGCTCGGCCTCCGTGAGCGGCGCGATGGCCTCGGGGCCCAGGCGCCCTCTCAGCAAGCGATCGACGATCGTCGCGCGCGAATCGGACATTCGGTCTCCTCTCTGGTGTCGCCCTGGCGCCCGGTCTGGCATCGCGCTGAGCGGTGAATTCGGAATCGCCCCTTGCAACGTGGGCACGTCTTCGACATGCCCAGAACGAGCCAGCGTACTCCTGCGGTCCACAGCGTCGCAAGACGCGATCGCCATGGCACAATTCGGTCGATGGCGGTCGAGAACGCGGCGATGCGAACGATGTCCCTGCGCGCTCAGGCGCCGGTCTCGCAGAGCCCGCTCGTCGAGACCCGACAGGCGATTCCCGAGCCCGAACCGGGCCAGGTGCGCGTCCGCGTGCGAGCATGCGCCACGTGCCGCACCGACCTCCACGTCGTCGAGGGCGACCTGGCGCCGCGCCGCATGCCGATCGTGCCCGGGCACCAGGCGGTGGGCCACGTCGACGCCCTGGGAGCGGGCACGAGCCGCTTCAAGCCGGGCGATCGCGTCGGCATCGCCTGGTTGCGCTCGACGTGCGGGGCGTGCCGATATTGCACGGCCGGTCGCGAGAACCTCTGCGAGTCCTCCACGTACACGGGGTGGACGCACGACGGCGGCTACGGCGAGTACTGCTGCATCCCGGAGGCGTGGGCCTACGCGATTCCGCCCGCCTTCGATGATGCTGAAGCCGCCCCGCTCCTGTGCGCCGGCATCATCGGCTATCGCGCGCTGTTGAGAAGCCATGTGCCGCGCGGCGGCCGCCTCGCGCTCTACGGCTTCGGCTCCTCGGCGCACATCACGCTGCAGATCGCCCGCCACTGGGGATGCCGCGTGTTCGTCGCCACCCGCGATGCCGCGCATCGGAGGCTCGCCCTCGAGCTGGGGGCGGAATGGGCCGGGGCGAGCGGCGACGCGCTGCCGGTCGCGTGCGACTCCGCCATCGTCTTCGCCCCCGCGGGATCGCTCGTGCCCGTCGCGCTGCGCGCTGTCGACAAGGGGGGCACGGTGGCCCTGGCCGGGATCTACATGAGCGATGTCCCCGCGATGGCCTACGAGCCGCACCTCTTCTGGGAGAAGAGCCTCTCGAGCGTGACGGCGAACACGCGCGAGGACGGCCTCGGCCTCTTGCGGGAGGCCGCGGTCATTCCGATCCGGCCGCGAATCCGCCGGTACGCGCTCGCCGACGCGAACCGCGCGCTGCAGGACCTCGCTGCCGACCGCGTCGAAGGCACCGGCGTGCTGATGGTCGACTGACCTCACGCAAAGCGGGGCGGCCGCTTCTGGCGGATGGCCGCGGCGCCTTCCCGCACGTCCGGGCCCATGAAGCTCAGCATCTCGAGCGCCAGGCTCTGGTCGAAGATGGGACCGGCCTGGCGGAGCCAGTTGTTCAGCGCGCGCTTGGTCCATCGGATCGCGTTCTGGCTTCCCGCCGCCAGCTTGTCGGCGACCTCGGTCGCGCGGGCGAGCACCTGATCGGGCGGCACACACTGGCTCACGAGGCCGATGCGCTCGGCCTCCTTGCCGTCGAGGAAATCCGAGGTGAGCAGATAGTAGCGGGCCTTCGCCATCCCGCAGAGCAAGGGCCAGATGATCGCCGCGTGGTCGCCCGCCACCACACCGAGGCGCGTGTGCCCGTCGGTGAGCCGGGCGGTCTCGGAGATCACGCTCACGTCCGCCAGCAGCGCGACGACGAGCCCCGCGCCCACGGCCACGCCGTTGATCGCGGAGATCACCGGCTTCTCGAGGTTGATGAGGTTGTAGACCAGGTCCGAGGCCTCGCGCATCGTGCGGGCGGCGGCCTCGGGATTGCCGGCCATCTCCTCCACCAGCTCGAGGTCCCCGCCCGCGGAGAAGGCCCGGCCGGCGCCGGTGATGAGCGCCACGCGCGCCAGGGAATCGGCGTCGATCGTGAGCCAGACCTGTGTCAGCTCCCAGTGCAGCCGCGCATTGGTCGCGTTCATGACCTCCGGGCGATTGATCGTGATGAGGACGACGCCGTTCGGCCGGCGGTCGAAGAGCAGGTGGCGGTAGTCCGCGTAGTCCATGGCGCCCCTCAGGCCTTCACCGGCGTGAACTCGCTCGTGTAGTGGTCGGTGAGCGGCAGTCGCTTCTTCAGCACGCCGACCTCGATCAGCGTGTCCTGCATGACGCCGAAGGCGTCGAGATCGATGCGCCCGTCGACCGACAACAGCGGCCGGACGATCTCATAGGCGCGCCGGGTCGCGGGCTCAGACCACCCGATGCCCTTCGCGGCGATCCTGATGCTCTCGTCGGCATTGTCGCGGCAGAACCGGTGCCCCTGGAAGATGGCGCGGAGCGTGCGAGCGAGCACATCCTTCTTCACCTTGATGAGCTCGTCGGTGGAATAGGCGCTGAGGCTGATCCACCTGGGCGTGACCTCGTCGAGCCGCATGATGATGCGGCCGATGCCCTGCGACTCGAGCACGGCGCCGGCGTCGCCGAAGATCACGCCCTGGATTTCCCCGCGCCGCAGTGCTGCGGCCTGGGCGTCGATGCCACCCACGCCGACGATCCTCACGTCCCGCTCAGGGTCCCAGCCCATCTTCTTGGCCAGCATGCGGGCGAAGACCCACGTGGTGGACCCGACCACGGTCACGCCGATCGACCCGCCCTTCAGGTCCTCGACGCGCTTCACCTCGCGCCCGACCGTCAAGGTGAAGTGGTTCTTTTCGAGAATGGTGGCCACGGCGCGAATCGTCGTGCCGCGCTCGCGAAACACCAGCGGATCCGTCGCGCCGGTGAGCCCCAGGTCCACGCCGCCCGCCAGCACGCCCTTCAGCAGATCGGGCCCGCCCTTGAACGGGATCATCTCGGCGTCGAGGCCGTTCTGCTTGAAGAAGCCCTTCTCGAGCGCGACCATCGTCGGCGCGTTGATGCCGAAGTCGCCCAGGACCACGCACCCGACCTTCACGGGCGCGGTCGATTGCGCCCGCGCCGGGCCGCGGGCCAGCATGCCGGTCACGGCGGCGCCGCCCGCCACGGTCATGAGGAACGTCCGACGGGTCGTCGTCATCGGAAGCCTCCTGTGGGAATCACCGCGGGCGCCGGCGGCCTCAACGCCACCGGCCGAGTCGGTGGTTCACGTGCTCGAGGAGCAGCACGACGGCGATGGAGAGGGTCGAGACGATCAGCGTGGCCGCGAACAGCTCCGCGGCCTTGAAGCTCATCGCCATCCGCTGCATCAAAAAGCCCATCCCGCGGACGCCCGCGAACATCTCGGCGAGCAGGACCCCGAGCATCGCGAACACCATCCCGACTCGCATCCCCGCCAGCACCGATGGCAGGACCGCGGGCAGCAGGATCTTGATCTCGATCTGCCGGCGCGTGGCGCCCATGGACCGGGCCACGGTGATCAGCGACGGATCTACGTCGCGCGTCCCCGCCGCCACCATGAGCGCGATCGGGAACACCGCGAACAGCGCGGCGGTGAGCACCGCCGTCGACAGTCCGAGCCCGAACACGAGGGCGATCCAGGGCAAGACCAGGATCTTCGGGATTCCGTAGAGCGCGACCACGAACGGCATCGCCACGTCGTGCAGCATCCGCCGCGACCCGATGACGAGGCCGGCCGTCACGCCGATCACCACCGCGAGCGCGTAGCCGGAGAGCGCCTTCAGCAGCGTGTCGCAGAGCCGCGGGAGCGTCTCGGCTCCGCCCGAGAACACTGCGGCAGCCACCGCGCTCGGTGTCGGAACGAACAGCGGGTCGGCGACGCGGAGGCGAACCGCGGTCTCCCACACCAGGACGGCGCCCGCCACCGATGCGAGCTGAGCGGCCGCGACGGTCGCCCTCGGCCATTGCCTTCGGTCGGGCGCGATCACGTGGTCCACCGCCGCACGCGACTCTCGAGCCAGGCCCCGGTCGCATCGATGGTCAGGACGGCGGCCCCGACGATCAGGACGAGGGCAGCGTACTCGCCGGTCATCAGGAGGCCATAGGCGTAGTTGATGACGTAGCCGAGCCCTGCCCGCGCACCGAGGATCTCGCCGACCAGCACCCCGACCACCGAGAGCGCCAGCCCGGCCCGGAGGCCGCCGACCATCGTCGACGCCATCGCGGGAAGCATCACTTTGCGGAACACGGCCCCCGGGCGCGCTCCCATGGACACCGCGACGGTGATCAAGTGCTGCGGCACCTGTCGGATGCCCGCCAGCACCGACAGCGCGACGGGAAAGAAGCCGAGCAGGAACCCGAACGCGATCTTCGAGGCCGGCCCGAGGCCGAAGAACAGCATGAGCGACGGATACCAGACGACGCTCGGAATGGCGTACACCGCCGCCAGGAGCGGCTCATAGATGCGGCCGACCGTGCGCCGGAGCCCGAGCAGGAAGCCGAGCCACAGTCCCGCGGATACGGCGAGGGCGTACGCGGCGGCCACCTCCTCGAGCGTGAGCCAGGCGTGCGCGCCGAGCGGCGGCATGTCGTTCACGGCGGCGATGCGGGAGAACGCGGCGGGCAGCCGCGACGGCGCGACATAGAGAACCGGACTCAGCGGCCGAGCCAACGCTTCCCACGCGGCGAGGGCTCCGAGCAGGAGCGCTGCGCGCCAGGCGAGAATCTTCACAATCGGATGTCCAGGGCCTTCAGCGATTCCTCCCGCACCTGCTCCCACAGCTTGGCCCGAAGATCGACGACCTCGGGCGCGTTCACGTTGCGGGGAAACGGCAGCGGGACGTCGACGACGTCCTTGACACGGCCCGGGCGCGCCGTCATCACGACGATGCGGTCGGAGAGGGCGATGGCCTCCTGCAGGCTGTGGGTGACGAACACGATCGTCTTGTGCGTGCGGGCGCGAATGCCGACGAGCCACTCCCCCATCAGGATCCGCGTCTGCTCGTCGAGGGCGCCGAATGGCTCGTCCATCAGCACGATGGGCGTCTCGAGCGCCAGCGCGCGCGCAATGGCGACGCGCTGGCGCATGCCTCCCGACAGCTCGCGCGGATATTTCGCCTCGAACCCGCGCAGGCCCATCGGCTCGAGGAGCGCCCGGGCGATCTCGCGGCGGCGCGCCGCCGGGACGCCCTGCAGCTCCAGGCCGAAGCCGACGTTGTCGAGGGCGGTGCGCCACGGAAACAGTCCGGGATCCTGAAACGCCAGCGCGACCTTGCGCGGATCGGGGCCGGTGACGGCGACGCCGTCGATCGACACGCGGCCCGCATCCGGACGCACGAGCCCGCCGATCATCCCGAGCACCGTCGACTTGCCACAGCCGCTCGGCCCGAGCAGCGCGACGAACTCCCGCGCGCGGACGGCGATGTTCACGTCCTCCACCGCCGGCACTGTCCCGCTCGCCGTCTCGTAGCGCTTGCTGACGTCACGGAGGACGATCTGCTCGCCGGCGGCCGCGGACATGCCTAGCGAGATACCCCAAGAATCTTGAATTGTCCAGCCGACCGGCGCGCCGTACGTCGTCCTGACCGGGAACCGGCGGCACTGTCGATGCCCGCGGGCCATCGCATCGCGCGCGCCATGCGAGCGGGAAGGTGTGGCCGGCGTGCCCGATTACTTGGCGAGCCCGGCGTACTTGAGCGTCCCGCGGGAGAGGTCGGGCCGCGGAACGTATCCGGTGACGGCGGCGCGCACCAGATCGAAGCCCGCGGGACGCGCCAGGAGCCATACGGCGGGAACCTCCTCGGCGAGGAGTCCCTGGATCCGACGCCACAGTTCCGCCCGGCGCGCGGTGTCGATCGCGACGCGACTGTCCTCGAGCGCCCGCTCGAGCTCGGGATTCGCCGTGCGGTGGCGCTCGCCATCCTTCGGAGCCGCCGCCTCGGCGCGCACGTAGCCGTCGGGATCAGGCGACCAGTCGCCGGCGGTCAGCACGGCCTGGAAGTCGCCCGCCCGTCGCCGGTTCGCCTGCGTCGGCGCATCGACGGTCTGGATGCCCATTCGGACGTCGACCTCCTTCAGCTGCGCCTGGACCGTTCGCGCGATCTCGAGCAGGTCGGGACGGTCGACCACCAGGGCGGTGAAGTCGAATCCCCTCGGCTGCCCTCCCTCGGCGAGCAGTCGCCGACTCAGAGCGGGGTCGCGGCGATAGAACGCGAGCCTCGCCACGTCGCCCCTGGAGAGCGCGAATGGCGAGGCGGGAGGCAACGCCGCCGTGAGCTCGCCGTGTCCCCCGGCCGCGGCCTTGACGAGCGCGTCGCGGTCGAGCGCGGCGGACAGCGCCTGGCGAAGCTTCCGGGTGGCGAAGGGCGGGCGCTCCTGATTGAACGCCATCGCGATCACCTGGGCCGGTGGCGGCGAGGCCACTCGCAACGATTTGTCGGCCATCGCCCCGTCCGCCAGTCGCGCGTCTCTCACTGACGCGATGTCGAGCGCGCCGCGGCGGAGATCGGCGACCCGGGCGGATTCGTCCCTGGTGACGACGAACACGATGCCGTCCACCCGCGGCAGATTCTTTCCCCAGTAGCTCGGGTTCCGCTCGAGCTCCGCGTAGAACCCCGGCTCGTATTTCTTGATGCGGAATGGTCCCGTGCCCACCATCACGGCCTTGAGACTGCCGTGCCGCTCGACCACGTCGCGCGGCACGATCGCCGCGCCGCGGTTGGCGGCGAGTGCGGAGAGGAAGCCCGCATTCGGCGCCGACAGAACCACCCTCACGGCAGCCGGGTCGACGGCCTCGACGGACTGCATGCCTTCGAGCGCTCGGCCGGGCGCGCCGGCGCCGAGCCGTCTCGCGCGCTCGAAGCTGTACACGACGTCGCCCGCCACCATCTCTCGGCGGTGATGGAACAGCACGCCCCGCCGGAGGTGGAACACGTACGTGCGTGGGTCGGGCCGATCCCACGATTCCGCGAGCGCCGGCTCGACCGCGAGATCTGGCCCCAGCTGGACCAGGGTCTCGTAGATCTGTTCCCAGTGCTCTCGCGCCGTGAGATCGAAGTCGACGTGCGGGTCCCAGCCCATCGGCGACGCCTCGACGGCGACCTTCAACCACGGGCCGCGCTCGCGCGTCGCCTCGCTCGGCGATCCGGACGAGAGCGAGAGGTGGGCCAGGCACAGTGCCGCCACGAAGACCCGGGGCGTGGGGCGCCGCGCGCCGACATGGGCGCGCCCAGACTTTCGGCCAATAGACTTTCGTCTAGGTTGACTGCCTCCGGCCCGAGACGTACTGTACAGACGCAATGCTGGATGCACTCGCAATGTCCCGAGTATTCGCACGATCGCCACAGACCTCCTCCTCTGGATCGTACTACGCGGGCCCTGCAGCAGCGAGGCACGCCGTATTCGATGGCCCGCCGCTCGGCCCCATTTACGCCGCTGATCCGCGTCTGCGCTCAGTGCGCCGGGCTCCGTCCGCGGCGCGCCACTCGTGGTGCGGCCCCAGCGCAGGAATTGTTTGCTCTGCTGGTCGCTTCATGGGACAGTGATGTCGATAGACCATCTTATTGTGTGAGGTAGACCGCCATGCTCGATAGGCTCTTCAGATCCTTTGACGTCGTTCTTCGTCAGAAGAACAGTCTCGCGGCAAAGGCGAATCAACTGGCACAGACGGAACGGCAGCTCATCGACAAGCTGAGCCGGGCGCTGTCGAGTGCCGGTTATCAAGTGGTGCCTGTCTCAGCGCCCGCGACGGGATCGCGACGCGGGACCAAGCGAGTCGGCGGGAAGCCCAAGACGCTCCGATGCCCGCACTGTGAGCGCATGTTCGCGCACCCACTGCCGATGGCGCGCCACATCAAGGCGACGCACGGAGCGAAGAAGACGATCCGGAAGGGACGGCGGAAATCGGCGTAGCGCCGGCCCCGCTCGGGCCACGCGCCCGGGCTCAGCCGATCGCCGCGGTCGGCTCGTGATGGGCGCCGCGGCGAGGTGGTAGCGGACGGCCGGTTCGAGCGTGCGGTCATTCGATGCCGAATCGCCGTCGGCGTCGAGGTGTCGCCGGCGCCGCCGTGGGAATCTTTTACCGGCGCCGCGCGGGCGCGACGGGGCGCCGTCCATAGCGCTGCCGGTCTCGCGCACCGTGTCCTCCGGTCGGGGCGCGGCCGGTGTCGCATATCACGCTCCTTGACCTGGGCACCCGGCCAGGGCTAGCCTTACCTGGTCATGCCCGAGTCGCACAAGGACGCCATCGCCGTCGATTGATGTACGCGCGGTATTTCGGTCTCGCAGAGCCCCCGTTCTCCATCACGCCGGATCCCCGCTATCTGTACATGAGCGAGGCGCATCGGGAGGCGCTCGCCCACCTCCTCTACGGACTTGGCACGGGCGGGGGCTTCGTGCAACTCACCGGCGAAGTGGGCACGGGCAAGACGACGCTCTGCCGCTGCCTCCTCGAGCAGCTACCGCCGGAGGTCGACGTGGCCTTCGTGATCAATCCGAAGGTCTCGGACATCGAGCTCCTGGCCGCCATCTGCGACGAGCTGCGCATCGCGTACCCCCTTGGAACGACGAGCCGCAAGCTCTTCGTCGACGCTCTGCATCATCACCTGCTCGACGCCCACTCCCGCCGCCGGCGGACGGTGCTGATCATCGACGAGGCCCAGGACCTGGCGCCCGACGTGCTGGAGCAGATCCGCCTCCTGACCAACCTGGAGACGACGACGGAGAAGCTGCTGCAGATCATCCTGATCGGCCAGCCCGAGCTGATCCATCTGCTCGAGCGCGAAGACCTGCGCCAGATCGCCCAGCGGGTGACCGCGCGCTACCACCTCCTGCCGGTGAGCCAGGCCGACACGCGCGCCTACATTCTCCACCGGCTCGCGATCGCCGGCCAGAAGGAACCCATCTTCACCGAGTCCGCAATGCGCCAGGTGCACCACGTCGCGCGCGGCGTGCCGCGTCTGATCAACGTGGTGTGCGACCGAGCGCTGCTCGGCGCGTACACCCAGGACCAGCGCCGGGTCAGCGCGTCCATCGTCCGCCGGGCCGCGCACGAGGTGCTGGGCGGCGCCGCTCGACGGAATCATTCCGTGTGGCGCCGCTTGATCCCCGGGGCGGTTGCGGCTGCGATCGCGGTGGGCCTCGTCGCAGCGCTCGTCGCGCGCGAACACATCGGGGTGCCATACGGTCTCGACGCGTCGCGCGTCGTGACGGCGCCGGGCCGCGAGACCGCCGCGGTCGCCCTGGTCTCGGACATCGGCGAACGCGCCGGAATCGCCGATTCGAACCGGTCGCCTGCGCCAGCCCCGCCCCCGGCAGTTCCGGTCGCGAACGCGCGCGAGACTGCGCTTCCTCCGCCGGCGGCCGCCCTGGGCGACGTGCTGGCCGACCCGTCGATCAACGCCGACAAGAACTCCGCGTTCGTCAGTCTCTACTCCCAGTGGCGCGTCAGCTTCGACCAGAGCCCGGCCGCGCTCGGGTGCGAGCGCGGCCGCTCGCAAGGACTGCAGTGTCTGTTCAAGACGGGAAGCTGGGCGAAGCTGCGCCGCTACGATCTGCCCGCCATCCTCGAGCTCTCGACGCCCGCCGGCGAACGGCGGTACGGCACCATTGTGGCGCTCGGTGGGGAGGGTGCGACGATGGACGTGGGGAACCACCGCTACACGTTCCCGTTTCGTGAGATCGATCGCTACTGGGACGGCGCGTTCATCCTCCTGTGGCGCACTCCCGCCGTCGGCTCCACCTCTCTCGCGCCGGGAGCGCGGGGCAAGGACGTGGAGTGGGTGCGCCAGCGGCTCGGGGAGATCGACGGCGGGCCGGCGCCGGCGCGAAATCGCGAGGTCTTCGACGAAGATCTGCGAGCGCGGGTGATCGCGTTTCAGCGATCCCGGTCGATCCAGGCCGACGGCATCGTGGGTGAGGAGACCTTGATCCAGCTGAGCACCGCGCAGCGGGACGACCGTTCGCCCCGTCTGACGCGAACGGGATCCTGAGCGGCCGATGTCCTACATCCTGGAAGCGCTCAAGAAAGCGGAGGAGCGACGGAGTCGCTCGGCGAGAGTGCCCACGCTCTCCACGACGCACCGCGCGCCGGCAGCGGCGAGGCACGCCCGGTGGCCCTGGGTCGCCGTGGCACTCATCGTGATCTGCGCGGCACCCGTGGCCTGGATGCTCCGCCCGAATACTCCGTCGACGACGGCGATCCCGCAACCGCCTCGGAGAGACGCCGTGATCCCTCCACCCGCGGCCGCGACGCGCACCGCGCCCGCGGCCGTCCCGCCCGCGGAGACCGCGATGGCGCCGGTGCCGACCGCCGCCCTGCCGGCGACAGCGCCCGTGGCGCCCAGGGAAGCGCCAGCGCGCGAGCTCGCACCGCCGACGACCGCGGCCACGACGACGATGCCGCCCGCCCCACCCGCAGCGACGACCACGACGCCCACACCGCCGAAACTCACCGGGGAGACGCCAGGCGCCCCGAAGCCGCCCGCCACTCCGACGGCAGCGCAAAAATCGGCGACAACGCCAGCGCCACGAGGGGCGGCCGAAACTGCCACTGCGCCGCAAAGACCCGCGGGCACGCCGCCCGGCTCAGCAGCGCCGGCGGCAATGTCACGCGCCACGACGGAAATTCCGGCTGCGCCGCACATCCCGGCGACTACGCCGCCAGCGCCAGGCGCCGCGGCGGAGACGCCACGCGCGCCCGCCGCCACTGCGCCAGCGCCGGCGACATCGCCCGCGCCGCCAGCGCCAGGCGCCGCGACGGAGACGCCACGCGCGCCCGCCGCCGCTCCGCCAGCGCCTGCGACATCGCCCGCGCCGCCGCGCGCCGCGGCGGAGACGCCACACACGCCAGCCGCCACTGCGCCAGCGCCCGCGA
>Ga0126379_10002213_pt1 | contig 12304 bp, 14 predicted proteins | sample PanSoiMetPlot_24_FD_92640 | JGI IMG/M metagenome (GOLD analysis project Ga0126379, IMG submission 92640) | Tropical forest soil microbial communities from Panama - MetaG Plot_24 | ecosystem: Environmental > Terrestrial > Soil > Tropical forest > Bulk soil | place: Panama | collected 2016-02-17
CGGATTAGCAACGTTCGATTCTACACCGAAGCTCGTTACGAGTACGCCGGAACAGGACGGGTTCCGACTCGGATGATACCGCTGACGTTTGGAATCCGGTTTTGACAATCGCAATGAGAGTCTAACCAAGCGAGAGAGGCTGGCGAACGTGGAAGGATTCAGCCGTTCGCTTGTACATTGCCTGCCGGTTCTTTTATTTGGGGTGCGGCTTGAAGACGCACCGCTTCCTCACTAGTCCGATGTGACTATGTAGCGGACAGCGACCGCACCCCTTGGACATCTGCGTGCGTCATATCGTGATGGATATCCAGGTCATGCGCCGCGCCACTGCAACTGAGCAACAGGAGTAACGGTGGCCCGAAGAAGACGGTACAGACTACCTTCGAACTCTATGCACAGACTCTGATCAGCAGGAAATGGTGGAGGCGCATGGGAAGAAGTTGAGAAGCTGAGGAAGCCCCGGAAAAGGAATCGGATAACGGCAAAGGCTGGATCAAAGTTGTGGCCAAATTGGGCCCCAAAAACGGGGAAATGTAATCGGCAGGTCATCGGTTCAAATCCTATCGTCGGCTCCATCCTTTTTGTTTGCAATCTCTTCCAAACAGCTGTTCAGTTCACGGATGTCGATTTTGTAACATCATGTAACAACTGATTTGCGGGCGGTCAAGCGGAGCTCGGAAATCCTTATCTCTGGATCATCATAAACGTTAGCGTTAGGTCGCCAATACGACTTGGGAGAAACTCCACACGGAGCAAATAGTGTAGTGAGTAGTGCCGAAAGTCGTGCAGCCCGATTCGTCGCTCCTTTGCAACTGGCCGGATGTATCGCTTGAGCGCATCGCCGGAACTCAGGCGAGTCCCTTCCCGCGAACAAAAGACCCAATTCATCGAGTCGAGGGCCTTTTCATGGGTGAGAGGAGCACACGAGGGATCGGCAAACTGCACTCTCTTGCGGTCCTCGTTGCATGATTACGGAACATAAGCCTTTCGCTGCTCGTATAAGAGAATGGGGAGGTGTTTATGAAGCATCTCGTGGCGTCTACCATCTGGCTGCTCTTGACCGTCGTCGCCGCTCCTGCACAGCACAGTTCTCCAGCAAGGGTCGAGCAGGCGTTTGCTTCCGGTGGGACCATTCGTATGCACCTCAGTTCCGGCGGCTACACTATCAGCGGTACCAACTCGAGTGTCATTGCCATAGAGTACCGGGGCGCGAGCGAGAGACTGCAAGCAGTGAGGACAAAAGTCACGGTAGAAAAATCCAATGCCGACGTTTGGGTGCAGAACACGCCGCACAACAATTTTCGAGCCACTATTGAAGTACCCCGCCGTTCAAACCTTTGGGTGCGTCTGTCAGCAGGGCAAGTTGAGATTGAAAGTGTGGAAGGGGACAAAGATGTTGAAACCCGCGCTGGCGAAATCGACATTGAGATTCCACATCCTGACGACTATGGCCGTCGCGATGCCTCGGTTTTCGCGGGTAGTCTTGAGGCCTCTGCCTTCGATGTCTCCAAGGGAGGACTGTGGCGTTCTTTCGAGCAAACAGGCCCCGGCAAATACCACATACACGCGCACGTCACCGCCGGAGAAATCAATTTTCGGGGGCCACGTTAGGGATTTTGAAGTAACTACAACCTCCACCTTAGACCCTCTCCGACTCAAACGGTATCCCGAACCGGCGGGGACCACACCCACTAACCACATGCGCATTTTCCTCACTGGGATAGAGCAGGGGGTCAATAGTTACACAGCACTGGCCGTACCAGTTCTGCCTTTGTGATCCGGTCACCCCCGCTATGACCACGACATGATCGACATGACTACCTTGCAGGGCAAGGGGAGTGGCCTTTTTATACTTTTATAGCGGGGTTCTATCTGCCGGTCCCTATAATTTGAAAATTCCGGTCGAGCGGAAATATTTTGCAGAAGTGAGCTTTTTTGCACTAGCCTCAAATACTCCATAGGAAGATTAACAGCGCAAGTGAGGTGCGCTCATCCGTCCAGATCAAGGAACAATGGGGTGGGAAATTCCCCGCCGCTCTTTGTCTTCTTTGCGGTGGTTATTGCACGGTATCAATGTAAGTAAAGACGAATAGATTCTGTTCGCTTGGGAGTGGGAAAAATGAAGATCGGTTCAATTGTGATCCGCTGTTATGAGTTCGACAAAATGTTGGAATTCTGGCAGCGGGCACTTCACTATGTCCCCAGACGACCTGCGAAGGGCGGCTGGGTGGTTCGTCGGGATCCTAAGGGAAGAGGGCCCAACCTGTCTTTAGACCAGGTTCCGGAAAAGCGCACCGGCAAGAGAAGTAGATTGCACCTCGACCTATATACAAACGACAGAGAGAGCGACGTGGAACGCCTAATCAATCTCGGGGCGACTCGTTATCCCTGGCGACATAAACCGGGCGACGATTTTGTTGTCTTACAAGATCCGGACGGTAACCTCTTCTGCGTCGTTCAGGTTGCCTAACCCCATTTTTAGTGAGTCAATATTGTTGACACAGAGCTAGTCCTATCGTTCCATGCTGCAGTCCGTGAATCCAAGACTAGCCTCGGGCCGGTCTGAACAGCAGCGCATCGATCCTCTTAATCTCAACGATTCTGGTAGCCAGAAATACTGGGTATGGCCCATCCCGCCTTGTTGTCAGTTCCTGTATGCAGGCGTATAGTTCCTTCAACAGGCATTAACCCTGAGGCCTCACGTTCACTCCCTGACCGAAAAAGGTAAGGCCTTTGCTTTAAAACGCGGCACATTGCGGACCTGGTTGCTGGCCATTGATGGTAGTCATAGAGTTTCTGCCCAACACAGAGTAAGGGGCAGAGAGACCTTGCATCTGACTCAGGTTGCCAGAAAGGCCCTCAGAAGAAGAAGCCTGTATGCAAAGGTGAAGAGTTATGCAGAAGAAACCTGTCCATCGCGCAATTCTCTTGGGAGACGCTGTAAACGACCTGATGGAAGCCGAATACGCCATGGCGCGGCTAGAAAGCAATGATGTATTCGAGGCACTCAGCCCGCGTCAGACGAGACAGTATCATGTAGTCCTCAATCTCCTGCGCGAGCTTATCCACGATCTGAGGCAAGACACCGCGCAGGAGCAGTTGGCCTCGTAGTTCTTCCGCTCAGGACGGCCTTCACGCCAACTGAATGGACTGTTGTACTCAATTGATGCAAGCCTCCTGCTCATCGCTGCCTTACCTGGTCAGGGGTGAGGGTTTGAAAGGATTACTTGCATTCGGGCCAAGGTCTACCAGGAATATATCGCTGTCAGTACACAATACAGTCCCAAGGTAAGTCGCTGACCAAAACATGGTCAGGACAGCACCAGGGGTGCTGAACTGGCGACGAATCCTGTCCTATTGGCCTTCTCTCTTAATCGAACTTTCGACGTTCGGCCCTGTTTAACTGTTTACCTCGAATGAACGCTAGATGAGATCCTGTACGCATCATCCGTTTGCTTCAGCGCTGGAAGAGGACGCAGGAATGACGATCGGTACATTTACTTGTCCCCAGATTCTTTGAACAAGTCCGTTTCAATCGTCAGCTATTTCGAAGCCGATCGGGTGATCCAACGCTTTACGTTCTTTTTTTTCACTACAAGAATGTAGAAGGGATAACTGAGGATAACCAACAGCAGCGTTACTAAACTGTGCTTCGGATCGCCAATCACGAAAAGCACGAACAGCACACCGGAAATAACAAGAACTGCCAGCGGCGTCCATGGATAAAACCACACTTTGTAAGGTCTGGGATGTTCCGGCATGCGCCGCCTCAACAGCAATAAACCGCTATATCCTGACATATGCACGGTCAGCATAAAGAACGATGCGATCGCAATCAACGTTTCAAAACTACCGCTAAGTATCAGCACAGCTGCTACAAGAAGGGTCAGAAGAAGAGCTGTGCCTGGAGTTCCACCTGCATTGACGGACGCTACCCAACTAGGTGCCAAGCCATCCCGGCCCATCCCAAAAAGGACTCTTGGGCCCATTAGAAGCGTGGCATTAATAGTGCTCAGTACCGTGATAATTGAGACGACCAAAATAATTTGCTTCCCATAACCGCCGAAAGCAACCATCGCGGCATCCGCGGCAGGCACTTGAGAACCTGCGAGTTGTCCGATGGGGAGGATGTGCAGCAAGGCGGTGTTCACCAGTAAAAAAATTGCTGCGGAAGATACCACACCGACTATCATCGAGCGCGGCAAGTTCCTGCCTGGATTCTTGTCCTCCTCTGTGAAGTAGATCGGTGCATACCAGCCATCGTAAGTAATTATGACTGCCTGCATGGAAAGAACGAAAGCGAGGAGTATGCTCTCTTTCCCTTCGACAGAGGTTGAGAGGGCCGGTCTGGGAGTTGATTGCATCGCTGCGGGAAACCTAAAACATGCCACCACGAGAGCGAGAAGCGCCAGCGCCTTGACCAGACTGGTTAGCTCCTGAGTCCGACTACCGGAGCGCAGCCCCAGCCAGTTCAAAAGGCCCAGGACCGCAAGACTCGTCAGCGCTACGACTTTCACCCACTGGGCTAAAACTGGTTGGAGTCCAGCAGCAAACTCGGCAAGGGCGACGGCTAAGTACGCCGTTGCGACCGTTTCGACCATCCAATCGCAGCACCCCACAAGGAAACCGCCGTAATCACCAAAAGTGCGCCGTGAATAAACGTACCAGCCGCCAGCCTGCGGGAACATCGTGCCCAGTTCGAGAAGGGAACTGCAGCCCAGTAGCGTGTACAGTCCGCCCAAAATCCACATTGCAAAAATCGGCCACAAATTGCCCCAATGGGCAACGACTTCGCCGGGTGTTCGCAAAATGCCGGAACCCACGGTGGCACCAACGCTTACGGCAACACCGAAACTAACGCCAAGTATACGGAGCAAGTGGCCCCTTGTCCGGATTGGGGTGGCGATACCCATGGCGTGGATTGCTACTTGGCCTGTGATTCTACGCCCGCGCTGCGTCAGCTTTGCATCAATCCTTGATCTTTTCCGTTAAGCGGGGCCTCTGTTATGCAAAGTGACTTCCACCGGCGCTGGTACCCGGAGCAGCGATCTTGCGCAAGTTTTCAATTCCAATCAGATGCGGCAAGCTGTGTAAGTAAATTCCACGTCGGGGTGAATTTGCTGGCGAGGGCGGAGGGGTATGGCAGGGAGGGGCGGTAACCGAAACTCTCCACGCCCGCGAGCAGAAACTGGCTCCGGCAGCCAGAAGCGAAATTTTTAGGTTGGCATTGATGCGAATCCATTCTCCACATCTCATGTCAACCCGCCTTCGTAATCAGGCTATCCGTACAGTTCAAGGAAACCGAGGGAACGGCATCCTTCGATTTGCTTCGTTCTCGGTATGCACGATTAAAGCCAAATATGTAAAGCTGGTCGCCTCATCATTGGGTTGAAGTTCGGACAAATGAGTTGAGATCGGCAGTCCAAATAGGAGCGAGTCCCGTGTTCAGAACCCGGAACGCAGGTGCAAATTGCCTTTGAGCGCTGCCTTGAGCTAACAGGCTTCGGACGGCTGATAAGACCGTCAAGGCCGTGAAACAAGTTCTAAAAACTTACTCAGATCAATATTTCCGCCGCTGACCACGGCAACTATCTTGCCTCGACCGCACCTTCCACTGAGGGCCGCCGCCACGGAGCATGCTCCCGCACCTTCCGCGATTACGTGATTGCGCTCAGCTACCAGTTTCATCGCAAGTCGAATTTCTTCGAGTGTCACGACCACCGAACCGGCCAGGACGTGATGCGCCAGCGCCCACATCCGTGGGAAGACGCTTTTGCCGCCACAGCCGTCCACCCAACTTGCTTTCCAGTCTGGGAAATCCTGCGCCGAGCCCATGGCCAGCGACCGCGCTAATGGTGCTGCGGTCTCCGGTTCCGCTGCAAACACCTTCGCACCCGATCTCCGCGCCTCCATTCCGCAGGCAATACCGCATGACAGTCCACCGCCACCAAACCCGGCAACAACGGCTTCCACATCCGGTAAATCCTCCAGAATTTCGAGGCCCGCCGAAGCATTTCCTGAGATGAATTCATCGTCTTCGAAAGGATGAACAAAGGTGCCGGTCATCGCCGGATGCCGACGCTCCCCGAGCGCCTTCCAGCATTGATCATAGGACGCTTTCACGATCTCAGCGCCGAGCCGCCGAATGGCATCAAGTTTCGTAGTCGGTGCGGTATCGATGACCAGCACTTTGCATGGAACGCCCACCTTTTTTGCCGCCAATGCGACTCCCTGCGCCGCATTGCCGGCGCTGACCGTCCACACGCCACGGTCGCGCTCGCTCGCCGGCAAAAGACGCACCGCATTGTAAGCACCACGAATTTTGAATGAGCCAATCGGCTGGAGGTTTTCAAGCTTGAGATAGATTTCGCACGGTGCTTCGGCGTAGTTCAGAGGCACCAGGGGTGTTCGTAGGGCAGCTTCGTAGACGTGCTTTCGTGCATCCTCGATCAGTTCAGAACCTATACCTCGGCGCTCACTGACCGCAGCGTTCGCACCAGTTTCACTGCGTAGCACAGCTTGACCTCCATCTTTCGCTGCTGACGACAGCTCGCTGGTGGCGCTCTTTGGCTGACGTCAAGAGAGTCCGCCCACGATTTTGCGATACTCAGCCTCGGTGAAGGCCTTAAGAGTCTCGGTAGTCACATTGCCCAAGGCACCAACCGACAGGGTGAACTTGGCGGCAGTTTCATCACTAGGAAACTCAGAAACCAACACAGCGTCATATCGCCCCATGGTCAAGTACCACGCGTGAATTTTTCCTCCCGCCTTTTCGGCGGACTTCTTGGCGGCATCGAGTCGTGCAGGGCTCTCTTTGATCTTTGTGATCCCTTGCGGGGTGTAACGGATCAGCGTCACAAAGTGTGGCATATCGAGTGTCCTCCTCTTCCGAGGCCGAGCACATTACTAGTTTTCGAATGCAGACGTCAAGGTCGGGCATGACAGGCTAGACGATAGGAAACGAAAACGATCTCGCGGACTACCGCGCGCCTCGCCACGTCGACACCGGGCAATTCATTCGCGACTCGTCGTGCATCTGCCTTCACGCATAGACTTTGGACGGCTTTGAAGCCCAAGTTTACTCGGCACGAAAATTGATTTCTCCGGAAGCGACCGGCGAGTGTGGCGATAATTCCTCCTGCTTGCGCAAGGCGTCACAGCACCCTCCTCGAGACATCAAATGCGGAAGCCTCAAACTGCCGGCCTGAACTGAAGCATCCGGAGGCCCGTCCCCGTCAGGATGCGGGACGTCATCTGCACCGTTCATAACGTCTTTGTCTCCTTCCACACGCTCGATCTGGACTTCGCGCGGACAGTTGTGCCCAGAGATTCGAAGGAGCAGTACTTTTGCGCTACGCCGGCTACCCACCATGGACCGAACTCGTCGCGTTAAGGTAATCGGGTCTTAAGTCACCGACAACAAACCAATAGGCGAGCAGCCCCGGGAGAAGAACGATCGAAGCGAGTTCAAAGCCGGGAACATACGAGCCACGCCACGTGATCAATAATCCGACGGCCAGTGGCGCAATGATTCCCGCGAGATTACCGGCAAAATTCTCAACTCCAGTCCATGTACCGACTTGTTCGGCCGGCGCACAGGATTGAAGAATTGCGAGCAGATTGCCGGTAGAAAGGCCGACCAGGGAAGCTCCGAGCAGCCATTTGATAGCACTCCGGGTATCCGCAGCATGCATGGCTGCTATGAGCAACACACCCATAGCGAAAGCCACAGTCACGATTCCTTTCCGCGTCGCAGTTTCATCCCAGCCGCGACGGATCATGGTGTCGGCAATCCACCCGCCAATCGGTTCGGCAATGCCGAATGTAAAGAATGCGAGGGAAGCATAAAAACCTGCCTGCACGATGCTAAGGTGGCGGACTGTGACCAGGTAGTCAGGCAGCCACGTAACCAGCACATACCAATAGTAATCAAAACAAAAGAATCCAAGGCAGATCCCTAGTAAATTACGGTTGCGGACGGCGTTCCAGCGAACCGGCGACCTGGAGGAGAGCGGTGAAGCTACGACCGGGTTCACTGCTTCGAGCTGACGAGGAAACATCCAAAACCAGGGGATTACCCAGATGAGAGCCGCAAACCCTAATAGGAAGAAAGTGGGGCGCCAACCATAGCGAATTAAAAGCCATGGAACCAAAATGCCTTCGAGGACCAGTCCCGTTCGAGACCCCAAATCGAAAAGTCCTGAGGGCAGACCACGATCCCGCCGCGTGAATAGCAAGCTGACGATTTTCGATCCTCCCGGAAGGTAGATGGACTCTCCGATGCCAAGGAGCATGCGGAGCCCTATCAAAGCTGCAAGCCCACCTGCTAAACCCGTAAGTCCCTGAGCGAGCGACCAAAGGGCGAACGCTCCGGCATAGAGCCAGCGTAAATTGAACCGGTCTGCGGACCAGCCAATGGGAATTTGCATGAGCGCGTACGACCAGAAAAAAGAAGAGAGCAGCAGGCCCTTACTTTGCGATGTCAGTTGGAAGTCCCTGGAAAGCAACGGCAGTGCGAGGGAAATCGTGGCGCGATCTAGGTAGTTGATTAATGATGCTGCAAAGAGCAGGCCTACGATAGACCATCGCCGTTTGTTGGAGATCTTCGGGAGGTCCAGCCGAGTGAATCGAGAGCGCCAGATTTTTGAGACAGCATCGCCCAAATCTGTACCGCGGCGGCGAGAACTCGTGACAGGCGACGGCTTTCTACTCATGATTCGCACGCGAATTGAATGTCAACTTCCTACATCAGATTGGGAGCGATGTTTCGCAGCTCAGTGTACCGGCCGACAGTGTAGAAAATCCACGCAAATTCTTGATCTCGAATTGAGGATCAGTCGCGCAGGCATAATAGTACCTCCCAAGGTGGAGTTGGCGGGAGACTGTTCCTGTCCGGCGCATCAGTCCGCAGCGTGTCAGAACCGTGGCGTTCGAGGTGAACGGTTACAAATATCAAGCGATCGAGCAAAACCTCTACAAGTCCAGCCGGTGGGACGGCTGTCCCGGGAGAGCCCCCGGGTAACTCATTCCAGAAACAACGAGAGCAGCCTGTTTGCTGCGTCGGGCGTCGATGACGACGTCGAGGAATACGGGTCATTAGGGAATCGATAAGAAACGCGACAAAGAGAACTAAACGCCTGTTGCAAGACCCTTCAGAGATTTGTTGTGACCACCCATCCGGTTTGACCTTGATTCATGCCCCACAAACGCTTTGAGGCAACTTCCACACGTCGACTTCTGGGCCGGCTTGGCGCTCCGTAACCTCTGGATCGCGGTCGCCGCGCCTAAAATGGCAACCGCACTTAGGCGCGAACTCAATTCAGGTCTAGTGAATTTCACGTTTGAGGATTCTTCCTGTCTTGAGCGCTTACTTCGTCGGCGGAAGTTAATTCGACAGGCTTGCCATGCGGCGTATGTCGGTAGGCGTCAGCCCAGGCCTCTTTGCGCGCGAGCATTGCCTCGAAATCAGAGAGGCCCTTGACCGTGACTAACCGTTCGAGCGCCGACAGCCAGTGCTGGTAGTAATACGTACCATCATCGGGCTCACCCCGGTTAGCCGCCGCTCTCTCAATTCCTCGGCGAGGGCCGACGCCCACTCCTTCCAGGTAAAGTGTCCCTGTTCGGAGGGCTTCGCTGCGAGTGCAAAGGCTTGCGCCTGCCACGGCTCGGCAAACACCGGCTCGCCTTCATCGCGGGGAAGTTGCGGCAGCATTGCGAGCTCTTGAGGTTCTCGACTCGGCTTACGCTGACTCAAGGTAATCATCCCATAAATCAACGCACACCGAGTCTTTCGCAGCCGCTTGTTCGCCCCAAAGGTCGCGCGCCGCGACGCGCACGGAATAGACATGCTGCGGCCTCTCACCAAGAAAATGCGCGTTGCTGTCCGGGAAAACAAACACGCCGCGATCGCGCGCCACCGTTCCGGTTTTTCCACGCGCGTACCGCGGCAGCCTCGTGTGCCCTACCGGATGCATATTACGTGTGTGCACCCGCTGTCCACTTGGAACCTCGCAGTCACATTCACGCTCCGGCTGGCAGGTGCACCCTTCGCTCTTGCGCCATCACTTGGTCCGAGGTCAGCGCCGGAACCGCCTTCGCGGAGCCCGCCGCAGGCTTTGGGCGCTCGATCTCGGTGCGCGTCCCCAGTCCGCTCTTCACAATTAGCTCGACTAGCCCCGCCAGCCATCATTCGTAGTAGCTCATCCGCAGATACTCGGCCGGTGGTATCAGCTCCCGAGAATGACGCCCAGCGTCAGGGTTCGCCATGCTCCCACGGCCCGATTCATTGCAAAGATACGCCCCTCCCAGAAATGGTGAAACACTGGCTCGTTCTTTTCCGCTTTGACAGGGCCCATTCCATGCATGCCTCCCACGTGGTGCACGCCGTTCATGTCTTGCTGCCTGCTTTCGATGCTGAAACCTTGGCCACACCCACCATCGCGTTCCGCGTCACCAATGCGGCCAGCGCTTCCTCGCTCATCCCTTCGGTCCCGGCGGGCCTCTCTGGCAGGACCAGGTACCGAAACTCCGCAGTACTATCCCCCACACACACTTCCACATCTTCCCGCAGTTCGAGTCCAAATTCCTTCAACACGCCGCGTGGGTCGGTAACGGCGCGTGAACGGTACGGTGCCGACTTGTACCATACCGGCGGCAGCCCCAGCACCGGTCATGGATAGCAGGAGCAGAGCGTGCACACCACCAAGTTATGCACCTTCGCCGATTTTTCCACCACCATGTGTTCGCCTTGCAGCCCGCCGTAGCCCATTTCTGCAATTGCGGCGTCGGCATCGCTCAGCAGCCGTTGTTTGTATGCAGGATCGGACCACGCTCGGGCTACCACCCGTGCGCGATTTCGCGGCCCGATCTTGTGTTCGTAAGCGTCGATCAGCGCGTCTAGCGCCGCTCGATCCACCAGCCCCTTCTCCACGAGTAAAGATTCCAGGACCTTAACCCGCAGCGCAGGGTCCGAAGGAACCGTTTGGTGCTCATGCTCCCGGTGATGTGTGTAGAGATCGGATGTCATAGCCGCCCCTGCAGTCTCTGCTGCGGCCATCGTGGATCGCGCCGAATCGTAGTCTTCAAAGTCATCAACTTTGCGTGGGCTTCTCTGAGAAAACACAGACGGTTGTGCAGAAAGTTAATTCTGCTCCTCATTGGATGCCTGCCGAGGCGGTGGCTCGTTCGTAAAAGCGCGATCAGTCCAGCTCCCGCTTGTGAGATGGAAGAAGCGAACCCAAGGAACAAGGCGATGGCAATCCTTTCCGAACTGAGGGGCTGGTTTAGAAAACCCTCAGTAGACAAAAAAGGGTGATGCGGTGCTCACCCGCAATCTACGTGTTTTTACACTCTTTTCACATCGGCGTAACATTGCTGTCACCTGCAGTTAACGTTGGTTTGTTATTTTTCCGCCCCTGTGTCACATCCCTCTTAGGAGAACAATTCGATGACTTTTTGCAGCAGACTTCGTGTCTGCACGCTTCTGTTCGCTCTTTTGCTGGCGGCTTCCTCAGCTTTTGCTGACGACGATGGCCGAATCCAGCACGTTCTGCTGATTAGTGTCGACGGAATGCACGCGGTTGACTTCCTGAACTGCGCCAACGGCATCAGCACTGCCAACAACGGTAAGCCTTTCTGCCCGGCCATTGCGGCTTTAGGCAAACACGGCGTCAACTATGTTGCTGCCAGCACTTCCAAACCCTCCGACTCCTTCCCCGGACTGACCGCAATCATCACCGGCGGAAGCCCGGCCTTGACCGGCGTCTATTACGACGTCGCGTATTCCCGCAATCTAGACGGACCCAAAGTGATTACCGGCAATGGAAATGGGCCCGGCCCTTGCAGCGCAGGTGCGGCACCGACCGGTTTCACCACCGAATATGAAGAGGGCATCGACATCGACCAGAGCAAGGTCAATGGTGGAGCTCCGGGCGCGTCTTTGACGGACGGCACCATCGCTTCGATCGATCCTAACAAACTGCCGCAGGACCCGGCGAATGGCTGCGCCCCCGTTTATCCGTGGCAATTCGTTCGCGCCAACAGCATCTTCAGCGTAATCCATCAGAATGGCGGGGTTGCTGCCTGGTCTGACAAGCACCCGGCATACTCCTCAGTGGCTTCGGGCCTGGGTCCCCAAGCGCTCGACGACTTCTATGCGCCGGAAATTAATTCGAACGTCGTTGGCCTACCGAATGTCAAGACGCCTACGGGCATAAAGTGCGACGTGGTGCTCGATCCCAACGCGGATTTGACGGCCTGGACCAACAGCTTCCAGAACATTCAGTGCTACGACACGCTGAAGGTC
>Ga0126379_10002215_pt1 | contig 12302 bp, 15 predicted proteins | sample PanSoiMetPlot_24_FD_92640 | JGI IMG/M metagenome (GOLD analysis project Ga0126379, IMG submission 92640) | Tropical forest soil microbial communities from Panama - MetaG Plot_24 | ecosystem: Environmental > Terrestrial > Soil > Tropical forest > Bulk soil | place: Panama | collected 2016-02-17
ATCGAGCACATGAAGACGGATCCGCTCGTGCTCTGGGCATGGGCGCCCGGGGCCGGCCGGACGACGCCGCCGCTCTCGCACCAGAAGTTCGTAGAAGCGCTGGAAGGCTGGGTGAGCGCAGGCATGCCATGCCCGAAGGATCAATGAGAGAGTTGCATTCCATCGTCGAAGCCTTTGAGCAAGCCAGGGCGAGCGGCCAAAGGGCTGCGTTGGCGACAGTTGTGAGCGTCCGCGGCTCCGCCTATCGACGCCCAGGTGCGCGGATGTTGGTCACCGAAGACGGACAAACGACCGGAACCATCAGCGGCGGATGCCTCGAGCGCGACGTCATCCTGCGAGCGCAGCGGGTGATCGAGCGCGGTGAAGCCACCCTGGCTACGTATGACTCGACCGACGAGCGCGAAGTCGATTTCGGCGCCGGCCTCGGTTGCGGTGGAGTGATCCAGATCTTGATCGAGTCGCTCCCACGGCCGAGCGAACCAGGTCATCTGTGCCTCGTCGACAAGGTGCTCCATCGGCCAGAGAGAGCTGTGCTCGCGACAGTGTGGCGGGCCAGCAGTCCGCAGATCGCGGGGCGTGGCTCCCGCCTTCTCCTTGGGAGCCACGGCGAGCTCTGGAATGACATCGGCAATCCTCAGCTCGCAGCCGAAATCGAGGAGGATGCTCGGGAGTTGCTCCGGACGCGTCGTTCCGCGGAGCAGACATATAAGTTGCCAGCGGGCGATGCGGAAGTGTTGCTGGAAGTACTGCAGCCACCGGCTGCGCTCGTCGTTTTCGGCGGCGGTTACGACGCCGTTCCACTCGTCCAGTTCGCGCACGAGCTGGGGTGGCACGTGACCGTGGTGGACGGAAGACCCGCTGCCGCGAGCCGCACCAGGTTCCCTCGGGCCGCTGACGTTGCGCTCTGTCGCCCTGAGCAGCTGAGTGAGCAGGTCGCGATCACCAACGATACGGTCGCGGTGGTGATGACCCACAACTACCGCAACGATTTGGATCTGCTGAAGCTGCTGCTGCCTTCGGCGGCTCCGTACGTGGGACTGCTCGGATCAAAGACTCGATCCGCGCGCCTGTTGCAGGAGCTCGAGGATACCGGCATCAAGTTGACTGCGGCACAGCGAAGCAAATTGCACGCGCCGATCGGATTAGACATCGGCGCCGAAACTTGCGAGGAAATCGCGCTCGCCATCGTAGCCGAGATTAGAGCCGCGCTTGCCGGGCGCGCTGGCGGTCCACTCAAGGAGCGACGAGCACCCATCCACGAGCAAGCGCGACCGCAAGAGATGAGGCGGCCGCGGATGGTCGCGGTGGTGGAGAGCGCCTTGTGCCTGTGACGGATGAGAAATTGGGACGTATCGCTGGGGTAGTGCTCGCCGCCGGCACTTCCAGCCGGATGGGTCAGAATAAGCTGCTACTCACCGTCGGAGGCGTAAGCCTCCTAAGGCGCGCGGTCGTCGCCGCGTGCGCCGCACGGTTGGACCCAATTCTCGTCGTGCTAGGGCACCAGCGCGAGCGCTCGCTCGCCGAGCTTGCCGGACTGCCCTGTACGCCAGTCCTCAATGCTGAATATGCGCGCGGAATGAACAGCTCCGTGCGCACAGGCATCAGCGCAGTCCCCGCCGACGCCTCCGCTGCGGTAGTGATGCTGGTCGACATGCCGTTCGTCAGCGCCGGCATGTTAGGCGAGCTGATCGACCGCTATCGGGCCACAGGTGCCCGGCTCGTGGTCTCGACGTACGGCGAAGTGCCGGCGCCGCCCATCCTCTACCGGCGTGACCTTTTTGGCGAGCTCAGTGACAGCTTGGACGGTGACGGCTGTGGCAAGCGTGTGGTGAAGCAGCATCGCGCCGATGCGGTCGAGATTCGATGGTCTGCTTCGGCGCTCGTAGATCTGGATTCGCCGGATGATTGGCTTGAAAGTCGAAGGACCTGGGAAGTCGATTCGCTAACCGATGCTTCGATCTGAGGATTCATCGATTTGACTGCTCACACCCATCAGACCGCACCTACGCAATTCGTCGAGGCCAACGGCATCCGCTTTGCGTACCGGCGGTTCGGAAAAGAAACTCGCGAGCCGCTGCTCTTGATGCAGCACTTCCGCGGCGGGATGGACCATTGGGATCTCGCCCTCACCGACGGATTCGCCGCCGACCGTCCGGTGATCCTTTTCGACAATGCCGGCGTCGCCAGCTCGAGCGGCGAGACGCCCAACACCATTAATGCGATGGCGGAACACGCCGCCGACTTCGTCGGTGCCCTTGGCATTTCGCGGGTGGATGTCCTCGGATTTTCGATCGGCGGATACATTGCCCAGTCGCTCACGCTGCAGCATCCGGTCCTGGTGAGGCGTCTCATGCTGGTGGGCACCGGACCCCGCGGGGCTGAGCCGTCGGACGACCCGATGTACCCGCAGTATGCAACGTCAACGGATCCGGCGACGGGTGAGGCCGGGCTCGAAGCCTTCCTCTATTTGTTCTTTTCCCCCTCCGCGACCAGCCAGGCCGCCGGCAGGGCCTTCTGGGAACGACGCCATCTTCGCAGGACGGACGTCGACCCGCCAAGCTCTCCGCAAACAATGAAGGCGCAGCTGTCGGCGATTGCTGAATGGAAGGAAGTGCGCTACCAGGCTGGCGAGCTCAAGAAGATCGCCCAGCCGACGCTGGTCGTAAACGGAAATCGGGACGTCATGGTCCCGACCCTCAATTCGTTCACGCTCTCACAGCAGATCCCCAATGCGCAGCTGATCATCTATCCCGACTCCGGCCACGGATCGCTCTTCCAGTACCCGGATCTCTTTCTGGCGCATGCCAGACTTTTTCTCGACCGCTGAGGCAAACATGTATCTCGTGTCGAAGGATGAAATGAGTCAGTCAAAGGAAGCAAAGAACAAGGCATTGGTGCTCAAGGCGTTCGACACCCTGTTCAACAAGCGAGACTATGCCGCGGCGGAACGCTTTTGGTCGGCCAACTACATTCAGCACAGCGCGCACATTGAGCCTGGCCGCGAAGGTCTCTTCAATCTGATCAAGAGCCTACCGTCGACGCTCAAATACGAGCCGGGCGTCATCGTGGCGGAGGGGGATTTCGTCATCGTCCATGGACGGTTCTCTGGAGATGGGCATGGCCCGCGGAACTGGATCGCCGCAGACGTCGTGCGCATTGCCGACGATGTCCTGACCGAGCACTGGGACGTGCTGCAGGATGAAGCGACTCGCGCAGAGTCGAAGAGTGGCCTGCCTATGGTTTGGCGACAGCTTCGCGGATTGAGCCTTGGCAGGGAGCGCCCGGGCGAACCGGGAGTCTGCCCCTCGGTCAGTGGCCCACTGTGCTGGGCACGCTGCTCGAGAGGTAGTGATCCTGTCGGTTGCGTCCGATCTCCGACAAACCACCCAGTGACGAGCCGATTTCTGGCATCGTCAGTGGATATGGCGATGTTTCCAAAACTACTCGCGTAGAGCATTTCAGTTTGAGTAGCCAAGTGTTATATTTTCGGGCGTACCGGGAAGAGCAAGTCCGAACTTCCGCCTAGGGCGGCAAGGAGGATAAGCATGGGATTCATCGTTTGGATTTTAGTTGGACTGATAGCAGGTTGGCTTGCTGGCCAGGTTATGAAGGGCGGGGGCTACGGCGTATTGGTGGACATCATTCTCGGAATCCTCGGCGGCATTGTGGGCGGCTGGGTCTTTGGGCTGTTGGGAATCTGGCCAGGAGCCGGCATGATAGGTTCCATCGTTGTGGCATTTGTTGGCGCGGTAATTTTGATCTGGATTACCCGCTTGCTCAAGAAAGCCTAACAACTGTGACAACAAATCGCGCTGTGAGACAAGCCGGCGAGGAGACAATAAACGCTTGGCGATCAAACAGGTGACCTCAGCGTTCGGTTTTCCCTCTCGCAGGATGAGGAGCTGAAATGGAGTGCCACTCCGTTACCGGCTTGGCACCGCGCCTCTCACGAGGTTGAGTCGCATTGAGAGCTTCTATGCCAGCCCTGCATGGCGTACTGGGTATGCCATTGCTTGTTCCAGCGCCTATTTCTATGCGCCGGACGTCACCAGGTACTGACCGTCCATTGGCGGTTAAGCCAGTTTCAATCTCCCGTGCGCCTCTCCTCCTCAGAGTTCCTTCATTTCAGCTCCCGCCTGAGCCCTTTCGGACCCAAGCCCCACCTGCCAAGGTTTCTGCCCTCTTCGCGGCGTCACCGAAGACATCCAATTCCGCAATCGGAACCCAACCGACTGCTTGTTCCGCCCTCAGGCTTTCTCAGCCTCTCGACGGTTTTCTCCGCCTTCGGCTCCGCGGGCTTATTCCATCCCGCGGCCACGTCCAGGGTTTGCTGTCCAAGGGCTTCTCCCTCCGCGCAGCCACCCTCCTTCGTCAGGAGGAAATTCCCCCTTGTCGTTAGAGCGAGAAACTGCTGCCAGCTCGCGCTGGCGCCACAGTCAACGCCCCCGACTTCGAGGCCTTGCTCCACGCGGAGATGCGTTCTTCCGGAACAGGGTTTAGCCGCTCCTTCGGTCGCTCCCCTCGTCAGTTTTCGCCTTCCCCGGGTCTTCCCCCTTCTCGCCGTAAGACTGGTTCCCCAGCCCATCCGCTCATGGCGTTTTCCAATGAAGTGCTCACTTGCGCGCTCGCTCCACTGGGTCGCCTTCAGCGTCTTGCCCGCGAGAAGGTCGGCTTGCCTGTCTCCAGGGTGCCGGCCCGCTCAAGGTTTTCAGCCGTCCGCTAACTTTCGTTAACGGCGAGGCTTCCGTTCGCCGGTGGTCAACCTGCTGACCGCCAAGCGTCGGCGCGTATCTCAAACCAAACGCGATCTGTCAATCAAAAAAGAGGCGCGCCTCTCGCTTCGCAGACGAACGCTAGCTCGCTGTGCGCGCGACTCGGCGGCAAAATTACGAAACGACGGCTACTTCGGCCGATCTGAGGGCGGCGTTCAGCTCGGATTTCGGCTTTAGGGGCGTGCGACCCGATCTAGCACACGGCCCGATGGGCTCTTTCTGCCACGGTCGCCGCTCTATGGGAGGGCCGGGTCCGGTTCTGAAAGCGCCGCGGGTGTTGGTAATCGATTGCAATTGAATACACAAAAGTGGGCAATTCTCGTGCTGGTCAAACAGTGTTATCGCTATTCGCGCTTCGATATCAAAACAATGGCTGAACAGCCGGTGAATGTAACGAGCGCTATTTGGAGTTTTTCTGGGAACTCGACTTACCTTGAGCGGAGGCCCGATTCGCAGCGAGCTGATCATTGCAGAGATCGTTGAGCAGTTGCGCAAGAGCTTCTGTTATCTGGCGAGATGTATTTTGAGAGGGACCGGTACCGAGAAGCCCCCGCTGCCAAATCGTCGCTTTGATTCGCTGCTCGTGAAGCCGTCCAAAATCGCGTCGGACAAATCCATGAATTTGAATTTCTAGGCTGAAAAAACAACTCCGTATCTGAGGATCAAATAGAATGCCCAACCGAACATAAAGAGTATCGGCCATACTGCTTACTGAAATGCCATTTTTTCGAAGTGCTAGCTCGACTTGGGTTTTGAGTTGCTGCAGGGTGACACCGCATTGGCTGGCATCCTCGGGTAGCTCCTCTACCGCAATATCGAAGGCATCGATGCCGGTGAGCTTCAGTTGATCCGTGGTTAGTGTCTGATCAGCCCAAGAGGACAGCGACGGCAAAGCGAAGCTGATAGCAACAGCGACACTTCGGACGGCCCGCATAATTCACTCCTTGCCCAACTTGCGGCACCAGACGGCCACTGTTATATCGCCGCCTTTAACCGTGTCCGGCATTTGGAGGGCATATTTCCTGCTGGTCAAGCTGGCGCGGTTCTTGCTTGGCTGCGTCAAGGTCGAAAAGCCCGTCCGGTGCAGAGAGAGCATCTTCGGCGGCATGACGGCGCGCGCGCCTGGCGTTAATAGTCATAGTCGATTTGGAGGAGACCATGGCTCTAAGATGCGCGCACCTGTCGCAGATCCGCGAGGTTCGACCCAGCGGCGACGGCTGCAAGGAATGCCTGGAGAGTGGGGACGACTGGGTGACCCTGCGGCTCTGTCTCTCTTGCGGACACGTCGGGTGCTGCGACAGCTCCAAAAACAAGCACGCCACCGCTCACTACCATCGCACACAGCACCCAATCATCCAGTCATTTGAGCCAGGGGAAGATTGGAAATGGTGTTACGTCGACAACATGGAGGTCTGATATGAATCCAGACATCGTGGTAGGGGCCGTATTTCCAGACATCGAGTTGCCGGACGGCGAAGGGGTGAAGCATCGCCTATCTGCGATCCAGGGTAACGATCCGATGGCGGTGATCTTCTATCGGGGCTGGTTTTGACCGAAGTGCCAGCGCGAGCTGGAAGGGCTCGTGGAGCTCGAACGAGAACTGGAAGTGGCGTACACGAAGGTGGTGGCGATCAGCGTCGACCCGCCGGCCACTGTTTTGGAAACGAAGAACGCTCTGAACGCGAATTTTCCGATCCTCTCGGATGAGAGCAGGCAGTGGCAGCGGAAGCTCGACCTGGTGGAGTACACCGATGAGAAACATCTGCCCTACATTCCTTACGCGTTCCTCGTCGAACCAGGGCTGATCATCCACAAGATCTACTGCGGCTACTGGTTTTGGGGCCGCCCGACGCTAGAGGACCTACGACAGGATTTTCGAGCGATATCGATGAAATGCCGGCCGGACTGGGACCCACAGGCGCCGGCCGTAAGGGAGGTCTGGGAGGAAGCAAAGAAAAAGGGTCAACGGCTTGACCCGGCGGAATTCTACCGCCGGATCCAGGCAAAGCGAAGCGGGTAGGGGAACGCGCGCGACATCGGCGACAGAAGTCATCGACGCGGGTTGAACGCCACATGGTACCCTGCGAAGGATGAAACTGAGGATTCTGCCCGTGACGCGTGAGCGATGGCCGGCGCTCGAAGACCTCTTCGGCGAGTGCGGCGCCTCGAACGGTTGCTGGTGCATGTACTGGCGGCTGGGGCCCGCGTATCGTCAGCATGGCGAACGAAACCGCCGGGCGCTTCGCAAGCTCGTCGAGAGCGGCTCGCAATGCGGCCTGCTCGCTTTCCACGGCGAGCTCCCGGTCGGCTGGTGCCAGCTCACGCCTCGCTCGGCCTTGCCATATCTCGAGCGTTACCCGCTCTTGAAGCGGGTCGACGATCTGCCGGTGTGGTCGATCTCGTGCTTCTACGTTCGGAGGGGGTACAGGCTCAGGGGCGTTGCGTCCGCCCTCCTTGCGGCAGCGGTAAAAGAAGCAAGGCGGGCGAAGGCGCCTGCGCTGGAGGCGTACCCTTCGGACCCGAACAAGACACGGAATGACTTCACCGGCGCGCGGGCGCTGTTTCTCGGTGCTGGCTTCGAGATCGTCGCCAGCCGCGGCGGTCCCCGGTCGATCGCGCGCCGCAAGCTGACGCCACACGTTTGAGATGCGGACGGGCACAGCTGCACCTGCTGCGCAAAGTTTGTAGCTGCGAGTGCGTGGCTAAGCAGGAATTAACACGCTTGTGACCAGCTATTTACCCCCCAATCAGACACTGGTGGCGACTTCGCAGGTCGCGCCCACCATCCTGCGCGCGCTAGGACTTGACCCGAATGCGCTCCATTCCGTGGCCGTCGAGAAAACGCGCGAGCTGCCGGGCCTCGAGTAATGAACGGCAGCTCACGCTCTTGACTTGGGCAACGCTCGGTACAGTTAGCCGATCAGCAACCGGAATTCGTTTCCTCTCATTTAAGGAAATCCAGTATCAGCTGCAGAAATGCGCTCCGCCCGCGCTCGGGCCGATCGAGGAAGAGGAAGTGCGTACCGTCCGGGATAGACTGGAACGCGGCCTTCGCATTGGTGAGATCGTGCTTGAGCGCCTCGAGGTCTTCTGGTCGCGACCAGTGATCTCGCGTGCCGCGGACGTAAAGCGTAGGAACGCGGATGTCATGTGCGTCCCAGAACTTTTTTCCGCGAGCCATCTCGAAGTGTTCCCTACGAAATGCGCCGGGAATCCTCATTGCGGGTGGCGTTCGAGAGAGTGACGTTGGGTCGCTTGCAAGGCCATCGCGAACGTAGGCCTCCACCACGCGCGGGTCGCGCCAGGTCGTCTTGTCGTCGGTGGGAATCGCGCGATTCCAACCGGCGACCAAAGAGTTGCCATCCGCTAGGCGATATGCGCCGGCCGAGGGATCGAATTCCGTCGCGTCTTGGGGATTCTGGAAACCTGAGCTCAGCGCCCAAGGCGCGCTCACGCCATACATGCTGTTTAGCATGATCAGCCGGATCACGTTCCCGTTGTGCCCAGCGGTATACATGCCTGCCCAGTGCCCGCCCGTTGCATGGCCGAGCAGCGCCACTGCCTTCTGGCGTGAATCCGCCTGGATCCAATTCACCGCGGCGCCGATATCTTCGAGCGCTTCGCTCGAGGTCACCGCCTGCGGCGCATGGGGGTTGGTCGAGTCCATCACCGCCGGCCACGTCGATCTACCCCAGCCTCTGACGTCCACCATGTAGACGAGATGGCCCGCCCTGGCGAGATCCTCGGCAAGTGAGTAGCCGGGTACGCCGAGATCAAACACCACTTCGCCTGGCGGGCCACCTCCGTGCACGAGCAGAACCGGTAGGCCACGCCGATTGTCGCGGTCGACCACCTTTCGAATGTAAATGCGAATCCCCGGACGGCTCTCGACGAAGTGGTCCGTTCTCTGGGCCGCGGCGACCTCGCGGCCAAGGGCTAGGCAGCACAAAAGTGTGAACAAGCTGCTCCGCATTGCAGTCGATGGCTAATTTGCTGCCTTCGCCGGTGCCCTTTCAAGCGACTTCAACTTTTCGAAGCTCTCGGTGATGCCTTCAAGAGCTTCCGGCGGGACCTTGTGATCTGGAACTGGATTGCGGATGGCGGGAATTGAGTGGAGGTAGGCGAAGATCGCCCTCAAGTCCGCGTCGGTTAACGCCGTCAAGCTCGTCCAAGGCATCGGCGGAAGGATGGCTCTTCCGTTTCCACCGAAGTGCTTTCCCGTCCGCATCGCCTTGATGAACATGGCGGCGGTCCACGACCCCAGACCCGTCTCCAGGTCAGGTGTCAGGTTCGCCGAGTACACAACGCCAAAGGGCATTTTGAAGCTGGTGAACGTGGGCCCAACGACAGCACTGTCTTGCGGACCCGCTGTCCCGGTTGGATCTTGAGCGTCGGCTGGGTGACCGGAGAGCATTCGAGTCATGTCCGGGACCGGCATGTTGACAGCCTTGTCTACAGCCCACGGAGTGTGACAGTGATTGCATCCACCAAACCTTACTAGATATTCGCCGCGCCGTACGGCAGTGCTCTTCCTGGCCGCCTTGCCAGGGTTCCCGGCTTGCTCTGCGGTAGCAGCGAGCGGCAGCAGGACCCATACAATGACTCCCGTCGCGTAAACTATCTTCTTCATTCTGCTTGTCTCCTTGCGAATAAGAATGGCAGCGCAATGCGCGCTTCGATTCGAGATCGCTGCCGGCTGCTCAACTCTAGGGAAGCGTCCGAAGAACCGCATGCCTGATCCACCGAACTTCATGCCTATTTCTCCAACTTTTGCGTTGGGATGGCGACGGGCCGCGATCGGCCGTATACGAGGATGAAATGGGAACAACCGACGGGACGCAGGCTTCAGAGCTTCGGGACCTCATCGCACAATTGGCCCCGCGCGAGGGAGACCACCAAACCGCCATTGCCTCGCTTTACCTGATTCGCCATTCGTCCTCCTTAACGTCTCATATCGCCGTTCTCCATCCGGCGCTTTGCATCGCCGCTCAAGGGCGAAAGGAGTTTCTGCTGGGGGAGGAGCAAGTCTATTCCCTAGGTCCCGATCGGCACATCGTTGCCTCCGCCGAGCTTCCGGTTTCCGGACGCATTGTGGGGGCAACCTTCGCCAAGCCCTATCTCGGCCTGAGAGTGCACTTCGATCTGAGGAGCCTCAGGTCGCTGATTGAAGAAGCCCGGTTGCCGACTCCTGTCGCCGGCGCGTCACCGCGGGGTCTTTACGTGGCTCGGACTCCGCCCGCCTTGCTCGACGCAGTATTGCGCCTGGTCCGGTTGCTGAAATCTCCGGCGGAGATCCCCGTGCTCGCTCCGATGATTGAGCGCGAGATTCTGTTCAGGCTATTACTGGACGAGTCCAGTGTCGTTCTGCACCGCATCGCACGGGCAAACAGTCAACCTCATCGCATTTGCGTCGCCATCGCATGGCTGAGGAAGCATTTTCGCGAGCCGTTTCGAGCCGACGACCTGGCCCGACGGGCGGGGATGAGCGCGTCCGGCTTTCATCAGTGGTTCCGCCACATAACGGGGATGAGCCCATTGCAGTATCAGAAGCAACTTCGTCTTCAAGAAGCGCGGAGCATCCTGAGAAACGAACGAGAAGATGTCGGAACCGTCAGCCGTCGGGTCGGCTACGAAAGCTCCTCGCAGTTCAGCCGGGAGTACAGCCGCCTCTTCGGGAATCCTCCGGTACGCGACATCAGCTTGCCACATAGACGTGAAGAAAAGATGACGCAAGTTTTACCGTGACGTCCGTTCCCCCCGGCTAGGGTGGCCCATGCATCCGCAAATTCCACTCCTCGGGGGGAATCAATGGCAAAGAATTATCGACTGGAAGTCCTGGTATTCGTTGGCTTGATTGGCTTGGCCGTGCCGGCGGTCGCGGACGACCAAACTCAAGTTGGAGCGGGGAATGAAGAAGCGAGTCGCCTGGCGGCGGATTCCCCATTGGTCCGATCGGCGGAACGGTTCATCAACCGTCAGACTGAGCAGGTCCGGGATCGCGCTTTGCGCCAGGCCACCGTCGACGCGATTGTAAACCGCGATACCTGCGTCACGCACCGCGCAGGAATGACCACCGAAGAGAAGGACCGAATCGTTGCGCAGTTGCTCGATGAGCATTTGGTGCGGGAAGCAGATGGCGATTTGATTCCCGGCGGACTGCGAGCGGGAATATTTCCTCCGCTGCTCGATGACGGCACCGACTGCCCTCGGCTGCCTCAGCCGTTCTTCTCGGCACCGGGCAGCAGTTTTGGCGGCCATCACTCGTACCCTGGAGGCCTCGTTGTTCACGAGACCTTCAACGACCTGAGCAATCTCCAGCTGGCGGCCGGCTATCGCCGGGTCTACGGCTCCAGTCGCCGCGACGGTTTCCCGGTGGTCGGGGCGACAGAGGGGCATGACGTCGAGATCAGCCGCGATGTCACCATCGCCGCTCCGCTTTGGCATGACTGGGCGAAGACATTTGTCTTCCAGTGGAACGCCGATGGAAGCGAGTTCATCGAGCTTGCCTTCGGAGGCGCCGGCGAGAGCGATGACTACGGGCGTCCGGGCGACTCCCGTACCGGAGGGCATCATATCATCGGAGTTGCCGAGGCGATGAAGCGAGGTCTGCCCGCTGACTTTGTGATTGCGCAAGCTTCGGCCCACTCCACCCCTACCTCCGGCAATGAATACAAGGTGGTGAACTGGCTTCGAGCCGGCGCGATCATGGCGCGCATTGATCCAGTGGAGCGAGGCTACCTGGTGCTCGACGCGGCGGGCCAGCCGCGACTTCCGCCGCTGCGGCACCTAGGCGAAATCGACCTCGTTGGCCAATCTCAAATCAATCTGCTCGCAGAGTACGTGCTTCATAACATTTCCGACTCAGATTTCACGTTGACTGGGCCGGCGGTGAGCATTGCTCAGATTCTGCTAAGAGATCTGGCGGAACACTACGGCTACGATCCGATGGACGTCAGTGACTACAACCGCCGCTATCGAAATCCGGCGCTCAGCTACATGAGCGCTGAGCGCCTGGTGATCATGTACAGCCAGGGCGGGAGGGCTCTTGTAATAAGAGAGCTAGACCTGCTTCGAGCTCACGGGATTCTTTAGCCGACAGCATTGCGAACATCGCGACGTTCAAAAGACTGTCACGGTTTGCGAACAAATTGAACCCTGCGTTTGGGATGCTCATTGCTCACGAGATGGATCCACGTCCATCCGTAAGGAGGAGCGCCGCGGCTTGCGTCTGTGAGCTTACCAACATTCAGACGGAAATCGGCGAGATGCCGGCAGGGTAAGGCTATAAAGCGTACGGGTTCCGGTTCCCGCACAAAACCGAAGGAGGGAATATGAAGTTACTCCTACTCGCCATGCTTCCTCTCGCCGCAGTCGCTCTTGCCGCTCCGCCAAAGCCGTCCATCGTTCTGGTCCACGGGGCGTTCGCGGACGCCAGCGGCTGGTCAAAAGTCATTCCGATTCTGGAGCGCGATGGCTACTACGTCACTGCCGTTCAGATTCCGCTGACTTCATTGGCGGACGACGTCGCGA
>Ga0126379_10002216_pt1 | contig 12301 bp, 18 predicted proteins | sample PanSoiMetPlot_24_FD_92640 | JGI IMG/M metagenome (GOLD analysis project Ga0126379, IMG submission 92640) | Tropical forest soil microbial communities from Panama - MetaG Plot_24 | ecosystem: Environmental > Terrestrial > Soil > Tropical forest > Bulk soil | place: Panama | collected 2016-02-17
CATACGCCTGGAAGCCGAACGAGCCAGCCCCGCCTTCCATCTCAAGGGAGCCGAGGCCACGCAGCGTGTAGATCGCCCGCCGGTACAGGTAGCAGCCGTTGTCGTTGCCGAACTGGATGTTGGGGTTCACCTGATAGTTGCCCGCCCCAGGGTTCGCCCCGATGACGACCATGTTCGTGCCGTTTGAGGCAATGAACCGACCGTCGCTGGTTAGTGCGTTTGCCCCGTAGCGGTACAGGTTGGTGTCCACCGCCGCGTTCCCTGGCCCCCACTGGATCGTGCCGTCGGCGGCGACCTGGAAGCGCGGGTTGGCGTCGGTCGTGACGCGGTGGTCGATCAGAAGGTCACCGACGGCAGCGCCGAAGATCCGTAGACCGGTCTTCAGGTTCGTCGCGCCGATGCCGAGGATGCCCGCGGCGATGCGTCCCAGCCAGGCGTCCGCCGGGTTGACGAACGTGATGCCCGGCCCCACCCCCGAGCCTGCCGAGTTCGACCCGACCCGAACGTCGTTGGCGTTGCTGCCACCGAGGTTGGCGAGATTGAAGAGGCCCCAGCTTCCGCTGAGCCACCCACCCGACGCAGCGAAGTCGCCGTTCGTGACCAGCCGGTAGCCGGACAGGCCGGACTGCCACCAGTACTGGATCTGCTGGCTCCCGGCGGTGCCGCCGTTCAGGCCGAACACGATTCGGCCGGGACCCTGGGAGGCATCGATGGACAGCCGGTCGATGGTGTCCCCGGCCACGCGGAGCCGCAGCACTTGGCGCGCGGCCGTGTCGGCGGTGATCAGGTTGCGCGTGTCGGCCGTCGGGGCCAGCGCCACCGCCTGCGAGACATCGGCGGCAGCCCACTTGATGCCGGAGGCCTGCGTGGAGTCGGCGGTCGCCACCAGGCCGTTCGCACCGACGGCGAGCCGCACCGCGGTGGCCGCCCCGGTGCCGACGGCGAGGTCACCCTTGGCCGCCCACAGCGGGTCGGTCGCCATGTTGCCGCCGCCCCCGCCGGAGGGCGCGGGCACCCAGATCGTGTCGTAGTCGGTGGCGCTGTTCTTGGACAGCATCTGCCCCGTGGAGCCGCCCGCCGCTACGCCAGGGCCGGTGGGACCGGCGGCGCCGGTGGTGCCCTGCGGGCCGGTGGGGCCGGTGTTGCCGACAGGCCCCTGGGGGCCGGTCGCGCCCTGCGCGCCGGTGTTGCCGGTCGGCCCGGCGGGACCAGTAGCGCCCGTCGCCCCGGGGTTGCCCTGCGGCCCCTGCGCGCCGGTGGCGCCGGTGGCGCCCGTGTTGCCGGTAGCGCCCGGCGGCCCCTGCGGGCCTTGTGGCCCGGTCGGCCCCGGGGGGCCGACGGAGGCGCCCGCGTACAGGTCGCGGATCGCCTGGTTGATCTTGTTCAGGTTGGTGGGGCCGAGAGTGGTGACGTGATCGACCCACGTGAAGTCCTGCGGCCAGGCACCGGCCCGGGTGCTCACTTGAGGCGTGCCTTCTGGAGCGCGCGAAGGTGGCGCTCCTCCTGCTCTTCCAGGTACACCGAGATTCCGGCATTGGGGCCGAGGTGCTCGTTGCCCCGCATCTCGACCCGCACGTCGATGGCCTGGCGCTCGGAGATCGGGTAGGTGCAGCCGGGCAGGTGGTTCGCGTCCCCGGGCGCGGGGAAGGCCTCGTCCTGCGGCTCGTAGCAGCGTAGGCACATCCATCCACTGAGGAGCGCCTCGCGCACCTCCGGGTTGACCATGACGACGGCGTCTCGTTGGAGACGGCCGGTCGGCTCGTCCAACCACACCGAGTCGAGCGAGTCCTTCAGCACCGCGCGGAACACGGGGACGCGATTGATCCGGGTGACCGTGGAGAGATCGACGGCCTCTGCCGAGCCAGGCTGATCCGGGTGCTCGGATAGCGCCTCCTCGGCAGAGGCCCCCTCAGTGATACCCGATGCGATCTTCGGAGAGAGGTTGTCCAGCTTGAGCTTGGTGCGCCACTTGCGGAGCGCACGGTTGCGCTTCGCCCTGCTCACCTCTTCGCCGCCTGTACCTTGAGCGCGGCGCGTAGCGCCCGCTGGATGTTGGCCTTCGGGCTGCTGCCCGGCTTCACCTTGCGGGGCAGCTTCCCCTTGTTGTCGAAGTGGTGCTCGCGTGCCCAGGCCTCGCCCTTGTTGGCGAAGGCCCAGCGGCGCTGCTGGGACGAGACGGCGGGCACGGCGGCCTCCTAGATCGCGACGGTGAACTGCTCTTCGGCTGCCTGCTTCTCCAGTTCGGCCATGCGGGCGATCAGCGTGACCCGCGGGTTGGGCCGCTCCATCTCGTACAGGCGGATGGCCTCCGGCGAGTACTGCGTGGCCTCCTGGATCTGCATGACCTTGTCGATGGGGTCCGAGTCGTAGCTCGGCCAGGGCTTCGGGACCGGCGGCTTGGCGACGATCATGAACTCCGAGGGGTACAGGGTCGCGAAGTGCTCCAGGCGCTCGTCCATGAGCGCCTGGAGCCGCATCCGATCCTCGGCGTTGGCGATGTGGGCCACCGCCGCCTCGGTGTCGAAGACAGACACGCGGGTGAGGGGGTTGACCCCCTCCGGGAGACCGCTGAAGTCGAAGTGCTCCAGCGCCGCGATCTGCTCCCACTCCGTCAGGCCGCCCTGCGTGAACTGAGCATGGACGGGCTTGTCGTCCGTGTACTCCACGACCGTCCCCGTCCTGTCCAGGCCGCGCCTGGGAACCGCCTCGATGAGTTGGATCCCGTACCTGCTGATTGGCGAGATGGCCCGCATCGCTACCCGGTCACCCCGGTCACGATCCCGAACGAGCGCTCGTGCTGGAGCTTGAGCGTGAACTCGGTGAGGTACTCCTCGTCGTAGGAGTCGGCGTCGTTGGCCTGGCGGTCCTTGAGCAGGGCCGTGTCGCGCAGCGTGTTCAGCTGCACGTTGTCCATGTTCACGTAGAAGCCCCAGCCGCCGTACTGGTTGGACGCCGTGGAGAAGTCGTTCCAGTCACGCTTGACGGTGACCGGAACCTGGAAGCCGTACGCGCCGGACAGGAAGCCGTCGATCTTGGCCCCCCACAGGCGGGTCTCCACCGTGGCGGGCTGCCAGGCGTCCCGCAGGAAGCCGGAGATCGCCTGGGCGAAGACCGGCGACACGAAGAGCACGCCGTTCTGCTCGCCCTGGTGCTGGAGGAACTGGCGCATGTACGTGTCGAGCAGCACCTTGGTGAGCGCGCCCGCGGCGTTCTGCACGTTGGTCTGCACGTACTCGTAGATCCCGCCCGAGGCGCCGATGGGCTGGGCGCCCGCCACGTTCAGGTCGCGCACGCCCCAGAACAGCGTGTACTCGATGGCGCGCTTGTGCTCGGTGCCCTTCTTCTTGCGCTCCTTCATCGGCTCCGGGCCGCCGTACAGCTTGGAGGCCATCAGCGAGCGCGTGAAGCCGTACGGGTTGCGCTGGATGCCCGTGTAGTTGTACTGGGCCACGCGCTTGGTGATCAGGCGCGTGCCGAGCGAGGCGCCCTGGGCCGAGGAGTTGCCCATGATCAGGATCTGGTCGCCCGCGGAGTGCGCGGCGAAGGCCACGCGGCCGAGGTGGTTGGTGGGGGTGACCACGTCGCCCGCCGGGGCGGCCGACACGCGGAAGGCCACGCCGGTGCGCGCGTTGCGGCACAGGTCACCGGCGCGCAGGTACACGCCCTCGCCGGTGTTGACGGTGATCGTGGCACCGTCGGTGGCGCCGCCGGAGAGCACGGAGGTGAGGCGGGGGAAGAGTTCGTCTTCCAGCCACTCCACCTTGGTGGACTCCGCGGCTCGCCGGGAGACCTTCATCAGCATCGTGGTGAACTGCGAGGTGTCGGGGTCGAGGTAGGCGATCACGTCGTCCATGTCGATGACGCGCTCGTTCTGGAGGATCGTGTTGTCCGACTCGACGCCCGTGACTGTCGGGACAGGCATGGGTTCTCCTGGAATCCGCTGGGACGGGACTCACAGGGAACCTCCGGCGGACCTTTCGGCTACCCGCTCCCGGTGTGGGGCGAGGAGGCTACCGAGTGGGCTGGGCTGCCTGGCCCATCGGCGTCCCGAAGGTCAGACCCGACCGCACGTCGGTCGTCTCCTCCGCCATGATGCGCTCGCGGAACCGCTGCTTCGCGGCCTCGATCTCATCAGGCGTCACTTCGCCCGACGACGATACCGAAGGCGGGCGCAGGTTGGAAGAGGCGACACTTGACCCGGCCAGCTTGGCCTGCTGGCGGGACTGGGTCTGCTGCTGGCTGGCGATGCCCATCATGTAGGCCCGCTCCCCGACGATCTGGAGGCCCTGGTGGGAGACCTCGGGGTCGGAGTTGACCACCATCTCGGCCACGGCCTGGGGCAGGGCGTCCAGGGCGGCCTCCATCTGCGGGGCGACGAGCGCCCAGCGCTCCTCGCCCATCTCCCTGGAGAGGCGCTCCAGCGGCCCCTGGATCGCGGCGATGCCCTTCTGCTCCTCGACCCAGGCATCGCTGCCCTGGGCGGGCGCCTCCGCGGCGGCGGCCTCGTCGCGCTGCCAGGCGGTGAAGTCCGCGACGTGCTTGGCCGCCTGGTAGGGCTGCTCCAGCGTCCAGGCGTCGATGATCCGCGAGTACACGCTGTCGTCGCCTGCCTCCACCACCATGTTGGCGGCGGCCGTGGCCGCGTCCCGGTACCCCATCTGCTCGACCAGGCTGCTCGCCACGTCGTCGGGGTCGCCCTGCCAGACCGGCTGGTTGGTCATCGCCTGCGTAGCGGTAAGCGCGCCGCGTAGCTCCGCGATCTCCTCGCGCATGGCGCGCACGTCGCCCAGTTCCTGACCCTGGCGCCCGATCACGGACGCCTGGTTGACGTTCTCGCGGTACAGCGCGGCCAGAGCCGCCTCGGCATCCCCACCGTGCTGTGACGCGATGTAGTCGGCCAGCGGGTCAGGCTCTTCGCCCTCGGCGGCGGGGGGTGGCTCCTCCTCGCGCGGGGCAAAGCGCTCTTGATCGTCGCGTGCGTAGGTCAGGCCCGACGCGATGTTGGTGTCGCCGCCGCCGGTGTCGCCCTCCTCGCGCTCGATGCCCTTGCGCGCCATCGCCGCCTCAAACCCGGCGTTCGTGTTGACGCTCTCCTCGGGGGCGGGCGGGGTGGTCTCAGGCGGCATCGTCTTCCTCCAGTGTCATCAGCCACGCCGCGTCGGCGGCCTTCTGCAAGTTGCGCTCCGCGTGCTCGGGGTGGGCGAGCACGAAGGTGGCGCCCTGGTAGAAGCCGCGATGGTAGGCGATCTCCTCGGGGGTCGGCCAGCGCGACTTGGGTCCCATCAGGCGGGCGGCCATCTGCCTCATCACCTTCGACTTGTCGGCGGCCACCCGCTCGTACAGGCGCTGCCAGCCGGGCTGCTCGCGTAGCTCGGAGAAGAGGTGGGCCTCGGACACCACCTTCTGGATCTTCGGATCGTCGGCCAGGCGGGCCAGGATCCGGTCGGCGCGCTCGACCTCATCCACCGTTCATGCTCCCGCCCCGGCCGCCCCCGGCGAGCGCGGCGGCGCGCTGCATGAACTGGCCGCCGGACAGCGACAGGCCGCCGGTGGCCGACGGCGCAGAAGCGTCTACCGCGGTGGAGGAGGTGGTGCCCATGTTTGGACCGCCGGGAGGGGCGCCTTGCCCGGGTGGCCCGCCCGGCGGCGCTGGCTGGCCCTGTCCAGGCAGTGCTGCCGCGGCCCCCCCGGCGGCGGGGTTCACCGAGAAGAACTGCTGCGGGGCCTCGATGTCCCAGCGCTCGCAGAACCACTCGATGATGGCGGGGATCGACAGCGGCTGCCCGGCGGCGGCGGCGATGGGCGCGAAGCCGATCATCAGCTGGGCGAAGTTGGAGGCCTCGGCGCGGCGCTCCTGGCGCATCTGCGACTCACCGATGGCCGTCAACTCCAGCAGGTACTCGCCCTGGATGGCGATGATCGGGATCTGCTTGAAGGCCACCTTGCCGTCGGGGCCGAGGATGTGCACGAGCTTGTCGCCGTCGTAGAACTGCTGGCAGTTCTTCAGGCGCTGCTGAGCCTCGTCGGTCAGCCCCAGCTGGGCGTTCCACTTCTTCAGCGCCAGCATCTGCTGGGCGTTGTTCTGCACGATGGAGGCGCCGGTCGCCGTCTTCTGATCGACGGTCTCGGTCTGCGTGCCGCCCGCGAAGGGCGCCGCGGAGGTGACGTTCTGGAGGTCGCCCTTGACCAGCTGCTCGGCCTGGAGGGAGACCTCGGCCACCTGATAGGGGGGCGTCATGGGCGCCACCTGCTGTACGTCCTCGACCTCCCAGCGGGCACCCGGGTAGTACTCAAAGGCGTCGGGGTCTTCCACGTCGGAGCGGATCAGGTAGATCGCGTTGTTGATCAACTCCACGTTGTCCAGGCGCTGGTTCGACAACTCCCAGGCGATCTCCTGGAGCGCCTCGATCAACTCGATGGTGGAGGTGCCGTTCATCGAGAAGGGCTGCGGCATCGAGGAGACGATCCCGAACGGGTACTGGCCGTGCCAGAAGGGGTTGGGCTTTTCCGGGATCAGGATCGTCTTGCGCCCGCCTAGCCAGCTGAAGAAGATCTTGCCGTTCCTGAATACCCAGTATTCGATGACCTCGATCAGGTCCTTGGTGCGGGTGATGTTGAAGACCTGCTTCTCCCGGCCGTAGTAATCCTCCCCGGCGAAGTCCTTCGACTCCTTGAGCGTCTCCACGCCGGAGCACACGCCGATGGATTGCAGGTAGAGCAGCTGCTCGTAGGAGTACCAGCAGCGGTGGAAGAGGTGCTGGGCGCCGCCCGGCTTGTACGGGTCGAGGTGCTGCGCCGACTCGTGGACGATGAAGTCGCGAGGATCGACCACCTCGGTGGTGGAGTGGTCGCGCAGCATGCCCTGGTCTTCGATCTCGACCAGGGTGGGCATCGTGCCCAACTCCTTGCCGTCGGGACCGTGGATCACCGTCTCGTGTACACCCTGGTGCTTGGTCATCCCCGGCACGTAGTTCCAGTAGCTCTTCCACACGCCCCGGCCGCCCAGGCAGTCGCAGAGGAAGAGGGGGCGCTGCTTGGAATCCATCTTGTCCACGCGGTGCTCGTGGCGGAGCAGATCTTCCACGTCCTGGGTCATCATCAGCTGGTGCATCGCCTGCTCGGGGTCGAGCGAATGCATCGGGGAAGGCGAGGCCTCAAAGCGCAGGCCCATTTCCACCTGTGATGCGACGACGGTTTCCAGCAGGTTGAAGGCGTAGCGGGGACGCAGGTCGTGTCGCCACTTGGAGCGGCCTATGCGCTCCTTGATCCCGTGGTAGGAGCGCTCGCCGCGGTCGTAACGGCGGACGAACTCGTCGTGGTGGAGCTTCGCCTCATCGAACTTGCTGAGGATCTCCGCCTTGAGATCCGCGTACTCCGCCATGGCTTACAGGCCGGGGCCGCCCGGGCGGGTGGGGCCGTTGCGGGCCTTGCGCAGCATCTTCGACGCGGGGCCTGCGCCCATCGCCTGGTCGCGGGTGCCCTGCTCCAGGGCGATCTGCTTGTGCAGGCGGGCCGCGATGTCGGAGAGGGCGGCGGCATCGCTGTCGTCGGCCTCCAGGTGGGCGGCGGCCGTCACGTTGACGAGCGCCTGGCGCAGCAGCTTGGTGACCTGGCTGGAGTCGGGGTCGCCGGGGCCGTTGTCGTCACCGCCGGGCGGGGTGTCCGGGTTGCCGCCGCCGCGGATCAGCGCGGCGAGAGCGCCGGGACCGGGGCCTGGGCCGCCGGGGCCGCCGCCACCGCCGATGGGGATGCGCGGAGGCGGTGCTTGCAGGATGGAAGACATCACACGCTCCTCGATGGGTGGGGTTCGTAGGCGCGCGGGCGGCGGCGCTTACGGCGGGCGGGTGCGCGGCCGTAGAGACGGAACATCTCGGCGCACATTGCGAGCATCATGACACGGTCGTCGTGACAGCCGGGCAGCGCAGCCGGGCTGACGCGGCCGGTGGTGGTGTGGACGAAGGTGCCAAGCTCGTCAACACAGCCCGAGGAGAGCCAGGGGAAGAGGCGCTGGCGGATCCAGTCGTACAGGCCGTTGACCACCATGGGGCGGTTCTTCGGCCCCATCGGCATCCCGTAGCTGGCGGCGATGGGCCGGTTGCCCTTCACCTCGTCGTGGTGGCGGTACAGGTTGGGGTAGGGCGGCAGGCCCCTGCTCGGGTCGCGGAGGAAGGTGATGATCCCCTCGCCGTGGCCGCCCTGGGTCTCCACGCAGATCTTCGCCGTGTTGAACCACTTGCCCAGGGCGTAGGCCTGCAAGGCCGCGCGGGGGGAGTCGATGCGGGCGTGTAGCTCGGCGCAGATCGCCCCCGACTCCAGGTCGATGACGCCCATCGAGGTGTAGTCGAGGCCGCGCCCGGAGGCGGCATCGACGGCCATCGCGTAGCTGCGCAGCGGCACCGGGCGCTCCCACACGTCGATGATCCCGTCGCGCAGGCTCATCCACTTCATGAAGCGGATGCCGTCCTGGGTGAACTGGCCGCGCATCGCGGGGCGCCGGATCTTGTGCCGGTAGTAGGCGAGCGCATCGCGGTCGAAAAACAGCGAGCCGGACAGCATGAAGGCGTCCTGCTCGTTGAGCGGGTACATCTGGTTGCGGTCAACCTCGCCCAGCTTCATCGCGTAGCTCTCGTACCAGCGCTCGTCGCGGGTCGGCTCCGCGTTCCAGGGCAGGAAGGAGAAGCCGATGTCGCGCTCGCGGTGGGTGGCGTACAGCACGTGGAAGAAGTTGCCCTCCTCGGACTCCGGGTTGCCCACGCCGTTGGCGGTGGAGACGAGGGCGAGGCGGGCGTTGCCGCGGGCGGTCGCCGGGAGGATCGAGGTGAAGATGTTGCGGCAGTAGTCCTGGCGGGCGGCCTCGTCCTGGAGGGCGAAGGTGACCGTCTCGCCGTGGCCCGCCTTCTGCGTGGCGGGCAGCGCCTGGATCGTGGAGATCAGGCCGGAGGCCTTGTGGCGGAGCTTGATCCACTCGGACGGCTCGTCACCGCGCTTGGGGGCCAGCACCTCGACGTGGTTGCGTAGCAGCAGCGGCAGCGAGGAGTACATGAGCCAGGCGCGCTGCACGAGCTTCTTGGCCTCGTCCTCGTTGTAGGAGTAGGCCACGCACTTGGCGCCGGGCCGGTACAGGACGTACCACAACTCCAGGGCCATGGCGCACCACGTGACGCCCAGCTGGCGGGCCTTGAGCGTCATGAAGACGCGCTGGCCGGGGTCGAAGCGGAAGTTCGGTGACCAGTCCTCAAGCAGGGTGTGCAGCGGGTTGTAGGTGCCCGTCCACCAGTCCACGAGGGCGGCCTGGAAGAGCCAGCCGTCCTGCCCGCGGGGCGCCTCCGGGAAGTACCAGTAGGGGTCCTCGTCGGAGGGGTACATCGTGAAGCGGAAGCGCTCCAGCGTGGTGGGGTCGAAGGCGTTGATCTCCGCGATCAGCGCCTTGGGATCGGATGCCGCCGCATCGCGGACGTTGAGCAGGCGGATCTCCTCGATGAAGTGGAGGATGGCCCGCCGCTCTGCGGAGTCGCGGGCCATCCGTCCGGCGCTACTTGGAGGTGGTCTTCTTGGCGGGCTTCTCCTCCGCCTCCGGCTCTGCCTCGGCCTCGGCGGCGTTGGCGTCCGCGAAGGCCTGGGCCATCTCCTTGGCCTTCTCCGAGGGCCACTCGCCGCCCTGCGGGTGGTAGTCGTGCGCCTTCAGGGCGTCGAACTGCTGGTCGGTGACGACGATGTCGTCGGGCAGGGTCACCGTCACGTCAATTCCTCCTTTGGCTGTACGTTCGATCCGTAGCAAGCAGGGCACGGTCGCCTTCCACGATGCCCTTGTCGTGCGTGAACGAGGTCGTGCCATCGCTCTCCTCGTGGACCACCATCGGGAACTTCAGCCGCCGCAGCGTATCGGCGGGGATGCGCCCGGCCAGCTGCTCGGGGTCCTGCTTGCGGGCGGCGGCCAGGGCCTGCACGTAGGCGGGCATCGGCCTGTCGCGCACCTCTTCGGCCTTCGTGTGGCGCATCCACAGGTTGGCGCTCTCCGAGATCGGGTCTTCACTGCCCATCGATCCTCCAGACCTTGAGCGGCGTGTTCTCGTTGCGGAAGAAGTCGATCTCGTGCCGCGCCCCGGCCGAGAAGCCGTCCCAGAACATGTCGCCGTGGTGGGAGCGCTCCGCGATCAGCATCGAGCGGTACATGGCGGCGGAGACGAAGTCATCGAAGGTGAGGTCGTGTCGAATGCGATCTGTCCCGGCAGGGCCGAACCGGTGCTCGTTGACCCCGTAGGCATCGCGGAGCCGGACGGGCCGGAAGGAGAGCACGCGGCCACCCAGCCTTCGATACTCCGTCTCGGCAACGCGGCAAGCTCCCTGGCTTCCTCCACTGACGAGGATCCAGCCGGTGCCTTGACGGGCAGCAAGATCTCGTACGCGGCCCACGACAGCATCGAGGTCTGGGTACCGGCGTGATCCGAGGACGGCGTGGCGGACAGCGTCAGTCACCACCCATCCTCTCCGCCGGGGTCAGGGCGACACCGCAGATCTTCTTCACCCAGGCCGGGGCATCCATCACGCCGGGCGGCTTGTGCCCGGGGCCGAACGGCCACTCGCCGTACTGGCCCCGGTAGGCCTCCCACACGCCCCTGTCCCAGAACGGGCCGACGGCGGCGTCGAGCGAGATCGTCGCCCCCCGGAAGCGGGCGGCGTCGTCGTCCATCCGTTGCAGCCACTGGGCCTGGTGGCGCAGCGCCAGCTGCGTGTTGATGCCCAGCGTACGCAGCTACGTCACGTCCCTCGTGTGGGTGTTGCCGTTCTTCTTGCCGGAGGAGGTCTGGCCGGTGTCCGCCCCGTAGCGGTGGACGCGCTTGTTGTTCAGCGCGGCAACCGCGCGGGTCTCGGCGGCGGCCTGCGTGGCGCCCAGGCCGAAGGCACGGAACACGCCGCCGACGCCACCGTCGGGGTCGCCGGTGATCGGCTTCTCCAGCACGACGTAGGTCTGGCCGTCGCCGCCGATGGTCACGATCTCCTTGTACCCGGCGGTGGTGGCCGCCGCCAGGTTGGCGAAGTCGGCGCTCGCCATCAGCGGACGCCGCGCTGGTAGTTGAGGGAGCGCAAGGCCGCGGCCTCGGCCTGCTCGGGGGTGCCGCCCGTGCCGTACGCGGCCACCGGGTCGGTGCCCGACTTCTCGACGGTGGTCAGGTAGGTGATGCCGTCGCCGGTCAGCGAGGTGATCGCAGTCCAGCCGTCGGCCTTGCCGTCTTCCAGCGAGGAGTACTCGGTGACGGCCATCTAATTCACGTCCACCGTGTGGGTGTCGCCGTGGGCGTCGGGCACCACGGTGGCGGGGGACGTTGCACCGGGGCTACCGGCGTAGCGGTGGCGGCGGTTCGCGTTCAGGGCGTTCAGGGCGGCGGTGTCGGCGGTCGGCTGATCGACCGTGGAGGCGCCCAGGCCCATGAACTCAAAGTACCCCGAGTTCGGCTGGGGGATCCACTTGGAGTACTTGGTGGTGTACACCAGCTGGCCGTTGGAGCGGTAGGTCGCCTGCACCTGCGTGTACCCGGCCGCGGCGTTCAGGACGCCACCGGCGCCGGAACCCGCGACGAGGTCGGTAACGGTTGCCATCGAAACCTCCAAGCGTCGGTTTGGTACGCAGGGTCGCATAACGCGCCCCCGCATAGCCCGTACTGTGGCAAACGTGACCTTACCCCGGGATCAGGGTGTCACAGCCTGGGCAGTAGACCCCGATCACGTGGTACATCCAGCGGGGGCAGCCCCTCGCCTTGTAGACCTGGCGCCGGGCGTGGGCCTCGCTCTTCGACAGGTCGGCCTGGGGTGGGTGGTGCTTCAGTACCTCGCGGTCGGCCAGGTCCTTCAGCCACTTGCTGAGGTTGCCGTTCGCGCAGAGCAGCCAGCGCTCCTTCTGCCCTGGCTCCAGGCGAACATCGAGCCTGACCGAGTAGTCACCCCTGGGTGGGCGGGGACTTGGGACGCTCGACACGGATGCGGGCATCGTAGGCCCTGCGCCAGGCCACCTCGGCCGGGCTGTTCCACCAGGCGTCGTAGGCCGCGGCTCTGGCCGCCCTCTCCTCTGGCGTAGGCCGACGGGCCTTCCCGGCGGGGCCGATCAGCGGGTGCTCCTCCAGGCTACGAGCGACAGCCGCCTGGCGCCCGGCCTCCTCCCGGGCCTGCCTCGTCCACACCTCGTGAGCGGGCATGCCAGCACCCTGGGCCACCGGTGTAGGCCGTCCCTCAGGAGGGCGTGAGCCACGCTCCGCGTCGTCCATGTCGGCTTCGGCACGCTTGCGCTCGCGGTAGGCCTTCAACC
>Ga0126379_10002217_pt1 | contig 12301 bp, 7 predicted proteins | sample PanSoiMetPlot_24_FD_92640 | JGI IMG/M metagenome (GOLD analysis project Ga0126379, IMG submission 92640) | Tropical forest soil microbial communities from Panama - MetaG Plot_24 | ecosystem: Environmental > Terrestrial > Soil > Tropical forest > Bulk soil | place: Panama | collected 2016-02-17
CGCCCGCAAGTCCTTAAAGCACAGTAGGAAAGCGCTTGGCCGACGACGTGCACATATAAGCGACGCCAGGGATGGCAGTTCGTCGTTCGACGCGGGTGGGCGAAAGGATGCTGTCCATCCGCGTTACCCCCTTCTTCTCCCCCTGAAAGCGCATTATTAATGACCGACTAGCCGTTCGGCTGATGCGCTCCTCCTCCGTTTTGGTTGATGCTGTGTGCCAGGAGAAAAGCATGCAAAGCACATGGCAACAATTATCGAAGGAAATTTCCGAAAGTGTCGCGCGCGCTGGGCGAGCTGTCGTGGCAGTTGACGGGGGATCCGGGCACACATCAAGCGGAATTTTGTGGCGATCCGATCTTGTTTTGACTGCCGCCCATACCATCCGGCCGAACGCAGATATCCATATCATTCCACGCCCAGGATATTCTGTCCGCGCCCAACTCGCCGGAAAGGGGCCAGGAGCTGATGTCGCACTCCTCCGAGCCAGTCAAGAGATCAGCGCTGAACATGCAGAATTCGGGGAGACGACTTCCCTGGCCGTCGGTGAAATTGTTGTTGCAATTGGTCGAACACGCCGAGGCAATTTGGTAGCAAGTTCCGGAATTCTCAGCGGACTCATGGGTGAATGGCAGTTCGGACGTACGCGGATCGATCAATTCATTCGGCCTGATCTGACGTTGTATTCAGGTTTTTCAGGCGGAGCATTGGTCGGAGCTGACGGTAAGATCCTCGGAATGACGACAAGCGGCGTCGCTCGCGGAAGGCCAATTACAATACCGTCGTCCACACTGACTCGCATCGCTGAGGAGCTTAGTGAAAAAGGACATCTTAAAACTCCGTACATCGGTGTCGTAATGCAGCCGGTGCCGATCCCCGAATCCCTGCAAAAAACGAGCGGAGTAACCGCAGCGACTGGTTTGCTGGCCATGCACGTTGAAGCAAGCGGCCCTGCAGACAACGCCGGCGTTCTTTTGGGTGATGTTCTTGTTCAGCTCAACGAAGAACGGTTCGATGATCTTAGCGATCTGCAGGGTATTCTCCGCCGCTTGGGCGTCAATCAGGAAGTAAAGGCGATTCTCATTCGCGGTGGGCAAAAAGTCGAATTGACCGTCAAGATTGGCGAGCGTCCGCTACGCTAATGTCATGTTGGAAGTCATCATCATGGCTCCGTCCACCAAGCGGCGCGATTGGCTACACCAGGCGTTGCAGGGCAGGCCGGATATTCGGGTTGCAGGTAAGTCACCGACTTTTTCCTTCCTCCGATCGCTGATGAGCGAAAGGATCCCTGATGTCGTTTTGATCGATCTGGAGTCGGCTCCAGACTTCGATCTCGCTCGGGATTGGTTGCAGGAATTGACGGAACTCGCCCCTGTCGTATTGCTCGCTGCTGCGCCCGATTTCGCCGTTTTCAATCGTCTTGTCCAGGTAGCAAGTGGCGCGATGCTGCGAGTTGACGCATCGCCCGAACAGATCGTTCGGGCCATTGAAGCGGCATCCACCGGTCTGATTACATTCGATAGTTCTCTGATTGCTGAATCGGAAACTCCCGACGAGCTTTCAGAGGAGCTCACGTCGCGCGAAACCGAAGTCCTCCGCTTGCTGGCCGAGGGTTTTGGCAATCGAGAGATCGCCGCCCGGCTCGACATTTCCGAACATACGATTAAGTTTCACATCCGCTCGATACTCGGAAAACTTGGCGCATCGACACGCACTGAGGCAGTAACGCGCGGCTTTCGTGCCGGATTGATCGATTTGTAGAGTGCTGTATTTATTTAATGCGCGTCCGATGACGCAGGTCCAAACCGAAATTTCCGAGCTCATCTCTCGAGGCAAGAATCGAACTGTTGCGGCTGACGAAATACTCAATGAGTATGACTTGCTGCCGGTTTGAAGAGAGGTCTTGAGAATATGTCACCGTCAAGTCTTTTGTGACTTGTTCCGAGAGAGTGATTCGGGTTCCAGGATTGGCTTCGGTTCCCACCAAGAACGGATCGACCCGAACACGTGCCGTCCCCAATAAACCGAGCCGGTTGCCCACACGTTGTCGGAGCAAATCGAAGAGGATTGATGTCGCTCCGCTTTGAAACAGCTTCTCGCTGCTAGGAACTGCTGAGCTCGCCGGATTGCGCTGTGCAGCGAGCTCTTCGCGAGTGCGGCCGCCGGCGATAAGACTCACGATTTCCAATTCCGGCAACGGCGGATCCGATCGAATGGACAACTTCGGGTTGTCGCCGCGTCCGGTAATGGAAAGGATCACCCGATAATCGCGGACTTGCGACTCCGCCTCGATATCAATCACCGGTTGTATTCGCAACGGATCCACGAAATCGATGTTGCCGCGCGTTACGATGTATTTATTGCCCTGAAACGTTAACGTGCCACCGCTCGCCTCGATGTGTCCAGTGATCGACGGCTCATCCACTGTGCCTTTCCAATCGAGATCGACACGTGCCTCGACATCCGCCAGCTGATTCTGGATCGTAATGTTTTTCCCACCCTCAATGTGCAGTGAGAGACGCAGACCACCCAACGGAGACGACGAAGGCGTGCGCAGCTTTTCGTCGCTCATTAAGGCGAGAAAGTCTTCGAAATTGCTGCGCAAAGCGAGACTTTCAATCTCGACATTTCCCTCCAGCAGTGGTGAATCCAATGATCCTCGAAGGCGCAGCCCGGCGTTGACCACTGTCCGCATCCCTTCCGGATATCCACGAAGTCGAACGTTCTTTCCATCGATTTGAACGTTCATCCCCTGCACTGTGCCACCTTGCAGAAGCGCAGTTCCTTCAACAGTAACAGTGCCGCCGCCGGCGGTGCCTTCAATCTTGTCTATCCGCATCTGATTTTGATTGAACGACAAAGTGCCATTCAAATTTGTCAAACCGGTGAAGAATTCAGTACGGCGAAGCGAAGCGTTTCTCAAAACCGCGCTGCCGCGCAGATCCGGCGCCTGAGTCGTGCCTCGAACGTCAACCTGGAGATTAATAACGCCGGTTGAGGCCAGGTTCGGAATTTTTGCCTCAATGAGCTTTAGATCAACTGCGCCCGTTACGCGCACATTCAATGGTGCCGGTTCTCGAAGGCCGATCGTTCCTGCGAGACTGACTTCCGTCGATTGCCCGGTGATCGTGATACTGGTGATGGTCAGTTCGTTGGGATCGAAGGAAAACGTGAACGGTTCTGTCGGATGAAGCGTCGTGTCTCTGACACGAATATCAGCGCTTTCAATGCGTCCTTCGCCGCGTAATCGACTGCTATCTGTGAGAACTCCTGAGAAATTCGCATTTCCCGTAGCGATGATGCTGGATCCTTCTGATAATTTCGAGACATCGTCCAGGTGATACTGGATGAAACTGGCGCGTGCAGTGAAGGGGTAACCCGGCGCGGCGGTATCGATTTGCGCTTTTACGTTGAGATTGCGGCCCGCATCGAATTCGGCATCGAGTTTGGTGCCCATGGAAGCAAGGGTGACGCGTACCTGAGGAAATGTCTCGCCGTTGAGAGATATGTTCTGCAGGGTGGCAGTTCCGCGCACATTCGGCTGTTGGATGCTACCGTGCCCCTGCAGATCTGCTTGTTGAATCACACCTTGAATCGCATCCGGCAAGCCGAACGGATAAAACATTTGCAGATTTACAGAATTCACACGTGCTGTGAATTCGACGGCTTGTGAGACGCGGTCAAATGAAACATTTCCGGTCAGGGTTGAGCCGGCTTGGCGAATCGACAATTGAGAAATTTCGACCAGCGGGTCGACAAAACGAACGTGACCTCGAGCGTTTCCAACCAGACGATTATCGAGAGACAAATTGTCCGCTCTTATATCTCCTTCGAGCCTGATATTGGGCGAAATGCTGGTGACGCGAACGTCGCCGGCAAACACACCACCGATGTCACGATTGACGAATCGCCTAATGTCCTGAGCGGCAACACGAGTAGATTCAACTCGCACATCAATGGGTGATCCTGACAGAGCAGTATTGCCATTAATGACAACCTCCGACTCGCCCTGCCTGACACGGACCTTCTTGAGAGCGGCATGCTCTGCTGCTAGATCGAGCTGGATACCACCTGCTGCGTGTTGAATCGTCCACTGGCGGAATACGTGATTGTCCAGCGTGAATTCACCATCGAGTACCGGCTTTGCGATCGGTCCCGAAACTGTACCGACGAAGGTCGCACGTCCATTCGCGTCCGGATAGAGAAATGCGACGTCTTTCGTGTCCGGCGAATTCACATTGACCTTGAGGTCGGACCTTGTGGAATGGATGACCCCATCCGCTTTCAATGCCGTTGAGTGTAGGCGCATGTCAGCGTTTGCGACACGCGTTTCCTCGGGAGTTAGGCCGAAGTCCGTTGACCCATCAACGGGGAGTGCAACGACGTCGGCAGCTGTTGGTGGTTGATAACTCTTCAAATCGATGTGGCCCGAGAAATCGAAGACCCTAAGCTTTCCTTCAAACCAGCCATTCAGTGTGCCTGATGCGGTTGAATAGATTCGATACCGAGGATCCCAGGGGAACGCGCGTTTGAGGTCCGCGGTATCGATATTTGCGTAGTTCAGATTCAAATGGACTCGGGAAGGTCCTGGCAGGTTCTCGACTTCCGCATCGCCGACGACAGATCCACCGACAAACTCGTTTTTGAAATTGTGGAAGGTGAGTCGTCGATCAGGATAACGATATGTATACTCGCCGCTCAGCTTCGTCGCATGCCATCCTTCAAAGTCGATTTCTTCGGATGTCGCGACGCCTTGTGTGGAAAACGCGTCCCTCGAGAATTCCAGAGATCCATTGGCTGTTGCTTTGCCGGAGAACTTCTCAGGGATGAAGAAATAGTTCAGGAACGGAACCTGCAGCGCGCCAGTGTATTCGAGCTTCCCCGAGATATCGGTACTAAGTACCTGGTTGATTTTGCCCTGAAGCTTAAGCTCGTTCTGGGCCGATGTCAGGATGATCCGGTGGGCGAGCACAGTTGCCCGCGTGTAATCAAGTTCGGCTGAAAGCGTATACGGAATCGCGAGTCTTACTCCAGGGGACCGGTCCACGACGCCGTCATAACGAAGGTGAGCATTGAGGACTTCCCGTCGGCCGTCGTAATTGAGGAGTGCTGTCAGGTTTGTCAGCGACAGGTCAAGGTCGATACGGCGCTCATTCAAGATGGCCGAGCCGTTCACCACGTTGAAGTTTTCGATCGATATTTCAAAATCGACCGGCTTAGTTAGAGGTTGTGTCTCGGGAGTTGGAAAGTTCGTCTTTCCATCCGGTGTAACGATGACGTGGAACTCCGGTTGGGTGATCGTCAGCTCGAAGAGATCGATTCGATGTTGAAGCAGTGTGCGAAAATCCAAACCGATGTCGATGCGGGTAAAGTGAGCGAGAGGGGCATGATCCGGCCCTTCCAACCCATGAAGGACCAGGTCCTCCAAGCGAAATCGCCGCTCCCAAAAACTCCAATGAAAATCTCGCAGCGTTACCGTTGCGCCGGTTCTTCTCTGAATCTCGTCGATGATCGAACGGCGGGCACGAGCCTCGAACGCCCTCGAATTGACGTACGCAATTGCCCCTGCGATCGCTGCGACGATTACGAGTACAGCGATGCCGAGCGATGCAATGATGCGCCGCCTACTGAAAAACCTCAACATTGCTCCTTCTGCGTATGGCTTTCAACCACCCATCCACTTCATGATCCAGGCTCTCTTGAATCACGTTTTCCCGGATTCCCTTTGCCATCTCAGGATCGGTCAAGGGTGGAATCGATTGCATTCCTCGCGCACGTGCTTCCGGCAGGAACACTTCGTCGTAGTATTTCCGGATTTCATCATCTGTTGGTCGGATAAATTGCCGGAATCTTACGTCGAAAAATTTTTGCATTCGGATCCGCTGGCGTACGGCATTGCGTAATGCATCAGACGCCCGGCTCGCTGAAAGATTGAACTTTTCTACAGCCGAATCGACTTCGGCATCTGCGACGTCGAGGTTCGGATAGTCGGCGATTTGCCGCTCGATGAGGAAGTTGTCAACTAGCAGTTTCGCGAGTGCCGCATCGTCATCGCTCGCTTCTTCACCCAATTGCGCTCGGATCTGTCTCTCCTGGCGGAGATCGCTCAAGGTGATGACATGGCCTTCAACCACCGCCACGACGCGATCGATTACTTCCGCTCGACCGCTCAATGTAAACCACAGAGACACAAAGACACAGAGAAGCAAATATCGGCAGCTCTGTGTCTTTGTATCTCTGTGGTTCAAAACGGATTCCCCAATGTGAAAGAGATTTTCAGTCTAGGTTCCAGTGTTCCATCCGGCCGTCTCTCCGGCCTTAAATTTATTCCGAAATCCAGCCGGGCGGGCCCGACCGGGGTTTGATAACGGAATCCAAAACCTGCCGTGTGCGTGAACTCGCTCAAGTGTACGTCCGGAATACTCGGAAACACATTTCCTGTGTCATAAAACACCGCACCCCAAAGTCCGCTGAGTGGAAATGCACGCAACGGCACCCGATACTCGATGTTTCCAATGGTCAGCACGTTTCCGCCTTGCAGGTCTGGTATCGAAGGTGGCCGTGCCTCATCCAGACCGAAGCCTCGCAGGGTGGTCGAGCCGCCCGCAAAGTAACGTTCCGTTGCAGGCAGTTGCTGTCTTTGTCCCGGAGCGAACGCCGCAGTGCGTCCGTACGGATGATTCCATCCGAATCGGCCTGACGTTGCCAACACGCCGTCTGCTACCGGAAAGTAATGACTCGATTGGTTAAAGAGAGACGTGAAATCCAACTCCGAGCCGAATATACCGTTGGCGACCTGGAAGGTTGTAGTGCTGAAGGATCCGGTTGTTGGATTCACGGGGTCGTTGCGATGATCTGTAACTAACGAAACGCCGAGTCGCCCGATCTGGCAAATCTTACAAGGCCCGATCTGCGAAGTCACAGATGGATCGTTTGGATTAGTGGGCGCGTGTGGATTGACGCCGATATCGCCAATATCCACGGTCTGGTAACTCGAGGTGATAAGGAAATTGTTCTGAACCGAAAATCGCTTTAACGCCTGAAGAGAAAAATCGATCCGGTCGGCAGTATAGAACGGCCGCTCCGAGTGCTCGATAAATGATGATGCAAAACCATCTAATTCGTGATTGAACAGGCGCGGTTCGCGATACGTAGCTTGCCCCAACCGCTCGCGGTAGCTCATGCGGGTACGAAAGCTAATTGACCGGTTCAGACCAAACAAATTGTTATGAGAGATCTCGAAGCTACCTCGGGCCTGCTCGAATTCTTGATAGCCGACGCCATAGGTCAGCAGGATCGGTTTCGCGTCTTCGACTTGAATCAGCACGTTGCGAATGCCGACAAGGCCCTGATCAAGCGGGACGACCTCAACGCGGCTAAACAGTCCGGTGGCGTAAAGACGCTGCTGGGCTGCAAGTATCATTTCGGGATCATAAGGCTTGTATTCCTGTAAACGACTGCTGCGCCGAATGACTTTGTCTTTGGTGATCGTGTTTCCTGCCACCAGGATGGATCCGATGATGTATGTCGCGCCCTCGGTAATCTGGAAGGAAACACGCATGCCATTGTTGGACTCGATACGTTCGACTGTTCGTTCGACACGGGCATCGGCGTAGCCACGGGAATAGTAAAAACGTGTCAGGGCTGCACGCGCCTCATCGACGGCCCCGGGCGTGTACGTGTCCCCTTCTTTGACACCAAGAGCCTCGCGCAATTCTTTCGAGGAGATTCGATTGTTACCTGCAAAGTCGATCGCTTCGATAGGCAGTCGCTTGCCTTCAACGATACGGATGACGACAGTGATTGCGTGATCCGCATCTTCAGGAGTCGCTATAACAACGGTACCTTCAAAGCCCGCGTTACGATACATCGCTTCGATTGTTTGCCGATCCTCTTCCAGGATGTCCGCGCTGAAGACCCCGCGATTGAGCCACTCTCCTTTGCGACTTTTCATTCGGCGACGGATTTCATCAGTCGTGAAGTACTGATTTCCATCGATGCGCACACCCACAATTTCGTGCTTAGCGCCCGGCATAATGGTGTAGTTGATCTGAATGGCGTTTCCCAGGTTCGGATCGACCTCAATGGTTTCCGCGCCGACAATCGCATCAAAATAGCCCTCCTGCTGCATGTACCGCATTACTCGTACACGTCCTTCTTCCACCAAATCAGGATCGACGGCGGCTTCCTCGTAAATCGGAATGAGTTCCCTGAGTTTCTTGTTGCTGATGTTGAAGCCGCGGGGCTGAACTAAGGCGAATTGTCCCGGCTGGATCATCACATTCATGTCGACGGTATTCGTCGCAGCATCGTACATGCGATCGACCGTGACTCGTGTGTTTAGAAATCGGAGTTCAGTGAATTTTGCCCTTACATCCGAGACTCCTTTGTCTATCTTGGATCCGGACACGTCGTCTCCCGTTTTCAACCCGAAGGCATCGAGCAATTCCTCCGGTTTGAACGTTTGCTCACCACCTTGCACACGAACGGTTCCGACTTTGGCTTTCGGTCCCGGGGTGACTTTCAGGGTCACAAAAATGAGATGAGACTGTTCATCGGGTCGGTAGGTCGGAGTCACCGTTGCCTGAAAATATCCTTCCGATATCAGCAGATCTCGCGTGTTCTCTACGACGCGTTCGACTGCCGATGTCGCGAACTTCTCACCAAACGGCAGGCGGAAATATGCCGAAAGCGACCGATCGAGAAGGTTCTCTGGTTCGAGGCGGAATGTGCTGAAGAAAAAAAACGGACGTACGCGGAATGTCAGCGATGTCGTACCATCGGCGACAACGTTCGCGTCAGCATCGACATAGCTGTACTGGCCGGTGTTGTAGAGCGCCTCAATGACAGTGCGAACATTTTGGGGGGTTAGAGTGTCGCCGACACGAATCGGAAGGGTTGCGAGATCAGCCTGGGACGCGGATCCGGAAACTGCAATGCCTGAGACGCGGGTGCCATAGTACTGTTCTTGCGCTTGCGCCAACGACGGCAAGAACAGCACCAGAATGAGGTCCCGCACCTTCATATAACCTGCAACTCTCCCACACCTTAGACGCGGTCCTTAAGCAAGGTGGTAATCTGAGGAGATTTTCAGGCTTTGGTAACTCGGCCGGAGCGGATGCATCTGGTACAGACTCGCATGCTCTTGTGTGTCTTTCCGTCCAGCACTCGAACACGCTGAAGGTTGGGATTCCAGCGCCTTTTCGTCAGATTATGGGCATGGCTAACCCGATTCCCATAAATCGGACCTTTGTTGCAAATTTCGCAGCGCGCCATGAAGGCAATCTCCCTTATGAAATAGAGGCAAAGTATAACACACGGCCCTGTCGGGCAGATGGCGTCAAAATGGGGGGCAAAGGGCATTCCGGAGTTATCGGGGGACAGACACCGAAAATTCCTTTTTTAATTTCGGTGTCTGTCCCCGAATCACCCGATTGCTCCGGAATGCCCTTTGTCTCCCCACTTTGACGCTGTCCTGATCTGCCGGGGACCGTTGTGCTAGAATGACCCCTATTTCTGACGAATATGGAGCGTTCCGTAATGAAAGCCCTCATTTTATCCGTCCTGCTGGCTGGTCTGCTCATAACAGCCTCTTGCGGGTCGGATTCATCTGCTTCTGCGAACGTCGTTGCCCGGGTCAACGGCAAAGACATCACCGCAACTCAGCTGGACAAGCAAGTTCAGGTTCAACTCAATGGAAACGAGCAGCCGGCTTCCCCCGAGGAATTACAAGATCTTAAACTCCAGGTCTTGAATCGGATGATCAACGACCAGATCCTGCTCGAGCATGCCGGCACGGCGAACCTGAGCGCGAGCGATGCCGAAGTGGATGTCAAATTCAATGAATTCAAAAGTCAATATACCGAAGAGAAATTCCAGGAACTTCTGAAACAACAGAAGATGTCGGTCGAGGATATCCGCAACGAACTCCGCAAAAGCATCACGATTGAGAAGCTCGTTAACAAGGAAATCACTTCCAAGATCTCGGTCACAGATGCGGAAATCAAGAATTACTACGCTAAGAACAAAGATAGTTATAACCTCCCCGAGAGTTATCACATTGCCCACATCCTGGTGACTCCTGTTGCCGATGCCGAGGTGAACAACGAAAAGAAGGACGACGCCAAAACTCCCGACGAGGCCCGGCAAAAGGCGGCGCGGCTGCTAAAAGACGTGCAGAGCGGTCGTGATTTCGCAGTCGTTGCTAAAGAGTACTCTGAAGATCCGAGTTCTGCCCCAGCGGGAGGCGATCTGAACTTTCAACCGCTTCAAGCGATCGAGAATATCGATCCGAGATTGACGCAAGCAGTCCAGAAGATGCGCGCGGGCGAGACTTTTCCTCAGGTGATTGAAACGCGTTTTGGTTTTCACATCCTGAAGCTGCTTGAAAAAGATGCAGGCGGCCAGAAAGACCTCAGCGACCCGCGGGTTCAACAAAACGTCCGGCAAGCCATTTTCAATCGTAAAGACCAGACTTTAAAGAACGCCTTCTCCGAAGCCGCCAGGAACAAAGCTACCGTTGTGAACTACCTTGCGCAGCGGATTCTAGAGACCGCTGGAAAGAGCCAGTAAGACGTTCAGGAGTTAGCCACAAAAAGCGGACAAGGGGTCAGACCCTGGTATCGGGGTCTGACCCCTGTTCTTTTTTGTGGCTGATCCTATTACTCAACTATCGCGAGTAAATCTCCAGCGTTTACTGCCGCGGTTTCCTTCACGCCCAGTTTTCGCACAGTACCCTTCTTCGGTGACTTAATTTCGTTTTGCATTTTCATCGCTTCAATCACCAGAAGGCCTTGATTCATGTCTACGGCTGCACCTTCACTGACAAGCACCTTCACGACTTTACCCGGCATCGGCGCTCGAAGCTCTACAGTCCCTGCGTGCCCCTGCTGACCCGCCTTTCGCAGCGCGCCGCGTGCATCGATGATCTCCACGTCGATTCGTTGGCCGTTGATGGATACCACGTAGGTATCGGTGTTCGGTGTGACCGAGATTTCGACCGATCGATCTTTCCATCGGAACCAGTAGACTCCCGGTTCGACGGCTTGAACGTCCAGGACGTACTTCTCTCCAGCTATCTCTGCCTGAATGACATCACGTTCGACGCGAACCAGTTCGATCTCCAGCCGTTCACCGTCGATGATCGCGGTGTACTTCATGAAGATCTGAGGCCGCGGCGGCGGGCGTCGAGTTTCCAAAACATGTCACTGTGTTTTTCGGCCTCTGCGGCTGGAACCGGCCGCTCGGAATGAAATACGGCCGCAGCAATCGCAGCCAATGTGCGGTCCCCCTGTTGTAGGGTCCGTTTGTGGGCCGGCTGGTCATAGACCGAGCCTATAAATCGATCGATAAAGCCGGTATCAAAGTCGCCCTTCTGGAAATCCGGATGTCGAAGTATCTCGCGGAAGAATCCTATATTCGACTTAATGCCGTCGATCTGGTACTCGCGCAATGCGCGCTGCATCCGCGCCATTGACTCTGCGCGGCTTGAACCCCACGTCACTAATTTTGAGATCAGAGGATCGTAGTCGATCGGAACGGTCCAGCCCTCATACACACCGCTATCATCGCGCACTCCAGGACCTGACGGTGTTCGCAGCCGCACAATTTTGCCTGGGGATGGAAAAAATTTGTTATCGGGGTCCTCCGCATAAATCCGGCATTCCATCGCCGCGCCCCTCATGACTACTTCGGTTTGCTTCAACGGGAGTTTGTCTCCACGCGCTATCGCGATTTGAAGCTTTACCAGATCCAGACCTGTGACCATTTCCGTCACTGGGTGTTCGACTTGAAGCCGGGTGTTCATTTCAAGGAAGTAAAAACGCCGGCGCGCATCCACCAGGAATTCGACGGTCCCGGCGTTGTAGTAATTTGCGGCCTGTACGACCTTCAAGGCTGCCTCGCCCATTCGCCCGCGAAGGTCCGGATCCACGATGGGAGAAGGGCATTCCTCGATGACCTTTTGGTGACGGCGCTGGATTGTGCATTCTCGCTCGCCGACGTGGATGGCGTTGCCGTGCCGGTCGGCCAGAACTTGTATCTCCACATGCCGCGGTTTCTCGACGAATTTTTCGATGTAAATTGCATCGTCACCAAACGCGGAGAGAGCTTCCGATCGTGTATTTCTCAACGCGCTTTCAAGCTCCTGTTCGCCTGCCACAAGACGCAGCCCCTTGCCTCCTCCGCCACCAGAGGCTTTCAGCATGATCGGATATCCAATTGAGGCTGCAATCGTTCGAGCTTCCTCGTCCGAACGAATCGGATCGACCGTACCTGGTACCGATTCGACTCCATATTTTGCGAC
>Ga0126379_10002218_pt1 | contig 12300 bp, 9 predicted proteins | sample PanSoiMetPlot_24_FD_92640 | JGI IMG/M metagenome (GOLD analysis project Ga0126379, IMG submission 92640) | Tropical forest soil microbial communities from Panama - MetaG Plot_24 | ecosystem: Environmental > Terrestrial > Soil > Tropical forest > Bulk soil | place: Panama | collected 2016-02-17
CCACGCCGTAGGTCGGCTCGTACTGGTAGACAGTCCGCTTCTCCGAGAAGATGTAGGAGCAGCCCGCCGAGAAGAAAAGGCAGCAAAGCAGCAGAGGAGCGCAGGTGCGGAGGAGATTTCGAATTCGCTTTTCTCCTCTGCCCCTCTGCCCCCCGGCTCCTCCCCGCATGGCTGGCCATGCCGCGCTCATAATTCCGGCTGATGTTTCGGACGCGGCGGCGCGGTCCACGGAGCCCGAGAGTCTACCGAATCCCGGTTGAAACCTACCTCGTCGCCCTGGCCCTGGCTTTCGCGCTGGCGATCGCCTTCTCGCTGCTGTCCCTCCCCAAGGAGGTCTCTTACCGCCAGCCGCACCGGTTCTCGGTCGAGGACGACACGTTTCTTCCCTCCGCCCTCGCCCTGGCCAACCCTCAACCGTCGGAGGGAAACCACGTCCGCCTCCTCGCCAACGGCGACGAGATCTACCCCGCGATGCTCTCCGCGATCGCGCGGGCGGGGCGCTCGATCAACCTCGAGAGCTACATCTTCTGGTCCGGCGAGGCCGCCTCGCGCTTCCGCAACGCCCTCGTCGAGCGGGCGCAGCACGGCGTCGAGGTGCGGATCCTCCTCGACGCCATCGGCTCGCCGAGCTCCAAGCTCCGGGACAAGGACCTGGAGTTCCTGCGCCAGGGAGGATGCCGGGTCGAGTTCTTCCACCCGATCCGGCCCTGGATGCTCGACACGATCAACCACCGTTCGCACCGGCGGATCCTCGTGGCGGACGGAAAGGTCGCGTTCACGGGCGGCGCCGGGATCGCCGACGTCTGGCTGGGCGACGCGGACTCGAAGGAACACTGGCGCGACACCCAGGTCGAAGTCTCGGGGCCCGTCGTGGCGCAGCTCCAGGCCGCGTTCCAGGAGAACTGGGGCGCCGCAAGCGGCGAGGCGCTGCGAGGCGAAGCCTTTTTCCCGAAGCTCGAGCGCACCGGCGCGGCGCGGGCGCAGGTCATCCTCTCCTCACCGGAGTCGCCGAGCTCGGCGACGAAGCTCCTCTACGCGACCGCCATCTCGGCGGCGACGAAGCGCCTCTGGCTCTCCAACTCCTACTTCCTTCCCGACGCGGACAGCACAGCGCTCTTCGTGGAGGCCGCGAAGAGAGGCGTGGACGTCCATGTCCTCGTCCCCGGCAAGGTCAACGACGTGCCGGCGACGAAGGCGGGCGGACGGTCGAGCTTCGGCGGCCTGCTCGTAGGGGGCGTGAAGATCTCCGAGTACCAGCCCACGATGTTTCACCCCAAGACGATGGTCGTGGACGGCCTCTTCGTGACCATCGGCTCGACCAACTTCGACAACCGGTCCTTCCGGTTGAACGACGAGATCAACCTCGCTATCTACGACCGGGAAATCGGGCGGCGGCTCGAGGAGATGTTCGTCCGGGACCTGGCCCTCTCGAAGCCGTACACCCTGGAGCAGTGGAGGCACCGCCCGATCAAGGAGCGCTTGACCGAGCTCCTGGCCCTCCCCTTCCGGCCCGAACTTTGATCGGAGCAGAGCGCTCGCGAGACAAAAGCTCGTAACTCGTAACAAGCAGTGACTGGAAGGTGACAATCGCTGTCACACTTCCCTGGGTTCGCTAGCACAAACTCTGATGACAAACGACTTGCCGGATGGGTGCGATTGGCGAGCCGGTTGCAATACCTCACCGCCGAGGAAACCAAAACCTCAATCTCCTCCTTTCGCCCCCCGGGCGGCCCCACCCCGACCCGGGGTTTTTTTTTGCCCCGATAAACCGATGTAACTTTCTCCCATGAAAGTCCTCGCCGGCGACATCGGAGGGACGAAGACTGCCCTTGCGTCCGTCGAGATCTCCGATCGAAAGGCCGTCGTCCGCGGGCTCCGGATCTACCACAGCCGGGATTTCGAGAGCCTCGAGGCGATCCTGGCCGACTTCCTGGCGGGCGCGAAGTGGCCGCCGGCGGCCGCGGGCTTCGGGGTCGCCGGGCCGGTGGTCGCGGGGCGGGCGCGCATCACCAAGCTGCCGTGGATCGTCGAGGAGCACGCGGTCTCCAAGAGCACCGGCATCCCGAGAGTCCGCGTGATCAACGACTTCGTCGCGGCGGCGCTCGGAGTGCCTTACGTCGGCTCTCCCCGGTTGAGGGTTCTCCAGAGAGGACACGCGGAACCGGACGGGCCGATCGGCTTGATCGGCGCCGGGACCGGGCTCGGGCAGGCGGTCCTCCTTCGCGAGGGCCGCGGCTGGCAATCCATTTCCTCGGAAGGGGGGCACGCGGACTTCGGCCCGCGAAACGACGTGGAGGATGGACTCGTCCGCTTCGTCCGGAGACGATTCGGCCGCGTGGACCGGGACCGGCTTCTCTCGGGAGAGGGCCTGACCCACATCTACGATTTCCTCAAGTCCGAGAAGAGGACCCGCGAAAGCCCGCGCGTCGCCCGCGCGTTCGCCGAGCCGGGCGCCGACCGCGCCGCGGTCATCAGCCGGTTCGGCCTTGCCGGCGAGAGGCTCTCGAAGTCGGCGCTGCGCCTTTTCGTCTCGATCTACGGTTCCGAGGCGGGCAACCTCGCGCTGCAGTACCGGGCCACGGGAGGAGTGTTCCTCTCGGGAGGGATTGCGCCAAAGATCCTGCCGGCGCTCGAGGACCCGGTCTTCCTCGAGTCTTTCCGGTCCAAGCCGCCGCTGGAGGACCTGCTGTCGCGGATTCCCGTCCGTGTCGTCCTGGAGCTCAAGCTGCCCCTCTTCGGGGCGGCGGCGGCGGCTTACTGGACGGAGACTGCGATCGAAACGACCCGGCCCTCCTCGTAAGTGAGGATCCGCCTGGCTGCGACGTAGACGCAGCGGAACCGGACGTGCCCGTCCTCGGTGATCTCTTCTACGCTGTCCGGCTTTCCGATCAACTCCTCGACCTCGGACTTCTTCATCCCTTCCTTGATCATCGTGGTCGAGACCTGCTCGCCGTCGGTTGCGGCGGGGACTGCCTCGGACAGGACCCGCTTGGTCTCCGACTCCTTGACGGCGCTCTTGGACCCCATCACCGGCCGGGTCACACTGTCCACGAATCCGGCCATGGTGGGCCGGGTCTTGTATATCCAGTAACCAACGCCGCCCGCGAGAACCAGGATGACGAGGCCGCGGAGCCTCATGGGGTACCTCCTAGCGCGAGAGCCGGCGCAGCTCCTCGCGTGCTCGGTTGGCGCGGGAGATCAGCTCGGAGATCTTCTCCCGGCACCAGGCGACCTGAGAAACCAGGACGAACCAGCGGATCTCCTTGGCGGTGAAGACGGGTTGCTCCATCGAGGGCTCGTCCCACTCGAGGCCGCGCGTGCGCTCCTCGCGGATCATGGCCCGGCGCGCGTAGCGCAGCGCCTCGAGGTCGCCCGCGTCTTCGAGCAGCAGGCAGAAGCGAAGCGTGACGCGGCGGGACGGATCGATCCGCACGGCGAGGGCGTCATAGTCCGCCGAGCCGGCAAGCGCCGGCGGAGTCGTCTCCTGATACCGAATCGAGCTCATGGGAGTTCTTTACTGTCGGGGATTATAGGGCCAACCTCGCGGAAATGCGGGTCTTTCTCAGTCAAGGGGTTGTTCCATGAGACAACAGGGCCGGAGCGTGCAATCGCCGGTGCCTTTGCATCTAGAAGACCCGGTCGCGACAGAACACCTTAATCGGGCGCGCGGCCCGCCTTAATCGGGCGCGGCCCGCCCCCGGAAGCGGACTCGGCGCCGGACCATAATCACGGCTCTTTCAAGAGGTTGAGAACATGACGCGCGGAACCTCCCCGATTCAATGGACCTTCACGGATGAGGCCCCGGCGCTGGCCACCTACTCTCTGCTGCCGATCGTCCGGGCCTTCCTCGAGGGCTCCGGGATCCGGGTCGAGTCCCGGGATATCTCGCTGGCCGGCCGCATCCTCGCGAGTTTCCCCGACCGGCTGGAGGAGCGGCAGAGGATCCCGGACTCCCTCGCCCTCCTCGGGGAAATGACCCAGAGCCCCGATGCCATCATCATCAAGCTGCCCAACATCTCGGCGTCGGTTCCGCAGATCCAGGAGGCGATCGGGGAGCTGCGGGCCCACGGCTACGACGTTCCCGAATACCCGGGGAACCCTTCGAGCGCTTCGAGCGAGGACGAGCGGAAGGTCCAGGAGCGCTTCGCGAAAGTCCTCGGGAGCGCGGTGAACCCCGTGCTGCGCGAGGGCAACTCGGACCGACGGTCCCCTTCGTCGGTCAAGGCGTTCTCGCGCAAGCACCCGCACAAGCTGGCGGCATGGGATCCGGGTTCCAGGTCGCACGTGGCCCACATGAGCTCCGGCGACTTCTACGGCAGCGAGGTCTCCTTGACCGCCGGGGAATCCATGGACGTCCGCATCGAGTTCGCCGGCGCGGACGGAGCGGTCACGGCGCTGAAGAAAAAGCTCTCGCTCCTCGAGGGCGAGATCCTCGACGCCGCGGCGATGAGCATGAAGGCGCTGCGGGCGTTCTTCGCGGCCCAGGTCGAGGACGCCAGGGCGAAGGGCCTGCTGCTCTCGCTGCACCTGAAGGCGACGATGATGAAGGTCTCCGACCCGGTGATGTTCGGTCACGCCGTCACGGTGTTCTTCGAGCCGGTGTTCACGAAGCACGCCGCGACGTTCCGCAGGCTCGGCGTCAACCCCAACAACGGGCTGGGCGACGTTTACTCGAAGATCAAGGGCCTTTCGGCAGAAGAACAGGCGGAGATCGAGAAGGACATCCGGGCCGTCTACGAGAGGGGCCCGGCGCTCGCGATGGTGGACTCGGAGAAGGGGATCACCAACCTGCACGTCCCCAACGACGTCATCGTGGACGCCTCCATGCCCGTCGTCGTCCGCGACGGCGGAAAGATGTGGGGCCCGGACGGCAAGCTGCACGACACCGAGGCCATGATCCCGGACCGCTGCTACGCGACGATCTACCAGGCCATCCTCGAGGACTGCCGGAAAAACGGCGCGCTCGATCCGGCGACGATGGGGAGCGTTCCCAACGTCGGGCTGATGGCTCAGAAGGCGGAGGAGTACGGGTCGCACGACAAGACGTTCCTCGCGCCGGGAGCGGGAACGATCCGCGTGGTCGCCGAGTCCTCGGGCGAGACGCTCCTGGCAGAGCGCGTGGAGGCGGGCGACATCTTCCGGTGTTGCCAGACCAGGGACGTCGCGATCCGCGACTGGGTCAAGCTGGCGGTCCGGCGCGCCCGGGCCACCGGCGCCCCCGCGGTCTTCTGGCTCGACGCCAACCGCGCCCACGACGCCCAGGTGATCGCGAAGGTCGAGAGGTATCTTCGCGACCAGGACACCGCCGGGCTCGAGATCCGGATCCTGCCGCCGGTCGAGGCCATGAAGTACTCGCTCGAGCGGATCCGCAGGGGCCTCGACACCATCTCGGTGACGGGCAACGTCCTGCGCGACTACCTGACGGACCTCTTCCCGATCCTCGAGATCGGAACGTCGGCCAAGATGCTCTCGATCGTGCCGCTCCTCGCGGGAGGCGGCCTCTTCGAGACGGGGGCCGGCGGCTCCGCGCCCAAGCACGTCCAGCAGTTCGTCCGCGAGGGCTACCTGCGCTGGGACTCGCTCGGCGAGTTCTCGGCCCTGGCTGCGGCGCTCGAGCACATCGGGAGCTCTGCGGGGAACCCGCGAGCCTCCGTGCTGGCCGAAACGCTGGACCAGGCAATCGGCAAGTTCCTCGACAACAACAAGTCCCCATCCCGCAAGGTCGGCGAGATCGACAACCGCGGCAGCCACTTCTACCTGGCTCTCTACTGGGCCGAGGCCCTCGCCGACCAGTCGAAGGACCCGGAGCTCCAGGCCCGCTTCCGGGGGGTCGCCCGGGACCTCTCCGCCGCCGAGGCGAAGATCAGCGCCGAGCTCCTGGGCGCCCAGGGCCATCCGGTGGACCTCGGCGGCTACTACCAGCCCGATCCGGACAAGGCCTCCCGCGCGATGCGACCCAGCCCCACCCTCAACGCCCTGATAGACCGCCGGTGACGCTTGGGGTCAGGTCTATGTTATACACTATGATCGGAAGTCCAATGCCTTCCGCCGGTTCGGCGTCGGGGCTTAGTGTATAGTGTAGACCTGACCCCAAGACGTTAACCCGCCACGGTATTCCAGGGTCAGGCCGTCGGCGGAGATCCGGAGAGTCCCGGCGTTCTCCTCGATGCGCGGCGGCGAGGAGAGCTCGATCGTCGCGCGGCGCACGCCCTCGAAGAGCGGGTGCCTGCCCGCGGACTCCGTCAAGCAGCGGTGGCCGAGAACCTCGACCGAGCCGGCCGAGTTGGCAAGCTTGACGAACCGCCCGTGAAGGACTTCCGTCGGGGTGAGCCGCTCGACGTTCAGAGGATCGAAGCCCTGGGCCTGGAGGGGCTCCGCCGGCTCGAGGACCAGCTTCCAGCCGGGACTCTCCAGGAACTCGCGGCGCCTGCGGCTTCGGTCGGCGGCGGCCGAAGCGACCTCGGAGGCCGCGCGCCGCTCCTCCCGATCGACCTCGGCCCGCTCGAAGGTCTCCGGTTCGGCGGCGGCCGCGGCGGAGGCGAGGAGATCCTCGAGGAAAGCGGAGTCCTTCTCCTCGAGCCTCGCCTTCCACGCGGGATCGAGGATGTCGAGGAGAAGGGCCATCGCGGCTCCCGAGGAGTAGGCCCGGTCGCGGACGGCGGACGCGGGAAACTCCGCGGCGGGAAAGAGGGGCTCCGTTCCACCCGCGAGCCACTGGACATACCGGGCCAATCCCTCCTTCATCTCCGTTCCCCGCTCGTAGCCCCACGCGGAGGCGGGAAGCAGCGCGAATCGCTCCCGCCGCGCCTGGAGGGCCCGAGCCGCCCAGCCGGCGGTCAACTTCGGACTTCCGGCCGCGAGGCCTCGCCGCAGGGCGATCGATTCGAGCCGCCGGAGGGCCAGCGGCCGCGCCTCCTCGACCGGGTAAAGGAAGAGGTCCGCCTCGTTGGCCGCCCACCCTGGATGCTTCTTCCCCTCGAAGACGTGAAAGGCCTCGTGAACGAGGAGCGCGGCCAGCGTCTTCGAGTCCACGCTCGACCCCTGGAAAATCGCGGCCGCGGACGAGACCCCGGCCAGATCCACCGACGTGTTGGCGCGGACGGCGGCGTGCCGCCCCTCGTAGGTTCGCAGAGCGGGATTGCCGGGGAACTCGGCGAACTCCGAGGGCGGAGCCGGGTGACGAAAGAGCCACGTCCTCTTCCCGTCGAAGATCACGAGCGGAATCCGGCAGGGTTCGAACCCCGGCCAGAAGGGACGCGCGCAGACCCGCTCGAACTGATCGAGGACCGCGGGCACGGCAGCGGCGCCCGCGCCCGGCGCCGGAGGGAGGAGGACTGCCGCAGCGAGAAGGCCCGACAGGATTCCCATGTCAGCGGGGACGCCGCAGGCCCCCGAGGGTTTCGCTGCGTGGACTAAGATCCACGGCGCCGATGTCCCTGAATTTTCCGCGGGAGAGAAGGATGAAGCTGCTGAAGGCCTGCCTTCCACTCGTTGCAGTTCCCCTCTGGGCCGCGTGCCAGTCGGGCGGCGGCGGGTTCCAGCCGGTCGTCATCGACATGAGCGCGCCGACCCACACGCCGGCTGCAGCGGCCGCCGCGACGCCGGCCGCGACGGCGACGCCCTCTCCGCGGCTGCCCTCACGCACCCCGACCCTTCCGCCTCCCCCGCCCACGCCCACGCCCGAGCCCCGGATCGCCGCGGTTCCGACTCTCGCGCCGTTACAGGCACAACCTCCGATGCAACCCCTGCCGCCGCAACCCGTGGAGATCCGGGCGCCGCAGCCCGGTTCGCCGGAGGCCGTCGTCCAGAGCCGGATCGACGCCTACAACAGCCGCGACCTCGAGAAGCTCGTCTCACTCTACGCCCCCGACGTCCGGATCTTCGATCCCCCCGACCGGCTGCGCGACTCGGGCGCCGACCAGGTCCGCCAGAGCTACGCCCGCCGGTTCGCCTCGTCCCGGCGCACGCAGATCGGGCTGGCGGGAAGGATGGCGGCGGGGAACTTCGTCGCGGACCGCGAGACCGAGCCCGGAGAATCGGGAGAGGTGGAATCCTCGATCGTGATCAGCGAAGTCCTCGGCGGCAAGATCGTCCGCGTCTGGATCCTGCGCTGAACCCGCCTCACGCGCAGTAGCGGTCGACCGTCCTCAGGAGCAGCGCGAGCTCGATCGGCTTGCGGACGAAGTCCCGGATCTCGAGCGGTGCGATCTGCTCCGCCAGCTGATCGCCGGCGGAAAGCACGACGACCGGGATCTTCGACAGCTCCGGGTCCTTGCGTTGCTCGTCGCGGAACTGCCAGCCGTTCATCACGGGCATCGTCAGGTCGAGGAGGATGAGCGAAACCTCCTCCCGCCCGCCGCGCAGGACCGAGAGGGCTTCCTCGCCGTGGCCCGCGGAACTAACGCGGTAGCCCTCGTCGCGCAGGATCTCGGCCAGCGCGTCTCTCAGGTCCCGGTCGTCCTCGACGACCAGGATCCGCTTGCCGGCGGCGGTTTCGGACAAGGTCGGCGAATTCTACCCACGCGCCGCGGAGCTCTCGGCGGCGGCGGCGGCGCCGGCCGAGCGCCGCTTTCGCGGCGTGCGCGGCAGGTTGACGGTGAACATCGATCCCTTCCCCGACTGGCTCTCGACGAGGATGCTGCCGCCGAGCGCGTCCACGATCTGCCGGACGATCCAGAGCCCGAGGCCGAGCCCGCCGTAATGCCGGTCCGAGACCGCCCGCTCGAATCGCTCGAAGATCCTCGCCTGGTGCTCCGGCGGGATGCCGATGCCGTGGTCCCGGATCGTGAAGCGCGCGAGGACCTCGTCTCCGCCGACGGCGACCTCGATCGGACGGCCGGCGCCGTACTTGATGGCGTTGGAAAAGAGGTTCGAGACGACCTGCTCGACGCGCATCCGGTCCCACTGGCCGACGCACGGCCCGTTGACGTCCATCCTGATCTCGCAGCCGGCCCGCGCCGACTCCTCGCGAGAGCGCGCCGCCGCCTCGCGCACGACCGCGCCGAGGTCCACCGGCTCGAGGTCCAGGTCCAGGCGGCCGGCGGTGATGCGCGAGATGTCGAGCAGGTTGTTGATCAGCCCGGTCAGCCGCTCGACCTGCCGCTCGGCCGTGGTCAGGCGCGCCGCCACCGTCTCGGCGGGCGAGTCCCGCGCGCCCGAGCGGATCTTGCGGATCAGGCCCTGGACCTGCAACTGAAGCGTCGTCAGCGGGGTCTTCAGCTCGTGCGAGGCGATCGAGAGAAACTCGTCGCGGGCGCGGACCGCTTCCCGCGCGTCGCGGTAGAGCCTCGCGTTCTCGATGGCGGCGCTCGCCCGGCCGGCCAGGTCCTGAGCGAAGGCGAGGTCCTCCGGCCCGTACCGCCGGTCCGGGATGGCGGAGCCGAAGGTCAGGACTCCGATGTTCAGGCCCCGGACGTTCAGCGGGACGGACATGGAGGAGCACAGCCGAAGGTCCCGCGCGGCCCGGTAGTGCTCCTCGTCGCGGGCTACGGCCCGGAGGATGTCGTCGGAGAGGTCGTTGAAGACCTCGGGCTCTCCCGTCGCGAAGACGTGGGCGGGGCCGTGGGGCGCTTCCAGGTCCGACGAGTAGCGGAGGACCTCGGCGACGGCGGGGCCGCGGCCGTGTTCGTCGTGGCTGGTGGCCAGGCGCAGCAGGTCGCCCTTCGCGTCCAGGATGTCCACGGCGCACCAGTCCGCGATCCTGGGCACCGCCAGGCGGGCGACGCTCGCGAGCGTCGAGCGGTAGTCCAGTGTCGAGGCCAGCGCCGCGCTCGCCTCGGCGAGGAAGGCGGCGCGCCTCTCCGCCGTCTCCGACGTGGCCCGGGCCTGCCGCTCGCTCGCGAGGAGCCCCGCCCGGTCGCTCTCGGCCCGGCGACGGGCCGTGATGTCGCGGACGAACCCGGTGAAGACGGGCGGCCCGTCCCCCGAGATTCGCGAGATCGTCAGCTCGACCGGGAACTCGGTGCCGTCGCGGCGGAGCGCCGACATCTCCAGCCGCCGGTTCAGGACCACGGCCTTTTTCGTCACGAGATACCGGGCCATCCCGGAGCGGTGCTGGTCGCGCATCCTCTCGGGGATGATCAGCTCCGCCATCTCCTTCCCAATCGCCTCGGAAGCCGGGATACCGAACAGGCTCTCGGCGGCGGGGTTGAACTCGAGCACCCGGCCCTCGTAGTCGATCGTGAGGATCGCGTCGAGCGCTCCGTGGAGGATCGCCGCCTTGCGCCGCTCGGACTCCTCGACGGCCTGGTCGGCGATCTTCCTTCCCGTCGCCGCCGAGACGACGTTGGCGACCGACTGCAGGAAGACGAGGTCCTCGCCGGTGAAGACCCGCGGCGACCTCGTGTGGACCGCGAGAACTCCGAGCGCCGACGGCGTTCCGGGGATCACGACGCTCGCGCCGCCGCGGACGCCGTGGTCGTCGAAGAGCGGAAGGGACCCGAAACGCTTCTCCGCGCGCAGGTCCTGCACAAGGATCGGCTCGCCCGCGAGCAGCGTGTAGCCCGGCTGCGCGGCGGCGGTGGCGGGGACGGTTTCGCTGCCGGCGACCCCCTCCTTCCAGCCCACGCCCGCCTTCAGCAGGAGGTCGCGGGAGCCGGGGAGCACCTTGAAGACCGCCGCGAGCTCGGCGCCGAGCGTTTCCGCAACGACCTCGCAGGCCCGCTCGGAGAGCCGCACGAGGTCGGTCTCGACGAGGGCCTCCTGGCCGAGCTCGACGACCGCCGCCTGCTGGCGCGCGCGCAGCCGCAGCGCGTTGTCGGCCTCCTTCAGGCGGGTCACGTCCACCGAGAGGCCGCGCAGGACCGGGGGCTTGCCCTCCTCGCGCGAGAGCCGGATCCGGGTCTGGAACCACACCGTCCGCCCGTCGGCCGCGAGGAAGCGGTGCTCGAACTGCTCCTCGGTCTCGTTCTGGAGCGCGCGGGCGGCCGTGGCGAGGACCCGCTCCCGGTCCTCAGCGGGGATCAGGCGCGTCCAGAAGTCCGGCTGCGCGTGCTCCTCGTCCGCGGGGTACCCGAGCATCTCCTGCGCGCGGCGAGAGACGAACGTCAGCCGCAGCGTCCCGGCATCGGCCTCCCAGACGATGCCGCCGGGGATTCCCTCGACCAGGTCCCGGTAGCGCCTTCGCGTGTTCTCCGCCAGCGCCCGCTCGTGGCGCTCGGTCTCGTAGAGCCGTGCGAGCCGCCTCGTCAGGAGGACCGCCAGGATCGCCGTCACGCCGAGCGACGCGAAGCCGCTGACGACGATGAGCGAGGAAGCGAGCGAGTTCTTCTGCGCGGAGGCGGAGTCGGTCTGCTCGAGGATCTGCTTCTCGTGCGAGAGGAAGGCGGAGAGCCGCCGCTCGAGGGACGCGCGCGCCGGCTCGACGTTCTCGGCGAAGTAGCCGGCGTGCTCGCCCTGGGTCCTCACGTTGACCGCATCTTCCGTCGCCTTCTGGTGCTCGTCCTCCGCCGCGTCGATCTCGGCGAGCAGCTCCCGCTCGCGCTTGGTCAGGTCTCCCTTGCGCAGCTTCCGGATCTGCTCCTGCAGCTCCTGGTGGCGTTGCTGGATCTCGAAAAGAAATTTCTCGTCGCCCGTGATGAGGTACCCGCGAGCCGCGACCATCTTCTGCTCGATCGTCGCCCGCAGGCGCCCGAACTCGATGACGTCGCGCGCCTGGTGGGCGAACAGCCGGTCGCTCAAGGCGGTCTGGTGGAGCGCGTAGTAGGAGACGGCGCCGGTGATCGCGATCAGCAGGAACGCGACGGCGAACCCGACCGCGATCCGCTGGCGGAACGTGGGCTCCCTGGGGAGCGCGGCGTGGCGCGAGCCCGTCACTCGGCTGCCTCCCCGATGTCCTCGTTCCACACGTCGGGATGCGCCGCGATGTAGTCCGCGAGCATCTGGACGCACTCCTCGGACCGGAGGTCCACGACGGCCACGCCGCTTTCGCGCAGCCAGTCCAGGCCGCCCGCGAAGTTCTCGGACTCGCCCGCGACCAGCGTCCCGATGCGGAACTGGCGCACCAGCCCGCTGCAGTACCAGCACGGGGCGAGCGTCGTGACCATGATGGTGTCGCGGTAGCTCGCCCGGCGCCCGGCCCGGCGGAACGCGTCGGTCTCGCCATGCACGGACGGGTCTCCCTCCTGGACGCGCCGGTTGTGGCCGCTGCCGAGCAGCCGCCCCTCGCGATCGAAGAGCGCCGCGCCGATGGGGATGCCGCCCTCCGACAATCCCTTGCGCGCCTCCTCGATCGCCACGCGCAGGAGTGCGTTGTAGTCGATCAACTCCTCATTTCGCCGCAACCGGGACGTGTGGCTCCGC
>Ga0126379_10002219_pt1 | contig 12297 bp, 8 predicted proteins | sample PanSoiMetPlot_24_FD_92640 | JGI IMG/M metagenome (GOLD analysis project Ga0126379, IMG submission 92640) | Tropical forest soil microbial communities from Panama - MetaG Plot_24 | ecosystem: Environmental > Terrestrial > Soil > Tropical forest > Bulk soil | place: Panama | collected 2016-02-17
ACGCCCTGAAGCCGTTCGAAGCCTGCCGGTCAGGGCAACCTCTCCCGGTTTCGGCGCCGCGCGCACCGTCACGGTGATGTTTCCAGACGCCCCGGACGCTCACTCCGCAAACGCTCACATCGACTGAGAGGCAGACCATGCACAAGGGATTGCTTTGGATCCCTCTGATCTTTGCGTTGTTCGTCGGTGACGTCCTGAGACCGGAGCAGGCGGTCGCCACCGAGCTTGCTCAAGCGGGCGGGAATTCGGACGCGGCCCGTCACCAAGCCGAAGAGGCGCAGCGACGGCAGGCCGAGGAACAGCGTCACCAAGCCGAAGAGGCGCAACGGCGGCAGGCCGAGGAACAGCGTCGCCAAGCCGAAGACGCGCAGCGCCGGCAGGCCGAGGAACAGCGCCGCCAGGCCGAAGACGCGCAGCGCCGGCAAGCCGAGGAACAGCGTCGCCAAGCCGAAGACGCGCAGCGCCGCCACGCCGACGAACAGCGTCGCCAGGCCGAAGACGCGCAGCGTCGGCAGGCCGACGAACAGCGTCGCCAAGCCGAAGACGCGCAGCGCCGGCACGCCGATGAACAACGTCGCCAGGCCGAAGACGCGCAGCGTCGGCAGGCTGAGGAACAGCATCGCCAAGCCGAAGACGCGCAGCGCCGGCACGCCGACGAACAGCGTCGCCAAGCCGAAGACGCGCAGCGCCGGCAGGCCGACGAACAGCGTCGCCAAGCCCAAGAACCGCAGCGCCGGCAACCCGGGGAAGCACAACGCCCGCAAGCCGAGGAACAGCGTCGCCAAGCAGAACCGCAGCGCCCGCAAGCTGAGGAGCAGCGTCGTCAAGCCGAAGACGCACAGCACCGGCAGGCCGACGAAGCACAACGCCGGCAAGCCGAGGAACGCCGTCGCCAGGCCGAAGAGGAGGAAACTCTGCGCACACGGTATGGCTGCATCATCGCCGAGCGCCTCACGGATTCCCGGTACCGTCTCGTGTGCGGGGCGCGAAGCGTCATCGTGCACTGTTCGACAATCGAATGTCCCGAAGCCGGTGCCGAACTCGGTCGGATCGAACAGGAGGAGCGGCAACGCCGGGAGGAGGAAGCGCTGCTCCGGGTGCACGGTTGCAAAATCATCACCCGCCTGGGGGGATCCCAGCAGTTCGCGCTCGCCTGCGGCGAACACCGCATCACCGTGGTTTGCTCAACGCCCGAGTGTCCCGAAGCCGGTGCGGAGCTCCGGCGGCTCGCCGCCGACGCTGCACAAAGAAAGGACGAACTTCGCAGGTAGTAAGCTCGCTCTGCCGCGGGTTGGCTGGCGAACCGGAATATGCGCTAAGTGACTGAAAACATTGGAGCGGGTGAAGGGAATCGAACCCTCGTCATCAGCTTGGAAGGCTGTTGCTCTACCATTGAGCTACACCCGCATCGCGGGACAGCGGGCGAGCCGACGTCCCGGAGGCGCGATAACTAACGGACTCCCATGCGAGCGCCAAGCGCAAAGACGGATACGCGGATTCGCAAGATTTTCGAGCCACTTCCATGCGAACCCGAGAATCGCGGAACCGCCGCCTCGTGCGACGCCGTGCCACTTCGCGCGATTGTCATATTGTCATGGTGGGCCGATAACGGGCGGCGCGGGCTGAAGGACGGAACGCGCCATCGCTGGGCGTGATCGATTGGAACTCGTGATGCACGCAATGAAGTGGCCCAAGTTGAATGCCCGGCTCGCGGGCGCGCTGCTGCTGACCGTCGTGCCGTTCGGCGACGCGGGGGCCCTGACGCCCGCCCCCTCCCCCAACCCGATGGTGCCGGCCGTGGTGCCAAATTTGCGATCGCCGCTCGACGTGTTTGAGGAGCCGCCCGGCGCGACCATCATGCCGCCGTCCGCCGAGCCGCAGCCGGCCCCGCAATCGGCCGACGCACCGCGGCCAGCGCCGCAAGCAGTGCCGCAAGCACCGGCCGAGGCGCCCCGCACGGCGGCGCAGTCCCCCGCCGCGGCCAGCAGCGCGCCCGCGCCCGCACACAATCCCCTGTGGGCCGTGCCGCTGTCGACGCTGACCGAGACGCACGCGCGGCCGATCTTCTCGCCGTCGCGGCGCCCTCCGCCGCCGCCCCCGCCACCCCCGGTCGCCGCGCCGGTCGTCGCACGCGCCGCGCCGCCGCCGCCGGAAACGGCGAAGCAGCCGGATCTGGCACTGGTCGGAACGGTCATGGGCGACGGCGAATTCATCGGCATCTTCGTCGAGTCACGGACCAAGAACGTCGTGCGACTGCGCACCGGCGAGGGACACGACGGCTGGACGCTGCTGTCCATCCAAGGGCGCGAGGCGACTCTGGCGAGCGGCAATGCCAGCGCGATCCTCGCGATTCCGACGACCGGCCCCAATGGTCAACCCATCGCCGCCGTTACAACCGTGGTCGCGCAACCGGCGCCCGTTGCCCCGGAGATCACGTCCGCGCTGCCGGAGGACGAGGGCAAGCAGCCGCAGCGGGTCCATCAGTAGTCTTACCGCGTCATTGCCCGCGAAAGCGAAAGCGGGCAATCCAGTGCTCTTAGGGCCTGCTCCGCCGATCCACCGCTGTCGCATTTCTGCAATAAATTTTTGGCGCAACCGTCACGCAACCTTAATACGGTCCCGGCCCGCGCCGGCTTGCCGCCACCCATCGCACATCGTTCCCGCAGGTGACCTGCATGAGTCCGATAGCCTGCCTGTGCTCTCGCGCGGCGCTCTGCATCCTGCTGCTCGCCGCCGGCGCGGCGTCCGCCCGCGCGGACCAGTTCGAAGCTGCGGTCGGCCGCTACCGCGCCGTGCTGATCGACGATATCGGCAAGTCGCTCGCCGGTGCCCGGCGCCTGCACGACTGCGTCGTCGCCTCAGACGCGGCCGGCGCGAAGGCGGCATGGCTCTCGGCGCGCGCCGGCTGGGAGCGCTCGGAGGTCTTCACCGCCGGTTTCGTGCCGGCGCTCGACAAGGACATCGATGCCTGGCCCGACGCCCTGAAGGGATTCCACGCGATCGAGGCGCAGCTCTTCGGCGCCAACAAGACCGACGTCGCCGACCAGACCAGGGCGCTGGTGCTCAATCTCGAGCAGCTCGACCGCGAGCTTCGCGACATGGCGCTGGCGCCGCAGGGCCTGCTCAACGGCATCGTCCGCCTCGCCTACGAGGTCGGCGACAGCAAGGCGGACGGCGGCGAGTCGCGGGTGAGCGGCACCTCGCTCGATGACATGCGCAACAATGTCGACGGCATCGAGATCGCCTACCTCACGATCTTCGCGCCCACCGTGGCGGCGCATGATGCCAGGATCGACGCCGAGGTGAAGCGGCGGATCGGCGAGCTCAAGGAGATCGTCGCCGTCCCCGACCTGCGGCGCGTCGATGCGGACCGGCTGCGCACGCTGAGCGAGGAGCTGGTGGTGACGCTGCAGAACACGGCGCCCGCCCTCGGCCTGCGCGAGCCCACCCTCGAGGAGAGCAACTGATGCGGCGCGGGCCGGAGAACGGTCGAGAGGGCTATCGCTCGTCCTTGCTAGAGCACGTTCCGTTTCCTGCGGAATCGGAACGTGCTCTAGATTCGTCGTTTGGCGCATATTCTTATCGGCGAACCGGTGCCCACTTCGCCGGAATATGCGCTAACCAGAAAGTCGTCGAGACTCCCGTCCGCCTACCGGCCAGCGCGCGCCGCCCCGCCGCGCATGGCGCGGCAGCGGTCGCAGGTCCCGCAGCGCGGCGGATGCTCCTCTCCGAAGTAGCGGCGGATGAAGACGCTTCTGCATTCCTTGGACTGCGCGTAGTCGGAGACGGCCCGAAGCCGGCGCTCACCCTCGTAACGAAATGTCTTGAGCTTCGCCACGAGATCACGGACGCCGGGGCGGAAGCTCTCGAGCGATACCACGAGGCTGATAAGGCCCTCGTCATCGCGCTCGACGAGGCCGGCCTGCTCAAGATCGGAGAGCAATACCTCACCGATCCGGCCCGGCACACCGGCCGAATACGCAAGCGCGGCGGCGGTTGGGGCGCGTTGCTCGCTCGCCCAGGCGGTGAGCGCGGTCTCGAGCCGGTCGAGGTGGCGGATGGACGGACGGCTCAAGGCCTGAAGCCGCTCTTGGATCTCGAGGTCGGCCGGGTCGAACAACAGGATGCAGTGCGCCGGCCGCCCGTCGCGTCCGGCGCGCCCGATCTCCTGCACGTACTGTTCGAGCGAGCCGGGAGCCTGGTAATGGATGATGTAGCGAATGTTCGGCTTGTCGATCCCCATGCCGAAGGCGCTCGTCGCGACCATGATCAGGCGTCGTGAGGGACGCATGTACTGACGCTGCGCCGCAGTCCGATCGGCAGCGCGCATCTTGCCGTGATACTTCACGACCGGAATGCGCGCCTTCGCGAGGGCGCCCGCCAGCTGATCGACCGTGGCGGTCGTGGCGCAGTAGGTGATCCCGGGCCGGCCCAGCGTTCGGATGCGTCGGCCGAGCGCGGCGAACTTCGCCGAGCCCGGCACGATGTCGACGGTCAAGCGCAGGTTCTCGCGGTAGGGCGGCGCCATGAGCACGACCGGATCGCGCAAGCGAAGCCGGTCGGCGATGTCCGCGCGGACGCGCGGCGTGGCGGTCGCCGTGAGACCGAGCGCGACCGGGTTGCCGAGCTGCTCGCGAACCGCGCCGAGCCGCAGGTAGGACGGGCGAAAGTCGTGCCCCCACTCGGAGATGCAGTGGGCCTCGTCGACGCAGAGGAGCGCCGGTCGAGCGCGCTCGAAAATGGGTGCGGTGACGCGCGACTCCAGCGTCTCAGGCGTGGTGAGCACGATGAGGCGGCCGCCGCGTTCGATCTGCTCCAGCGCGGCGCGACGCTCAGCCTGACGCAGCCTGCTGTGGAGCACGACGACAGGGACGCGGCGGTTTCTCAGCGCGCGCTCCTGGTCCGCCATGAGGGCGATGAGTGGTGACACGACGATCGTCGGCCGCTCGAGGATCGTCGCTGGAACCTGATAGATCAGCGACTTTCCAAAGCCGGTCGGAAGGGCCGCGAGCGAGTCGCGTCCCTCGAGGATGGCGACCATCGCCGATTCCTGCTCGGGCCGGAGCCGCTCGATGCCGAACGTCCGCCTCGCCGCCCGCCGGCAAGCGTCGAGCAGGCTCTTCGCATTGCTTCGCCGAGCCAATGTGGCCTCAACCCCATGAGGCGTCAGGTCCTGACGCTTGTTGCCGGATAAATGAGAATGTCGTCAATTTTGTTCTCCCGGCAATCCCAACATTTGCGACTGCTCGTGGAGCATCAGCTTCCCCTGTGGACTGAACGAAGACAACGCACCGCAGAGGTCGACGGCATCGTCGGTAGCGCAGAACGGGCAAGTCGAACGAGGCGCCATCACAGGCCGGGATAATTTATGGTCTCGTTCCCAACAGCAAGAAGACTCCGTTCTTCCAGAAGTCGTTGCCGGTCCGCGGAACGGAGTTGAATACGAAGTAGTTGAAGATGACGGCACCGCGCGCACGAAATGGCGCTTGCTCGAGGCGTAGTGGGCGCCAATTTCCGAAATCGATATCGATATTTGCTCGCTCCACGGGCTCTATTGCGTTTGTCAGGAGTGCAAGGCGGTATCGATCAGCGATGACCGCCAAATATTCGGCAACGGTCTCGTTCGGGAGGTGCTGAAGCACTTCTTTCGCTATGAGAAGATCACCACCCGGCAAGTCGGACGGTGCCTGATGGAGCCGGAACTCGATATTTGGAGCGGCATAAAGCTCAGCGTTCCGCTCGACGATCGCCGGCACAATGTCGAGACCGGTGTATCTGAACCGTGTCCAGTCCATGTACCTCGAAAACTGCCAGTCGCCACAGCCAAGATCGGTTATCGCGTCGATCTCATTCGCCTTGATGAATCGCTCGAGGAACGCCCGGTATTCGATTGTGTTGTCAGGATGGGAGCCGGGACCTGATCCGTTGGTCCAATAGTCCTGCCGATGGATCGCCTCGAATGCCGCCCGCATTGTCGCCGGTTTCTCGGATTGATGCATTGCGCATTACCTCGTACGGACCGACGTTCTTTCCGCTGACTCACAAACGACCCGTCATGGCAATGAAGAAGAAAAGTGGCCCCGGTCTCAAATCTCAATATTGTTTATAGATCTAGGGCCGCGAACGCTCAATGCCGCCGAGGTCGGTGGCATCACCTTGCGCATCCGCCTGCGGGATCGCACCGTGACCGCGGAGCGAGCCGCGAAGCCACGGCGGCTCCCGCCAGCACCCGAGGTGGCAAAGGTCAGGCAGGTTCGTCGCATGCGGGATCGCCTCGGCACAGCATCGACCGCGGAGGTCAACAGGGAGACGCCTCCATGCAGTTCATATCGAGCTGGCGCATCAAGGACCGCCAGAGGTTCTTCGCGCCCCTGTTGCCCGACAGGGCGTATTGCTTCGACATCGGCGCCAACTATGGCGAGTACACCGCCGCGTTCTTATCTCTCGGCGCTCGCCGCGTGGTAGCGATCGAACCTCAAAGCAGTTTGATAGAGTTCATCGACGCGGCATTCTTCGAGGAGGTCAAATCAGGCCGCCTCGTCATCCGTTCCGCCGCGGTCGGCGCCGAGCAGGGAAAGGCCGAATTGTTTATCGGGCCAGATCCGGCGCGGAGCATGTCCAGCCTGTCCCGCACGTTTGTGGACACCTCTCGCGCCAACGGAGAAACATGGGAGAATGCTCCGACGGAGATCGAGCTTCTCACGCTTGATTCATTGATCGAAGAGTTGGGGGTGCCGGACTACATAAAGATCGATGTGGAGGGATTCGATTTGGAGGTGTTACGCGGACTATCGAAGCCGATCAATCTCGTATCCTTCGAATTCATTACGCAGCCATCGCTGATTGACATAGCTGCTGACTGCATCAAGCGATTACAAGGGCTCGGCGAGTATGAATTCAACTATCAAGTCGAAGCACCGAATGAAACATCTCTGCAATTTGATCACTGGGTTGACGCGTCTGTGATGGTCTACACCTTGCGTCATGATCTGGCGCGACGCAGATCCTTCGGCGACATATTCGCGCGCAGGGTTTGCCAAAAATAAGATCGCCCGATCGCAAATGGCGTGTCGCCTGCGCCGGACGCCAGCGACCCGCCACGATGGCGCCGAGTCCAGAGACTGGGTTCGGCGCGCCGGAGCCGTGATATTGCGGTGACCGCACGAAACAACAGGCAGGCCCCGCGCGTTTTTCACCAGGGAGTTCGATTCCGGCGAAAGCCCCCGGACTTGATCCGGGTGGACACATGATCCACGGGCTGCCGGCAAGGGCGTTTTTGGAGGTCGCAGTGGCGAAAGCGGATGGAGCGTCGAACCCTTCTTCCCTTGATCGGATTCGCGTTGGTTAGCGCCATGCGACGCCGCGCAGCGGGGCATGCCGCCGACGAGGGGTCGCCGCAGCGCCGGGCCGGCGAGGCGACCCTCGCCGCCGCGCCGATTGAAGTCGGAGGCGACTGGGGCGGCTCGCGGCCGCAGGCCGCGCGCGTGGTCGTCTCCCGCATGCGGGACGCGTGCCTCGCCGGCGTTCGCCTGGTGTCGGACCGCCAGCCCGAGAGAATCCGCGTCGACAACCACGCCGGGGAGCTGCCGCACATCTGGCTGCATTTCGATCGCGCGCCCTTTGCCTGGATCGTCGTCAATATCGGCCCGCGCGACTGGAGCCGGCTCGCGTATCAGTTCGGCCACGAGCTCGGCCATGTGGTGTGCAATATCTGGAGTCCGGAGGGGAATTCAGCCGAGCCCGCGGCCGCGGCGTGGCTGGAAGAGGCGCTGGCCGAGGGATTCTCGATCCGCGGGCTGGGGCTCCTGGCCGACGCTTGGGCGAATGACCCGCCGTTTCCGGGCGACTCGGCGTTCGCCGGCGCGATCCGGCAATACCGGGATCGCCTGGTGACCAGGTATCAGACGGTCGCGGACGAGCACGGGGCGACGGCGGATCTGGCGGCATGGTTTCGGGCCCACCGCGGCGCGCTGGAGGGCAACGGAGATATTCGCGGGCCGGCCGCCGCGGCGGTGACGGCGTTCCTGGCCGAGATGACGGCCGAGCCCGCCGCGATCGAGGCTCTGGGGGCGCTCAGCCGGTCGCCGCCACAGAGCGGTCGGTCGCTCGAGGATTATCTTGGTTTGTGGACGCAAAGTTGCGCCGAGCTGGGAGCGTCGCAGCGTCTGCCTGTGCGGTTGGAGCGGCTGTTGACCGCATGAGGCCCAGACCTCTGAATGTGAAAACGCAACGACCGGGCTCGCGGCGATTCGTTCAAGAATCGACCCGCTCCTCTAGATTCTCACGTACCAGTCATCCACGTTCGAGAAGAAGGAAAATTTCCTTTCGAAGCCTTTCGAGCTCAGCAGCTTGAACACGTCATCGCGCTTCGACGAATAGTTGTGCTCGACCGTCAGCACGCCGACATCGTACTTCTCGAAGTCGAAAGCCTGCAAAATCTCGTACTCGGAGCCTTCCGTGTCGATCGAAAGGTAATCGATCCGCCTCGGGGCGTTGTGCTCGCTCAGGAGCTCGTTCAGGCTGACGCTGACCACCTCGTATCGTCGCCCGGGCAGGCGGTGGGCGGCGTTCATGTCGGAATGGATGAAGTCTGAAATCGTCGACAGCTCCGGCTCCTTCGTCTCGACGAAGGCGAGCCGTTGCCCGGAGCTTCTCCAGACGCAGCGCTCGTCGATCGCGCACGTTCTTGTCCGACGCAGCTTCTCGGTGTTGCAGCGGGCCGGTTCGGCGAGGATGCCGTTCCAGGAAAACTGCCGTTCGAGCATGATGCTGTTGCTCAGATAGTCTCCGTCTCCGGCCCCGAATTCGACGAAAAACCCGCCCCTCTTCGCGCCGAGTTGATGCAGGACGAAAAAATCCTGAAAATTTTGCGCCTTCGTCTTTCCGGGGTATGTGAGGCAGAAATCCACGAAATGCGCAGCCTCGGCCGACGATTGCGCTTCGGGAGACGTCCGCCACTCCATCAGCCGCGAAAACTGCAACTCCGGGATCCGATCGGACGACGTTGCTTCGCTCATCGTCTTCGTGGGCTCGCTCAGGAGCGCGGCCGTGGCCCGCTTCGCGCTGAGCGTCGCGTCGATTTCCGGCCCGATGAGCTTCATCGCCGCCTCGGCCTCCTCCTTCAGCGTGAGATAGCCGTAGACCTGCCGGTTGTCGTAATATTGCGGTATTCCCGCCTTTCGCGCCACGTCGGAAAAGATGACGTATTCGTGCCGCGGCGTGCCGTCCGCGTAGGCGAGCGCGGGGATGCAGCCGGCGCGGATGAGATAGGTGCAGTGGACGACCGGCAACTCGAACACGCCGACCACCGACTGATTGAAGATGGCGTAGTACTCGTCGCAACCCCGGTAATAGCCGTTGGCGTCGATGTCGACATGGCAGTTGAGATACAACGCGCGCGGGTCGACCGACCTCAGCAGCGGAGCGACGATCGGCAGGTTCAGCGTCACGAGCTCCCTCAGCGTGCAGGGACGGATGAAATTGTCGATGTCGGCGGTGAAATAGAAGTCGCAGCCATATTCGAGCGTCTTCAAGAGGCTGTCGGCCCTTATCTTCGCCAGAACGCTGAACCGGATCGCGTTCCATTCGTGCACGTCGAAATCCTGGACTCGCTCGGCGACGTCGGAGGCGTCCATCTCGATGCCCGCATACTCGCCGCGCACCTGCTCCACCCACTCCGCCAGGATCGCTCCCGTGCGGTCCGTGTTGTTGTTGGTGCGGATGTAGACCACGATCGACGATTTCGGATAGTCGAGCGCCTCGATGCAGCGCAGATAGAGCGGCAGGGAGATTTCCTTCTGCTTGGCGAGGATCGCGAGCAGGATCTTCGGCGGCTTCTCCGGCAGCGCCGAGCGCAGGTCGCGCGGCGGCTCAAGCGCGTGCTGGCCGGGCGAGAGGCCTTTCGGGTGGAAACCGGCCGGATTGGGGTCGCCCGGCAGCTTCGCGAGCGAGAACTGGGCGTTCTTCATGATCCGCTCGCGCTGGTCTTCCGGCAGGCCCTTGCTCCCGAGCAGCTTCAGGCAGGCGTCCAGGGCTTCGCGGTAGTGGCCTGACCAGTAGCCGTTGATGCCGATCTCGTCGAGCAGGCCGTAGTCGTAGATCCAGCGCTCGATGAAAAGCCCCGTGACGGGCAGCGGCTTCTCGGCTCCGCGTTTGGCGTATTGGAAGCCTTCCTCGCTGCGTCCGAGCGACCGGCAAAAGCGGGCTGCCGCGTGCAGCGCCTCGCCGCGCGCCGCCGAGACGTCGCTCGCCCGCAGGAAGGTCGCGATCACATCTTCCGGCGGATGGCCGAGGGTTTCCTTGATCCTGCCGGCCCGATAGAGGCTGCAGAAGATCTCTTCCGCCCAATAGCCCTGCTCCGCGCGCTTGAGGTAGTTCGCGAGCGCCTTCTCGTTCTCGCCGCAATCGTGGCAGCTCTGCGCAAGGTAGAACGTGTAGCGCGAGATCAGGAACGGATCCGTCTCGGTGGCGAGCGCGCGCTCGAGCACGGCGGCGTCGTCCTGGTACTTGCGCGGATTCGCGCTCCGCGCCCCCCCGGTGGTGGCGCATATGGCGAACCCCTTGGCGGTGTCGCGCGAGAGCGGGCCGGGCGGCGCCTCGAGATATTCATGCACCACGCCCTTGAACGAGAACGGCAGCCGGTTGCTGAAAAGCTGCGGGCGATGATGCGCGATGCGGCCGTGGCGCACCGGAACGTCGTAGAGATCGTGGGTCATTTGCGCCTTGAAGGCGCGCGCGTCGAAGCCGGCGTCGATATCGAGCGTGTCGTCGGCGTCGATGACCAAGGCGTAGTCGACGGAGCCGACCTTGCGCAGCGCCTCCATGACATGCGTCCGGTTATAGGCGAAGTCGCGCCACGGCTCCTCGATCACTTCGCCTGCGACGTTGTGTTGCGTGAGCCAGCCGCGGATGACCTCCTGCGTTCCGTCGGTGGAGCCGGTGTCCTCGATCAGGGCATAATCGATAAGCGGGCGGACGCTCTCGAGGCAGCGCGTGATGATGCGCGCCTCGTTCTTGACGATCATGCAGAGGCCGATCGACTTCATTGCACAACGCTCATGATCAGATCGAGAGTCTGACGGCTCCAAGCCATTAGTTGTCAGGCCGCAGCACCCCACCAACCGTGTGACTTTCGTCCACGGTCGGGGTCGGGCTGCCCGGCTGCGCGGGATCCGGCCGCTGCGCCAAACCTGCTCCCTGTTGCGGCGATGTAACGTTCGCGCCGGCGCCCGAGAACTCGCGGGCCAGGTCATGCTGAACGCCGGCGACCACCGCCGCGACCCTGGTCGGCGTCGCGATGGTTTCGGTTGGCGACAAACCTCTCGCGTGAGAGGCCCACGCGTCAGGGCTTTCACCCGCCACGAAGGACATTCGTGGCGCCGGCATCCCGGCCGACAACGTGGGTGGGTCAATCAGCGAGGTGGCCAGAGGCGTCGGACCAGCGAGGGGACTGGCGAGGAGAGGACCAGGGATGGCGCCGACTGGCCCGGTGGGTCCGACCGGTCCGGCTGGTCCGGTCGAACCGGTGCGGCCGGTTGCTCCGACTGGTCCGGTCGCACCGGTCCATCCGGTCGCTCCGGGGCCGCCTGTTGCGCCCGTCCAGCCGGTCGCTCCGGCGCCTGTTGCGCCCGTTGCGCCGGTCGCTCCGAGGGCGCCTGTTGCCCCCGTTGCCCCGGTCGCTCCAGCGCCGGTTGCGCCCGTCCAGCCGGTCGCTCCGGTGCCTGTTGCACCCGTTGCGCCGGTGGCGCCGGTCGATCCGGTGTAGCCTATGGTGCCGGTCGATCCAGGGTCGCCTGTGGTGCCGGTCGATCCGGTGGCGCCCGTCGCGCCGATTGATCCGGTGGCGCCGGTCGATCCGGTGGCACCTATGGTGCCGGTCGATCCAGGATCGCCTGTGGTGCCGATCGCTCCGGTGGCGCCGGTCGATCCGGTGGCGCCTATGGTGCCGGTCGATCCGGTGTCGCCCGTGGTGCCGGTCGCGCCAGCTGCTCCGGTGTCGCCCGTTGCACCCGTCGAACCGATTGCGCCGGTGTCGCCGGTTGCGCCCGTCGAACCGACTGCGCCGGTGTCGCCCGTTGCGCCCGTCGAACCGACTGCGCCGGTGTCGCCTGTTGTACCGGTCGAACCGATTGCGCCGGTGTCGCCCGTTGAACCAATTGCGCCGGTGTCGCCCGTTGCGCCCGTCGAACCGATTGCGCCGGTGTCGCCCGTTGCGCCCGTCGAACCGATTGCCCCGGTGTCGCCCGTTGCGCCCGTCGAACCGATTGCGCCGGTGTCGCCCGTTGCGCCGGTCGTCCC
>Ga0126379_10002221_pt1 | contig 12294 bp, 8 predicted proteins | sample PanSoiMetPlot_24_FD_92640 | JGI IMG/M metagenome (GOLD analysis project Ga0126379, IMG submission 92640) | Tropical forest soil microbial communities from Panama - MetaG Plot_24 | ecosystem: Environmental > Terrestrial > Soil > Tropical forest > Bulk soil | place: Panama | collected 2016-02-17
GAAGGCGATGAAATCGATGAGTGCGAGCCTCTGGTATAAGTTCTGTCGAGTGGCGTGAATGAGATCGTATTGACCCTGAATAGCAGCGGTTCCGGCGTCCATTTGTCGCGCATGGTCGCGAAAATAGTTCGAATGGCGGGCTTCATCCAGCGCATGCCGGAAAAACAGTTTTCGACGCCGCGAGTCCTTTTCCAGCTCAGCAGCCTTCAACATGTCCAAGGCGCTGCCTAACTCGGTCGCCGAAAAACGTCGGAACTTCGCGGCCACTTTGCCGTCGTTCCGCCAGACAAAGGGCGCAATGACCCGTATAAACATTGAAAAAGTGGTGTCGGTTGAAATCACAGGAGCACATGGTAGATCCATACTCCAAACATGAAAATGGGACGAAGGTGTACCAATCGACCGGGCAGGTCTGCTGAAACGCTTGTTTGAGGGTTTCGTTTAGTTGAACAGCTGGCGCGTGTCGTCTGCACTCACAGACTGGATTGCGCACATCATGCCGAAACGCGACTCTGGATCTTCGACCAGTTCCTGAAAACCTCCTTGCTCCACGAGCAGTCCTTCATCGAACACAAAGACCTTATGAGCATCCTTTAGCGTGCTGATGCGATGCGCAATGATGAGCATGGTGTGGTCGGCGCCGTGTTGTGCGATCAATCTTTCCATGACTATCTGTTCCGTGGCGGAATCAAGGGCCGAAGTTGCTTCATCTAATAAGAGGACGGGAGCGTTTCGGTATATCGCGCGCGCAATTCCGACGCGCTGACGTTCACCGCCGGATAAGGAATAGCCGCGTTCACCGATCAACGTATCGAGTCCATCTGGAAGCCGCGCAATGACGTCGCCAAGACATGCGATATCACAGGAACGCTGCAGGAGTGCCGGCGAAAGGTCCCGCATCATCGTGATGTTTTCACGCAACGAAAAATTGAAGAGTTCGGTTTCCTGGAGCACAACAGCAAAATTCGCAATCAATTCGTCGTGCCGAATCTCGTGGACAGGTACATTACCGATCTGAAGCGTGCCGCGGTCGAGGTGATATAGCCCCAGCAGAAGTTTGATCAACGTGGATTTCCCAGAGCCTGACTTGCCGGCGATCCCGACAATCTCACCGCGCTTCACTTCAAGAGACAGAGGACCGACCGCGGGCTTGTTGTCGTAGTGGAAGACGGCGTCACGTATCTGAATACTCGTCCAATTGAACGGAAACTTCCGGTTGCCCGTGGGCAGGCGGTTGTCCGACCAGAACAGCGGCATCATTCGACTCAGGTTGGATTTCCGCTCGATCATTACCTGGAAACGATCCGTAAACCCCGTCGCAGCCTCGCGCAACTTGTCGAAGTACGTGGCGTAGGTCAGGAAAAAGCCGGGCAGCAGCTTGCCTTGAATGACCATGTACGCCACGGCGAGAAGATAAATCCCCCAGCTGACCGCATTGTGGATCTGGTAGCACATCCATTTGGTGTTGGCGAGTCGCAGACGCTCGTAGGAGAGGTGCCGCGCGAGTTCCTCGCGTTGAGCCAGACTGTTTGCCATGGTGTCTGTAGCGCCCAGCGCTTTAACGGACAAGATGTTCGACGCGCTCTCGAAAAACCCACCACTCGCATTTTCGAGCGATTGATTGATGCGATCGGAAAGCCGTTCAATGCGGCGGTCGAAGTAGCGCTCGGTGCCGACCAGCACGGCGAGGTAATACACGAAAAACAGGATGAATGCCGGATGCAGGAGTATGCCGGCAATCAATGAACCCCCGAAAACCGCAACGGCGTTCAGAAAATCGATAATGATGTCGCCCGTCCACTCGCGTACCGCCTCTGCGCCGGTTAAGAGACGTTGCGCCTTGTTACCGGTGCTTTCTTGCTGATGCCACGACAGCGACGAATCCAGGAGCCGCTCGAAGCCGGAAACTTTGGCACGGTATCGCGCACTTAAGCTGATCCGGCCCAGCATGCGCTTGCTCGATAACCGGATGAGCGCGACTACGGCATAGCTGAATGAGAGAATCCCTGCGAACCAAAAGAGCGGGGAAATCGATGGCCGATTCGCGGAGTCGGCCTTGACGTACCCAATGAGGAAATTGGTCGTCAACCCGATGATGTAGGGCGGCACCATCGTGTAGCAGAGGGCGATGAGAAGTATCCCGCTGAAGACAAGAAACCTCCATCGCTCCAGCCCGAGGAAATACCAGAGCGCGGAAGGAAGGTCGAAAAACGAGAAACGTGAAGACCGCCCGCTAGAAGACATGGCGATCTATTTTACGGAGTGGTCGGACAAGGAAGGTCATTTTGAGTCCTGAATCCGATCTATCCCGTCTCGGTCACTGCATTCTTTCCAAGGTTTCAATCAAAACGTGATCGACAGGATCGACCCGAATCAGACCTAGTCTTGGGTACTCGAAATCGAAAGTGACGTACACCGCAATTCCAACGAGCAGAACGAAAACAATCATGTGGACCAGACTGGGGTGGCCGGCAACGGACATGCTGTAAGAAGCCAGTAGACAGGATGCGAGCACTGTCACACCAAGCATGATGAATATTACCCGCGGTGGATGCATCTCGGCTGCGACAGCGCGCGTGGTCGTGATGTCGATCATCTCATTTACTGGAGATAAAACGAGGATCATCACCGCGGGGCTGCCGGATTGCTGACTGGCAGTGACTGCCTGCTTCCAAATTTCGTTCTGGATTTCCGTCGATTTCCGAAGCTCCGCACGGACCGCTTCGGCATCTGGAATTTTCTCGTACACGGCAAGGCGAGAGCCTACGTAACGGCGGAAGTCTTCGCGCAATTTGGGTTGTGTTTCCGGAGGAAGCAGATCCAGGCGGAGATACGCGGTGCCGATGTGGTTGGCCTCTTCAGCGACAAGTTTCCGCCGCTCATCGAACCGGGCCCCGGCGCCGGAGAAAGTGAATGCCAGCAACAAGCCCATGAGTACCAGGACGGCGCTGTCCACTGCCCCTGTACTTCGAATCGTATCGGGCCTGTTGGCGTGCTGCCAGGCCGCGATGCGACGTCCAGCATGTATGAATAGCAGCATGCCAGAGAACAAGAGCCCCAGAAACAACACGAACATTTTCGTGGTGAGCATGATTTACTAACTATTCCCATCATCAACCCTATGTACCTCAGCGACACAACCCGGATAATTACTGAGCCAAGCCTGCTGAGTCTCACTCTCAATCTTCGTTGAGGCCGGCCCCGAAAAAAAAATCTACGAACTAAGAACTTCACCGAGTTCGTCCCGATTTGCTCTTTGATTAGCTTCGCTGATGGGATCACGTCGCCGTGGTGCGGAAACTCAGACTCGGAGGACAAATGGGTTCAAAGCGTGAGGAACAAACAACATCCAAAACAACACGCAGTGCGCTGTCCAAACAGGAGCTCGAGGGCCTCGATGCCTACTGGCGTGCCGCTAATTATTTGTCAGTCGGTCAGATTTACCTGTATGACAACCCATTGCTACGGAAACCTCTCAGTAAGGAACACGTCAAGCCTCGGCTTCTCGGTCACTGGGGAACGACTCCGGGTCTGAACTTCATTTACGTCCACCTGAACCGGGTTATCAAGAAGCACGATCTTAATATGATCTACATCACCGGTCCGGGGCATGGTGGGCCGGGTCTCGTTGCCAACGCTTACCTCGAAGGAACTTACAGCGAGGTCTATCCCAATATCTCCACAGACGAAGAAGGGATGAAGCGGCTGTTCAAACAATTTTCATTTCCCGGCGGCATCCCGAGCCACGTCGCGCCCGAGACCCCCGGCTCCATCCACGAAGGTGGTGAACTCGGCTATGCCTTATCGCATGCCTACGGTGCGGCGTTTGACAATCCCGACCTGATCGTGGCCGCTGTCGTTGGAGACGGCGAGGCGGAGACAGGGCCGTTAGCCACGTCGTGGCACTCCAACAAGTTTCTGAATCCCGTCACCGACGGTGTTGTCCTGCCCATCCTGCACTTGAACGGGTACAAGATCGCAAACCCCTGTCTTCTCGCTCGCATCAGTCACGAGGAACTCGACAAATTGTTGCGCGGCTATGGCTATACGCCCTACTTTGTCGAAGGGCACGAACCGGAGAAGATGCACCAACTCATGGCCACCGCGCTGGAGAGCGTCATTGCCGACATTAAGCGCATGCGCGCCGACGCACGACAAAATGGGCTGCGCCGTCCCCGCTGGCCGATGATTGTGCTGAGAACGCCTAAAGGATGGACGTGTCCGCCGGAGATCGATGGCCGTCGCACCGAGGACTATTGGCGATCCCATCAGGTCCCGATGGGGGAAATGCATGAGAACCCAGCACACATCAAGATTCTTGAAGAATGGATGAAGAGCTATCGTCCTGAGGAGCTCTTTGACGCCCACGGCACATTCAAGAAGGAACTGACGTCCCTTGCCCCCAAGGGCGAACGCCGGATGAGTGCCAACCCGCACGCGAACGGTGGTGTTGTTCTCAAGGACCTGCGGATGCCTGATTTCCACCGCTATGCTGTCTCCGTGCCAAGCCCGGGCGCTGTTCGCGCCGAGTCTACTCGAGTGATGGGTAAGTTTCTTCGCGACGTGATGAAGCTGAACCTTGAGTCTAAGAACTTTCGCCTCTTCAGTCCCGACGAGAACAACTCAAACCGCTGGCAGGATGTGCTGGAAGTGACCAACCGTGCTTGGATGGCAGACACGTATCCGTACGACGACCATTTGGCCCCCGATGGTCGGGTAATGGAGGTGCTTAGTGAGCACCAGTGCCAAGGGTGGCTCGAAGGCTATTTGCTGACTGGCCGGCACGGCTTCTTCTCCTGCTACGAAGCATTCATCCACATCGTCGATTCGATGTTCAATCAACATGCGAAGTGGCTGAAAGTTTGTAACCACATCCCATGGCGGCGGTCGATCGGGTCGCTCAATTACCTGTTGTCCTCACACGTGTGGCGTCAGGATCACAATGGTTTTTCGCATCAGGATCCCGGGTTCATCGATCATGTCGTGAATAAAAAGGCTGAAGTCGTGCGGGTCTACCTGCCGCCCGACGCCAACTGCCTTTTGTACGTCACCGACATGTGCTTGCGTAGCCGCAACCAGGTCAACGTTATCGTGGCGGGTAAGCAGCCGGCTCCACAGTGGCTGACTATGGACCAGGCTGTGAAACACTGTACTGCGGGGATTGGTATTTGGGAGTGGGCCAGCAACGACCGCGGCGGTGAACCGGATGTCGTGATGGCTTGTTGTGGCGACGTTCCCACGCTGGAGACTCTGGCAGCCGTCGATCTGCTTCGCAAACATAGCCCCAACCTGAAAATTCGTGTCATTAACGTTGTCGACCTGATGACGCTACAACCCAGGAGTGAGCACCCACACGGCTTGAGCGACCACGACTTCGATACGCTCTTCACGAAAAATAAGCCGATCATCTTCGCATTTCATGGTTATCCCTGGCTTATCCACCGGCTGACATACCGACGGACGAATCACAATAATCTCCACGTGCGCGGCTACAAAGAAGAAGGAACGACGACGACGCCATTTGATATGTGCGTTGTGAACGATCTCGACCGTTTCCACCTGGCGCAGGACGTCATCGATCGCGTGCCGCAATTGGGAGAGCGTGCCGCCTACGCCAAGCAGGCGATCCGAGACAAACTCATCGAGCACAAACAATACATTGCGCAGCACGGTGATGACATGCCGGAGATAACCGGTTGGACTTGGGGTCAGCGGGAAACGTCAGTGCACGCCGCCTCGACAGAAGCCGATAACGTCGACCTTCCTGCGGCGTGACGGCGCGAGTTCCGAACGCATGCGAGGACGCAATGCAGCGTGAGCCTTCGTCGGACGAACACGTCATCCTATGTCTGAATAGTGGCTCTTCTTCTTTGAAGTTCGCGCTCTATTGTCTTGGAGAAGTGGAGGAGACACTGCTCGCACGCGGCGCCGTTGAGCGTATCGGTTTCTCCGGCGGACACCTGTGGATCAAGTGCAAGGACAATGATGAGCTGGTCCACGTCCACCGTGACTATCCGGACTTTACGGCATCAGCCGAAGGCATATCCGCGGCGGCGAGAGGTCTGGGATTTCCCTCTCCAGTTGCTGCGGGTCATCGAGTAGTTCATGGCGGACCGAATCATTCGTCGTCGGAACGAGTGGATGAATCTCTGGTTGCAGAGTTACGGCGGCTGGTACCGTTTGCGCCTCTGCACTTGCCAAGCGCTATTAAAGGAATCGAGGCGGTCAAGGCGCGTTTTCCCGGAATGCCACAGGTCGCATGTTTCGATACCGCGTTTCACCGATCCATGCCGGAGGTAGCGCAGCGCTTTCCGCTTTCTCGTGACCTGTGGGACAAAGGTGTACGGCGGTACGGCTTTCATGGTTTGTCCTATGAATACATCGTGGCGACGCTCGGTGCTGCTGCCCGGGGTCGTCTAGTAATCGCCCATCTGGGTAACGGCGCGAGTTTGGCAGCTGTGCTGAATGGTCAGCCGCTGGATACCACGATGGGCTTCACTCCGACCGGCGGCTTGATGATGGGAACGCGGAGCGGTGATCTGGATCCTGGTGTACTCGTTCATCTTATGCGTGAGAAGAAGTACGAGTGGCATCAGATCGATGAGGTGGTGAACAACAAGGCGGGCCTCCTGGGAGTTTCCGGCATCAGCTCAGACATGAGGAACCTATTGGAACAACGGGACCGCGCTCCGAATGCCGCTCAATCGGTGGAGCTGTTTTGTTATCAACTCCGGAAGCACATCGGCGCGATGGCGGCGGTGCTCGGCGGCATCGATACGCTCGTCTTTACTGGAGGTATAGGCGAGAACGCCGCGGCCGTTCGGTGGGAAGTCTGCGCTGGATTGGCGTATCTCGGTATAGCTCTGGACGCAGACAAGAACACGGCGCATGCGCAGATCATTTCCGGTCCAGGAAGTGCCTGCACGGTGCGTGTAATCCGGACCAATGAGGATCTGATGATTGCGCGTCATACACGCGCGCTGCTGTTTTCGTCGGTTGCGCGTTGATGTTGGTGGTTGCAGAAGATCTGAACGAATTGAGAACGGGTGCGGTAGGTATATTCCCCTCCTCGTGAGGAGGGGTGGTCGCTCAGACGTAACGTTTCGGTGTGAATGACCACCCCGTCTGCGGCGCTAACGTGGGCTTCGCCGAAATTTTCTTGATGCCGCAGCCACCCCTCCTCATGAGGAGGGGAATACGCCCAGCCAAACAGTGAAGCAATTTGGGAACACGCTCATATGTCAAGCCAACGGGTCTTTCTCATTCGACATGGTGAGACGGAATGGAGCCTCAGTGGCCAGCACACGGGCGTCACGGACATTCCGCTTACCGAGAACGGCCGCAGAGTCGCGATGATGTGGAAACCGGTTTTGAATGAAGAGACCTTTGCGCTCGTACTTACGAGTCCTCTACGGCGAGCGCGAGAAACGTGTGAACTGGCAGGGCTCAGCGACCGCGCTGAGATTGATCCCGATCTGACGGAGTGGAACTACGGTGAATATGAGGGACTAACCCCTCAACAGATTCATGCCACAAGACCGGGCTGGACAATTTTCACCGACGGCAGTCCCGGTGGAGAAAGCCCTGAACAGGTTGAGTCCCGAATCGATCGTGTCATTAAGAAAGTCCGGGCCACACAAGGGCACGTCGCACTGTTCTCGCATGGTCACCTGCTCCGAGCGTTTGCCGCGCGCTGGATCGGGCTTCGAGTCTCAGATGGACGCCGTTTCTTGCTCGATACGGCGACGTTGTGTGTCATGAGCTACTACCGGGACCTCCCCGCGGTGAAACGATGGAATGTCCCGATCGTAAGGAGGTGAGTACAGATGGCAACTGTTGATCTCGAAAAAACTGCAAAGGCGCTCGTTGCTGATGGGAAAGGTATACTCGCGGCAGACGAGACTCCGACGACTTTGACGAAGCGGTTCGAGGCACTAAAGATCCAATCCACGCCCGATAGCCGTCGTGATTACCGCGAAATTTTTTTTACCACGCCGAATATCGGCCAGTTCATCAGCGGTGTCATCCTGCAGGATGAGACTATCCACCAAAAGAGTTCGACTGGGACACCCCTGGCCGATGTACTGACGAAACAAGGAATCATACCCGGCATCAAAGTGGATGCCGGCGCGAAAAGCCTGGCGGGTTTCCCCGGCGAGACTGTCACGGAAGGACTCGATGGTCTTCGCGAGCGGCTCGCGAATTACCGTCAAATGGGCGCGCGTTTTGCCAAATGGCGGGCGGTCATACGCATTGGCGATGCGATGCCGACTTCGACCTGCGTCGATGTGAATGCACACGCCTTAGCTCGCTATGCAGCGCTATGCCAGGAGCAGGGCCTGACGCCAATCGTCGAACCCGAGGTCCTGATGGATGGATCACACACGATTGAGCGTTGCGAGGAGGTAACTCGCAATGTTCTCCACGCGACTTTCAACTCTCTCTTTGAACAAAGGGTGAGCCTCGAAGGCATGTTGCTCAAGCCAAACATGGTGATCGCAGGGAAACAGAGTTCGCAACAAGCCTCTGTAGAGGAAGTCGCCTTAGCCACGCTTCGTTGCTTACGCCGGTCCGCACCGGCTTCCGTTCCGGGAATCGTGTTCTTATCCGGGGGGCAGGATCACGTAACGGCAACCCGCCATCTGAACGCGATCAATCAGCTCAATGGGTCGAAACCCTGGAAGCTCAGCTTTTCTTACGGACGCGCGCTGCAGGATGAGGCGCTTCAAGCCTGGCTTGGGAAACCTCAGAACCGGCAGGCCGCCCAGCAGGCGTTTGCGCGTCGCGCCAAATGCATTAGTGCGGCCGCCCTGGGCAGATACAACGAGAGTATGGAAGGCGAGTTGGCCGCATGAAGCGTCGCAGTTCTCCTACGAGCATCGTTGACTTTCGACGCGCTCAGGCACAGCACGACATCGATCAGTTATGCATCAACACTATCCGCACCTTGGCGATGGATGCTGTAGAAGAAGCGCAATCCGGCCATCCTGGGACACCGATGGCGCTGGCGCCAGTGGCGTATTGTCTGTGGCAACGTTTTCTCCGCTTCGATCCTGATCACCCGATCTGGCCCAATCGTGACCGGTTTGTGCTGTCGGTCGGTCACGCATCAATGTTGCTTTACGCGATGCTGCACCTGACCGGCGTCAAGGCGGTGAACTCCAAGTACGAGGTGCTTGGTGAACCGTCGGTGTCGCTGGAAGACATCAAACGCTTTCGGCAACTTGATAGCAAATGTCCAGGTCATCCGGAATACCGCTGGACGGCGGGCGTTGAAACGACCACGGGCCCATTGGGGCAAGGTGTGGCCACGAGTGTCGGCATGGCTATCGCGGCGCGCTGGGGCGCTGCGTATTTCAATCGACCGAAATTCGACATGTTTGATTACGATGTCTATGCCATGTGCGGCGACGGCTGCATGATGGAGGGGATCTCTGGAGAGGCCGCCTCAATGGCGGGTCATCTCAAGCTCGCCAATCTGTGTTGGATTTACGACAACAACCACATCACCATCGAAGGGAACACTGCATTGACATATAGCGATGATGTGGCGACGCGGTTCACCGGATATGGCTGGAACGTGACGCGCGTCGGGGATGCCAATGACCTGGACCTACTCGAGCGCGCCTTCACAACATTCAAGAACACGCAGGATCGGCCGACGCTCATTATCGTCGACAGCCACATTGCCTACGGAGCCCCACATAAACAGGACACCAGTGCGGCGCACGGCGAACCGCTCGGCGAGGAAGAGATCCGCTTGACGAAACGCCGGTATCGCTGGCCCGAAGAAGCGAAGTTCCTGGTGCCCGATGGCGTGAGCGAGCATTTTCAAGCCGGCATCGGGTCGCGCGGTGAGGCGCTACACGCGGAATGGTGGGCTAAGTTCGAAGAGTACAGGCGTCAATATCCTGAACTTGCCGAGCACGGCTATCGTATGCTGCGCCGCGAACTGCCGGACGGATGGGATCGCGATTTGCCCGCATTTCCGCCGGATGCAAACGGTATGGCCACTAGAGATGCTTCGAGCAAGGTCTTGAACGTCGTCGCCAAGAACGTTCCGTGGCTCGTCGGAGGCTCGGCGGATCTCGCCCCGTCATGCAAGACACGTCTGACGTTCGATGAAGCGGGACATTTCACCGCGGACAATCCATCCGGGCGCAACATCCATTTCGGCATTCGGGAACACGCCATGGGCGCCATGCTCAATGGCCTCGCATTGTCCAAGATTCGGCCATTTGGCTCCGGCTTCCTGATCTTCAGCGATTACGCACGGACTTCGATTCGCCTGAGCGCGTTGATGGAGATTCCCGTGATCTACATCTTCACGCACGATTCTATCGGCGTCGGAGAAGACGGACCGACCCATCAACCCGTGGAACAACTGGCCTCATTGCGCGCTATTCCAGGTCTCATTACGTTGCGGCCCGCAGATGCAAACGAGGTTGTCGAAGCCTGGCGAATGATCATGCCGTTTCGGCACGAGGCGGTAGCACTCGTTCTGACACGACAGGCGCTGCCTACTCTCGATCGCACGAAATACGCGTCAGCCGAAGGCTTGCGGCGCGGCGCTTACATTCTCGCCGACGCAGACGACGGCAAACCCGACGTGCTCTTACTGTCCACAGGCAGCGAAGTTGCGCTCTGCATCGATGCCTACGAACAACTCAAAGCCGAGGGCGTTAAAGCCCGTGTTGTCAGCATGCCGTCGTGGGAAATATTCGAGTACTACTGCCGCAAACATCCTGAGTATCGCGAGCATGTCCTGCCCGCAGCGGTCACCGCTCGCGTGTCCGTCGAGCAGGCGTCAACGCTCGGCTGGTCGCGATATGTGGGGACGTTTGGCCGAACGATTGGCATGGAGACTTTCGGCGCTTCCGCACCGCTGAAGGAACTGCAGCGGAAATTCGGTTGTACCCCCGACTCTGTCGTTGCTGCGGCCAGAGATCAGATCGCTCAAAGAAGGTGAACCACATGCGAATCGTGATCGGTGCTGATCATGCAGGCTTTCCTCTAAAGGAAACTCTAGCCGACTATATACGCTTGCTTGGCCACTCTGTATTGGATGTCGGGACATATGGCACTGAGACCGTGGACTATCCCGACTTTGCCGAAGCTCTGACCCGAACTCTTATCGACGGTACGGCAGACCGAGGCGTGTTGATCTGTGGCAGTGGAGTCGGGGCCTCTGTGGCCGCCAACAAAGTGCCGGGCATTCGCGCAGGGCTCTGTCACGACACGTATTCCGCCCACCAGGGAGTGGAACACGACGACATGAACGTCCTGGTGCTGGGTGGACGTGTGATTGGTCCCGAACTGGCGCGAGAGTTGGTGACCGCGTATCTCAGAGCTGTGTTCACACGAGATGAACGCCATCGTCGCCGGCTGCAAAAGGTCGACGCGATAGAGGATCGCTATACTTCCCACACTCAGCAGCTCGAGAAACAAACGTTTCGACCTCCTGTAATCACCCCAGACCGCTACGACGCCGTTCTCCTCGACATGGATGGAGTAATCACCGACACCGCAAGCATTCACGCAGCCTGTTGGAAGATGATGTTCGATGAGTTCCTGCAGAAATGGGCGAGTCAAAATGCTCAGCCGTTCCGTTCATTTGATATCGCCACCGACTACAAACTCTACGTGGATGGAAAGCCGCGGTACCAGGGCGTGCGCGATTTCCTCAAATCGCGAAGCATCGTCCTGGCTGAGGGGACGCCCCAAGATCCTCCGTCCGCGGAAACCGTGTGCGGACTTGGCAACCGGAAAAATGAACTGGTCAATGCCCGCCTCGCGTCAGCGGGCGCCGAGGCCTATCCCGGTACAGTTGCTTTCATCATGTATCTGCGACGCATGGGCATTAAAACCGCCGTTGTCACTTCAAGCCAGAATTGCCAGGCGGTGCTGCAAGCCGCAAAGGTTGGAGATCTTTTCGATGCACGTGTCGACGGCGACGTTCTTGTCAAACACCATCTCGCCGGTAAGCCGGCCCCCGATTCTTTCTTGAAAGCCGCGGAGATGCTTCAAGCAATGCCGAAACGCGCAGTGGTTGTCGAGGACGCCATCTCTGGTGTCAAAGCCGGCGCTCAGGGCGGATTTGGGCTCGTAATCGGTGTCGATAGGAAGGGCAACGCGGAAGAGTTGAAAGCACAAGGCGCGCACATCGTTGTTAATGATCTGGCTGAACTCCTTATCGGGAGTCTTACCCAGCCACTGGAACCAGCGGCTTAAGTGAAAAGAGGTATATCGCAATGCTTCATCACGAACGTTTGAAGCCACCAGCCCAGGACTACC
>Ga0126379_10002222_pt1 | contig 12291 bp, 10 predicted proteins | sample PanSoiMetPlot_24_FD_92640 | JGI IMG/M metagenome (GOLD analysis project Ga0126379, IMG submission 92640) | Tropical forest soil microbial communities from Panama - MetaG Plot_24 | ecosystem: Environmental > Terrestrial > Soil > Tropical forest > Bulk soil | place: Panama | collected 2016-02-17
ACGGTACTTACGTCAACGATGATTGGAAGGTGAATCCGAAATTAACGGTCAACCTCGGTCTTCGTTGGGACTTTTTCGGGCTTGTCTACGATCACTTCGGAAAGCAAGCCAACTTCGTTCCGAGCGGTCCACCCACTGGCGGGCCAATGTACATCCTGCCCGGCGGGACCAATCCCGCGAATCTTTCGAGCAGCTTCACCAACCTGCTCGCAGCCGACGGTATAACGCTGGCGATCACGAACAAGTACGGAAAGGGCTTGGGAAATTCGCAAAAAGCGAATTTTGCACCACGTGTCGGATTCGCTTACCAGGTGACGCCAAAGTTTGTGGCTCGTGGCGGCTTTGGCATCTTCTTCAATGGATTTGAAAATCGGGGTTACTCGCCGAACTTGGGTGAAAACTTCCCATTCCAATTCAATTTCAACTTCGGCTCGCCCAATGATTGGACGTCTCGTACGTTCCCTGGCTGTACCACGGCTGGACCGGGTGCGACGGCAACCTTCGAAACTGGATTCTCTTGTACCCCGCTTGATCCAACCGCCGTCCTTGCCAATGGGCTCGGACTGCGAGGAATTCAGTTCAACTATCAAACGCCTTACACGATGAGTGGGAACTTTACCCTCCAATACCAACTCACGCCGAGTTTGTCGGTGCAGGCTGGTTATGTGACATCATTGGCGCGGCACCTTGAAGTCTTTCCCAACTCCAATAATCCGACAGCGCTCCTGCCGACTGGCACTCAGCTTACGAACACTGCCGGTCTTAATGGAACTCCCGGATCTGGTGCATTTCCCGCGTCCCAAGGCGGCCTTCAATTCCCGGATTTCGGCCAAGGCAACAGTTATGCAATCACAGAGGGCGCTAGCTACTACCACGGCCTTCAAACAACTGTGGAGAAGCGGTTCGCCCATGGCCTGAACTTCCTTGGAACGTACACGTACTCCAAAACAAGAACCGATGCTGTTGACCTGCTGAACGGAGGTAGCAACCAGGGCTATCGCGCACCGGACGTAGTTGGAGCCGGTATCCATTACGACTACGGACTAGCTCCCTTTGACATTCGTAACGTTTTCCACCTGAGCGGCGGCTATGAGTTACCGTTCGGTAAGGGCAAGCCGTATCTTACAAACGGGGCCGCCAGCAAAATTGCCGGCGGTTGGAGTGTCAACTCTTCGATCGTGCTGCAGGGAGGACAGCCAATCACGTTCAGTTGCCCCTCAGGAACAACCTCCGGGAGCGGTTGCTACGATGTGCTTGTTGGGAACCCCGGGCGCGGACTTCACATCGACTCGAATGGAAAGCTGAGCTTCTTCAGTAACGCGTGCGCGACGGGTGGTACCTGTGCGTGGAGCCAGCCGGCAACATGTACAGCGTTACCGTGCCCCATTTCAGCCCTGGGAGGTGCGCCGGACCAGGTTGCTGGGCCACCATTCAAGCGTATGGACTTCTCGGTGTTCAGGAATTTCCAGATCACCGAGCGATTCCGGGTGGAGTTCCGGTCTGAGTTCTTTAACATCTTGAACCATCCGAACTTCAATGCGCCCAACTTCGGTGGAAACGGCGTTACCGCGGTTTCCGGATCGGGTAACTTCACCAATGCCAGCTTTGGCGAAATTGGATCGACGCGCGATGCTCCGTATGATCCGCGGCAGATTCAGTTCGCAATAAAGCTGTATTACTGACATGTTCGATTTCGCGGGAGGACGCCTTCATCGGGCCGCCTCCCGCGAAGCTTCTTTGTCCTCAACCTTCCGCCTGCCACGGGCAGAGTGGTAGCATGCGAAGAGTGTGAGCCTGAGATATTGGTTGGTTCCTTTCCTTCTTGCGATCATGGCATACGCCCAGGGCGTGGCGGCCGGACGAGAACAGAATCAAAAGCAAAATGCTGATCTCGATCGCGCTTTCCAGGCGGCGGTCGCTCAATATAACGCGGGCAAGCTGTCGGAGGCTGCTGCCGGTTTGGAGAATCTGCTGCATCAGGTTCCCAACAGCTTCGAAGTCCACGAATTGCTCGGGATGGTCTATTCAAGCGAATCGCAGGACGTCTTGGCCAATCAACATCTGGAAAAGGCTATGCGTCTAAAGCCGGCTTCTGCCGCGGCACGAACGAACCTCGCCACGAATCTCGTCCGCCTTGGGAAACTGACAGAGGCGCAAGAGCAGCTGAAGAGGGCGATCGCACTCGAACCCAGAAATTTCGATGCCAATCACAACCTGGGCGAGCTCTACGTCCGGATGGGCAAACTTCCTGAAGCGGTGCCGTTTCTCAAACGCGGCCAGCAGATTGAGCCCTCTTCCTACGACAATGGCTATGACTTGGGATTAGCGTATCTTCTTACCGGACAGCGGCAACTCGCAAGGCAAACGGTCCAGGGCCTTCTGAAGGAGAAAAACACTGCAGAGCTGCACAACCTGCTCGGCGAGATTGAAGAGAAAGAAGGCAATTTCGTCACGGCGGCCAATGAATTTGAGGCAGCCGCGCACGACGAGCCGAGCGAGAGCAACCTCTTCGATTGGGGCAGTGAACTTTTGGTTCACCGTACGCTCGAGCCCGCCATTGAGGTTTTCCGGCAGTCGGCGGAACGCTACCCGAATTCTCCTCGAATGGCGATTGGTCTGGGAATCGCTCTTTACTCGCGCGGCAACTATGACGAGGCGATCAAATCATTGCTTCATGCTTCCGATTTGAGCCCGTCCGATCCAACTTGTTACTTTTTTCTCTCGAAGGCTTACGACAGCTCGCCCAGCCAGGCCGATCAGGTGATCGAGCGCTTCAAACGCTTTTCTGAATTGCAACCAGCCAATGCGCACGCCTACTACTATTACGCAATGAGTCTCTGGAAGGGGAAGAGAACAGAAGATCCAAGTCTGGACCGGCATCAGATTGAATCCCTGCTGCAGAAGGCAGTTTCACTTGATCCGAAACTTGTCGAAGCCCATTTGCAGTTAGGCAATCTTTACTCAGATCAGAGCCAGTATGCTGAAGCGATCCCGGAATACTTGAAGGCATTGGAAGGGAAGCAGGATCTCGCCGACGCTCACTATCGTCTGGGGCAGGCCTATGTTCACAGCGGGCAAAAAGACAAGGCCCAGCAGCATTTCGAGATCTATCAGCAACAGCGGGCGCAACACCTGGCGGATCTCGACAAGCAGATTGCTGATATTCGCCAGTTCGTTTATTCCCAGAAGGATGCGGCTGCGGCAAAGCCATAGCTGCTTCCTGTAACAGTTACGTGATGAAGGGGCTTCTCACAGATCGAGCGGTACTGCGTGGGGTTTCATCCAGGGCGTATAGCTCTGAGGATGCGAGCCATATGCTCGCGCGCACCCGCCGCGATTTCCTGCGCACCGCGGCTGGACTCACGCTGGGCAGCGTTCTGTCTCGTCCGTGCTGGGCAAGTGCGGTGGCGCCTTCGAAGCGGAAAGTCGTGGTCGTCACGTTTGGTGGAGGGGCCCGCGATCAGGAGACATTTGCTCCTGAAGGCCAGGAAAATGTTCCTAACCTCATGCGCGAGCTCATTCCGCAAGCCGCATTCTTTACCCAGGTAGTGAACCGCGGAATTCTTGGCCATTACGTGGCCACAGCAAGTCTCGCTACGGGTGCCTACGAGACGATTAACAACTTTGCCTCGCTGCCGCCTGAATCCCCTACGGTTTTTGAGTACTTTCGCAAGGGCTTAAAGCGCCCATCATCAGACGCATGGGTGGTCGCTCCAAGCAACGGGTTCAACCGCATTGGCGAGAGCAGTCATCGGTCGTTTGGTCCAGGAACTGGTGCGCGCGTAATTCTGCCGAAGCATCTGTTGAGCGCTGCCACTTCGGGTCATGCTGACTATCAGCACCTGTTGCGCGACAACTATGAAACGCCCTATTACGCGCCCGAACTCTAAGGCAACGACTTCCAATTGCAGCAGCTCGAGAACATCCTGAAGCTCTCGGTCGACGATTTCAAAACGCACGCGCAGACTCTGTCCAGCCCTGACGAGTTGTCGCTGTACATCGCGCGCCAGCTGATGAGACAAGTTGCCCCCAGTCTGCTGTGGATCACAATGCACGACATCGATGTTGCGCATGCCGGAGCCTACTCGCTGTATATCGAAGGCATTCGACGAACGGATCGCCTCTGCTCCGAGTTGTGGAAGACGATCCAGACCGAGCCCGAATACGCGGGTAAGACGACACTCTTCATACTGCCTGATTTTGGCCGCGATTCCGACGAAGATGCCGGGGGAAATGGTTTTCAGCACCATCGCACCGGAGACGTTCTATCACGCACAACCTGGATGTTGGTTGCGGGGCCAGGCATTCGAGAGGGAGTTGTTTTTGACCGCGCGATGGAATCGACCGACCTGGTGCCGACGATCGGCGCGATGCTCGGTTTTTCTTCGTCGTTTGCCCAGGGCAAACCGGTTCAGGAATTGTTGTAAACCTATGCTCCCACGTGATCTCAAAGCCGTGGATTTCGCAAGCTATCCGCCGGAAGCGCGGAAGTTGGTGAACGGCTATTTGGGCACGTTGCAACAACTGCCGCTGAGCTTTCTGCCGGGCCTGCTGCGGGAACTCATCGATTACGACTACAAGTTTCCTGCAGAACGCAGCGCTCGTGAAAAGGAACTCGCGAATCTGAGCGGACTGCCTCACGACCAGTTCAAGGATTGGTTTCGCGCATTCGATGACATACGACTCTCTCCTCAGCTTGAGGCGTCCGACTGGGTGAAAGCGCCCGCTCAATTCGTGGAACAGTTATCCGCCCACTTGTGGAGTACGCACCAACTCGATGCATTTCGCAACGCGTCCAATGAATACGCGGACCGGTTGCGCGCGGCCGTGCCACCCGAACGACCTCCGATGCCACGTTTGGGGATCGCGATTATCGGGCAGGGCGTGACCTCATACGATGGGCCGTTGTTTCGCAAGTTGCGTGCCCATGGTGCCTATTTCGCGAAGGTCAAGCCCGATGATGGAGTGCGCCTGCTGATCGATGCGATGGGTGCTCGAGCTAAGGCACATCCTGTGCCTTATGGGCACTGGTACATCGATGGTGGCGAATCCGCCGATCACAGCTCAGCCCTAACCTGCGTTTCTTACGCAGCCCTCGAGCCTCAACGCGCGGCCCTGCTGCGGAGAATGCAGTCAGAACTGGAGCGCCCAGGAATGGGGCCAGAGGCACTGCGTACACTCTTAGCGCGACTGCGCCCCGAAGATCTCGTTCCGCAGGCGGATGGTCATTCCACACGAGATGAAGTGTTGGATCGTTTCGAGATCCGATTGTTAACCGAAGGGTCGGGAACGCAGATCTTTAGCACCGTGTTTGCACAGTGGGCGGCTCGCGAGGCATTGCGGCGGGCACAGCCAATCACCTTGCTCGTGCGTTTTGCACCACGCCAGCGACAGAAGCCGATGAATGAATTACTGACCCAAGCGTCCGCCCATCCCGAACTCGATTTACTTGGCTCGCTTGTCGACGGCGATATGGGGGCGTATTACAACTGGCTGAACCAGCAGCGGCTACCGGGGGGGGAGCAGTCCTCATTCTTGGTTTGGTTTGAGGGGCATAGTCAGGCATTGGCGATTGGGCCGTCGATGCCTCGGGGAACAGAGTCGAGTTCAGCAACCGATCTTGCGCAATTGCTTTCTTGGACAACATAGCAGGGCGATTCATTTCAAGAGTGGCGGGTATTTTGTCGTCGTTAGTCGAACGACTAGGGGGAAGAATTGGATAACGTAGATCGACGTGAGTTTCTCAAGCAGTCAGGAACGCTTCTTGCTGGAGCAGCCATCGTACCTTACGCATTTTCCCAGAATGCTGCTCAAAACGAATCCCCGAAGAGCGCAGGACGTCTCGTCCTTCCCATGAACCGCAAGTGGCGTTACAGCCGCACCTTCGCGGAAGGCGGTCATGCACGAGAGTTCGATGATTCCAAGTTCGACTCCGTCATCATCCCGCACACGAACGTCCGCCTGCCATGGCATGGTTTCGATGAAAAGACCTATGAGCTCGTTTCACTCTATCGCCGTCGCTTCAAGCTTCCTCCAGAAGCACGCGGAAAGCATGTTTTCGTCGATTTCGAAGGAGTGATGACCGCCTCCACCGTCTGGATCAACGGAGAGAAGCTGGGAGAGTATAAAGGCGGCTATACACCTTTCTCATTCGAATTGACTCCTCACCTTGACTTTGACGGTGAGAACGTTCTTGCCGTCGACGTCGATTCCACCGAACGCCCCGACATCCCGCCGTTCGGATACGAAATCGACTATCTCACCTTCGGCGGGATTTATCGGGAAGTCTCGCTACGCATAGTTCCGGCCACATTTATCGAGAACATTTTCGTCCGGCCTAAGGATGTGCTCTCGGCTAAACCAACCGTCGATGTTGACTGTTTCGTGCAGCATCTTGAACCCTCAAAAGACGTTCTCGCGATCGATGTCGAACTGCTCGATGGCGACCGTGTAATCGCGAAGGCTTCGCAGCAAGTCGCGTCTTCCGGTTCAGCCGGCGAGCCTCTGCCCCATACGCTGAGGCTTGAGCACTTAACAGGGATTAATCTTTGGGACTTCGAGAAACGGAATCTCTACACGGCGCGAGTTCGTCTGCGTCATGGAGCGCAACTCCTCGACGAGGATTCGCGCCGTTTCGGTTTCCGGAAGGCAGAGTTCAGTGATCATGGCTTTGAACTGAACGGAAAGGTGGTCAAGTTACGCGGCCTCGATCGCCATCAAACTTTCCCCTGGGTCGGTCAGGCGATGCCGGGCCGCGTTCAGCGCCGCGATGCAAAGATCCTGCGCGACAAGCTCAAGTGCAACATCGTCCGTACCTCTCACTACCCACAATCCCGGCATTTTCTTGATGCCTGCGATGAGATCGGCCTCCTCGTCCTGGAAGAGATTCCGGGCTGGCAGCATATTGGGGACGAACCCTGGAAGCAACTTTCCGTCGACAACGTGCGCCGGATGATCCGTCGCGATTGCAACCATCCTTCGATCATTCTCTGGGGCGTACGAATCAATGAATCGAAGGACGACCACGATTTCTACACCCGGACCAATGCCCTGGCTCATCAACTCGATCCCACACGTCAAACCGGAGGCATCCGATACTTATACGACTCGGAATTTCTGGAAGACGTGTTTACCATGAACGATTTCGGTTTCCCGCTTAGGCCGCCGAACCATCCCCGCTACCTGAACACCGAATTCGTCGGGCACACCTATCCAACAAAAACCATCGATCAGGTCGAGCGTCTCACGGAACACACTATCCGCCATGCACGCGTTCACGATCAGCTCGCGTCCAACCCCCAGTATGCGGGCGGCATTGGATGGTGCGCTTTCGACTACAACACACATGGTAACTTCGGCTCTGGCGATCGCATCTGCTACCACGGCGTTACTGACATTTTCCGCGAACCCAAGCCCGCCGCCGGGTTCTACAAATCGCAATGTGATCCTTCGGAAGAAATCGTGCTGGAACCTGCCTTCCATTGGGCACGCGGGGATGCATCCGTTGGATTTTCGAAAGCGATGGTTTGTTCCAACTGCGACCATCTGAAGTTTTATATCGACGACAAACTAATCGCTGAGGTGGACCCGGACCGAAAGCAGTTCGCCCATCTCCGCTACGCGCCCTTCATCCTTGAAATGGGCGAGCTGTTCCACAAATGGGGAGACCTGCGGATCGACGGCTACATTCAGGGCAAGCAGGTAATTTCCAAGAACATGTCGGGAAAAGGGGTGGATACGAAATTCCTGCTCCTCCCGGACGACCCCGAGCTAATTGCGGACGGAGCCGACACGACTCGCGTAGTATTGCGCGTTACCGATGAGTTCGGTAACGTCCAGCCCTTCGCCAACGACGCCATTCGCTTTGAGCTCGAAGGCCCGGCCGAGATCATCGGCGACAATCCGTTTTCCTTGATTGGCGGGACGGGTGCAATCTGGATTCGCACGAAAGAAACGCCCGGAAAAGTGATTCTCAAGGCAATCCACCCGTCCTTGGGCGCTCAGCAGGTAGAAATCGCGATTGCCGGCGGTTCTGCGGAGATTCTGTAACCCGAGGTGCCAATGGAGCGTATTAGCAAGGTTACGGTTTACGAGAAGCCGACGTGAAGCAAATGCCGCGAGGTCAAGAGGGTCTTGACTGAAAAGGGAATTGCGTTTGAGAGCGTTGACTACACCAAAGAGCCACTCTCAGCAAGCGAAGTGAAAATTCTTCTGAAGAGCGCAGGACTGAAGCCGCAAGAGGCCCTTCGGAGGAATGAGGACGCCTATCGTCAGTATGTTTTGGATAAAGACCTGAGCGACGAACAAGTGATTCTCGTGATGGTGAAACATCCGGAACTCCTCCAAAGGCCAATCGTAACGCGCGGCAGTAAAGCCGTGCTGGCAAGACCGACAGATAAGCTCTCAGAACTTGGTATTGAATAAGGGCCGAGCCTCCAACAAACAAGAATTTATCCCACCTTCCACGACTATGCCACAGGACTGCCCAAGGAACTGATAGCGGCAATCACGTTGAGTTAGCCGCAGGAATCCGCCATTTGTTGGCGTAGTTTGCATATAGAATGGCGCGTTATGCATGGCGGAGTTGCCTGGAGGCTTTTAGACTCGGCCCATGTACCAAGGAAAAGCTTATTCCGCCGGTCGCTCAATCTCGCGATCCTTGGAGCAGGTCAATGAATAAACACTTTCGCTTTTCCGGCATCAATTTCACAAAGCTCGAAGAACTCGGGGTGCGGCCCTCTGCGATTCTGCGCAGAGCCGGGCTTCCGCATTCATTTCTTGGTCAACCTCGTGTACTCCTGAACACCGGGGAATTGTTCGCACTTTGGCGGGCCATCGGTGAAGTCAGCACAAATCCGGCGATCGGCCTTCTGCTCGGCACAGAGAATCAGACGGCACGATTTCACCCTATCAGCCTCGCTGCTCTGTCGTCAGAAAACTTCGGCGCCGCTATTGATCAGATGGCGCGGTACAAGCAACTAACCTGTCCGGAAGAGATCGTGCAGGAAAAAGACGACAAGGAATGGAGTATTCAGTTCCGGTGGCTTCTTGCGGATGAAGCCGAGCCTCCAGTACTGATTGACTGTGCCTTTGCCTGGATCCTTTCGACCGCTCGTCACGGCAGCGGGACGCGGCTGTCGCCTCTCCGCTTGGAGTTCGTACAACCTCGGGCCCACGCCAAGACGATCGAGCGGCACTTCGGATGTCCAGTTGCCTATGGCGCTCACCGGAATGCGATTGTCTTTCGTGCAGCCGACGCTCGCCGCCCTTTCATTACACGGAATGCTGAGCTGCTGGCGATGCTTGCGCCGCAACTCGAGGAAGAGTTGAAACAGGAGAAGAATGATGAGAATTTTGTCGAGCGCGTCCGGCTGGCGATCCAGGAAAAACTCACCGGGAGGCGTCCTTCCATCGACGACATCGCGAGCACGCTGCATATCAGTGGCCGTACGCTCCAGCGGCGCTTGCAAGAAGAAGGATGCAGTTTCCAACGCGTCCTCGACGAAGCCCGTCATCAACTTGCTCGCCACTATCTCAACAATTCGTACCTCGAATTGAATGAAGCTGCCTATCTCCTGGGATACGAAGATGGAAATTCCTTCGTTCGCGCCTTTCGCACGTGGGAAGGGGTTCCACCCGCTCGTTGGCGCGAACAACAACGAGCGCAGGCAGCATCGTAACCACCGACTTTCATTCGCAAGGAGAAACAATGCAAAAGCGCAAACTAGGAAAAAGCAATCTGGAAGTGTCTGCCATCGGGCTCGGCTGCATGGGGATGAGCTTCGGTCTTGGTCCGGCCGTTGACAAGCAGCAGGGAGTTTCAGTCATCCGGGCCGCCGTTCAACACGGAGTCACCTTCTTCGACACCGCCGAAGTTTATGGGCCTTTTACGAACGAGGAATTGGTCGGCGAAGCACTGGCTCCGTTTCGTGACCAGGTAGTGATTGCTACCAAGTTCGGGTTCAAGCTTGATGCAAATACCGGCAAGCAGTTCGGCTTGGACAGTCGACCGGAGCATATTAAAGAGGTAGCCGAAGCATCGCTCAAGCGGCTCAAGACAGACGTCATCGACTTGTTCTATCAACACCGGGTCGATCCGGACGTGCCCATCGAAGACGTCGCTGGAGCGGTGAAAGACCTTATTCAGCAAGGGAAAGTGAAGCACTTCGGATTGTCGGAGGCGGGTGTGAAGACGATCCGTCGCGCGCACGCCGTGCAACCCGTCACAGCACTGCAGAGCGAGTATTCACTCTGGTGGAGAGAGCCTGAAGCAGAAGTCATCCCTACGCTCGAAGAACTCGGGATCGGCTTCGTTCCGTTCAGTCCGCTGGGGAAGGGTTTTCTTACCGGAGCAATCAGTCAAGATACCCAATTCGACAAGTCCGACTTCCGCAGCGTTGTGCCGCGCTTTTCGCAAGAGAACCGAAAGGCGAATCAGGCGCTGGTGGATCTGATCGGCAAGTTCGCGCAGCAAAAGAAAGCCACGCCTGCACAGATTGCGCTTGCCTGGTTGTTGGCGCAGAAGCCGTGGATCGTGCCGATCCCGGGAACAACCAAGCCGAATCGACTGGAAGAAAACATCGGAGCAGTGAACGTCGAGCTTGGCCCCAATGATCTCCGACAGCTCGAACATGCCGCTGCAAAAATTCCGGTGCAGGGAGCTCGGTACCCTGAAGAAATGCAGAAGTTAGTGAACCGCTGAAAGGAAGGTCCATGTATAAAGCTAAGGCGTACTCCGTCGCCAGTTCCACCTCGACGTTTACCGGTACCACGATCCAGCGCCGCCATCCCATGCCAACTGATGTGCAGATCGAAATCCTGTTCTGCGGCATCTGCCACTCCGATCTCCACCAGGCACGCGATGAGTGGGCCAGTGTCATGCCGACTGTCTACCCGCTTGTCCCAGGCCACGAAATCGTCGGGCGCGTCACCAAGGTCGGGTCGGCGGTCGATAAATTCAAGCCTGGCGACCTCGCCGCCGTTGGATGTATGGTCGACTCCGATGGCACTTGTCCCGAGTGCAGGGCTGGCAACGAGCATTTCTGCCCAAATCTGATCCTGACGTACAACTTCCCCGACAAGCATCTCGGGGGAGTTACCTACGGAGGCTACTCCGACAGCATCGTCGTCGATCAACGATTTGTTCTAAAAGTGCCTGCGAACCTCGATCTTGCGGGAACAGCTCCGCTGCTCTGTGCCGGAATTACGACGTATTCGCCAATGCGCCAGCATGGCGTCACCACGGGAAGGAAGGTGGGCGTGGTCGGTCTCGGCGGCCTCGGCCACATGGGCCTGAAATTCGCTCATGGGCTCGGAGCGCATGTGGTCGCGTTTACCACCTCACCCAAGAAGAAGGAGGATGCGCTCCGGCTTGGCGCCGACGAAGTCGTTGTATCCCGTAACGCCGACGAAATGCAGAAGCACGCCGAGAGCTTTGACTTCATCCTCGATACGGTTTCCGCCGAGCACGATATTGAGGCTCTAATTAATCTGCTCCGTCGAGAGGGGAATCTCACGCTTGTCGGCGCGCCTCCGAAGCCCTTTTCCGTCTCTTCGTTCAGCCTGATTATGCGCCGACGCAGTCTCTCCGGCTCCAATATCGGCGGCATCGCGGAAACTCAGGAGATGCTTGATTTCTGCGGCAAGCACAACATCACCGCCGACGTCGAAGTCATCCCGATCCAGAAAGTCAATGAGGCCTACGAAAGGCTGCTCAAGTCAGACGTGAAGTACCGTTTCTCTATCGATATGGCGTCTTTGAAAGCTGAATGAAGCGATTTTATGGCGCATGAGTGCCCAGGAGCGAAATATGAAGAAACTGCGTCTGCTCGGCATGATGTTCTTGTTCACCTGCCTGACGATGCCATCGGGTTCGGCGATGCTCGATCGTTCCGGCCATGAAAGCGTTCGAAATCACTTCATTGGAGCATGGCGACTGGTATCTCTCGAAGAGCCGGATGCAAACGGGAAGATTCACAAACCTGACTGCACGGGCCTTCTTCTGTACACACGAGACGGCCACGTGTCAGTCCAGGTCATGTATCGAAGCCAGCAGGCTGGCACGACCACGGGTCCGGTGCAGTATGCGCAAGGTGGCTATGAAGCTTCCTTCGGCACATATCGGATCGACGATGCTGACACCTTCACTTTTCATGTCGAGGGCGCCCTGGTCCGGGGCCTCATTGGCAAGGACCTGAAGCGCGTGTATGAACTGTCCGGCAATCAGCTAATTGTGAAGTCTCCTGATCCGAATGAACATTGGCAAGCTGTTTGGGAGCGCTACTAAGCATA
>Ga0126379_10002223_pt1 | contig 12290 bp, 11 predicted proteins | sample PanSoiMetPlot_24_FD_92640 | JGI IMG/M metagenome (GOLD analysis project Ga0126379, IMG submission 92640) | Tropical forest soil microbial communities from Panama - MetaG Plot_24 | ecosystem: Environmental > Terrestrial > Soil > Tropical forest > Bulk soil | place: Panama | collected 2016-02-17
CAGCACCAATCTCTCCTCGGTCATCGGTCCTCTCAGGCTCCAGGTTGAAGTCTGTTGCAACTCCACCTTAGCCGACCGAGCCGATGACCACCTCAACCACACCGCAGCTTTACACTGCGGCCCGACCCGAAAACTCCACCACCAGCGGGGACGCTAACTCGCGGCTTGCGCGATCGCGTCGGCTGGAGAAGGTCGCCGACCAGTACAATATGCCGATATACGTTTTTCAGACCGGGCACACGTACCATGCGGTCTCGAATGGTTCTTTCCCGCTAAACATGTGCTCCCCGCTGGCGGAGCAGCGTGATCAGCATCACACGTGCACAGAAAAATGATTCTTGGTTTGAGATATGCGGTGCACGACATTGCGCCGGCTGACCCCGGCGCCCCAGTCACCAGCACAACAGTGCCGCGAATGCTCAGCCGAGCGCGATCCGCGCGAATTCTTGAAGCGCGAGCCGCGGCACGCCGACACGCGGCTATCGCATGCCCAGCGGTTGTACCCCCGATAAATGTCGTGAAATTTCTCTGGAGATGTGAAGCGCGTCACACTCACCAGTCACGCGCGCCGATAAAATTATTAACTATCGGCAGCGCCAGACGAGCTGCCTTCAAAGAGAGCAAGGTGGAATGCGCGGCAAACTGAAAGCGTTGATCGCGGCAACCGCCATCGCGGTTATTCTGGCCTATTGCTACGGCCCTCAAAATACTGCAAACCGTGGGTCCGGGCCCTGGAACCATTGGAGCGATAGCGCGCGCATGGGCGTTGGTGGCGACGGCAGGGGCTGCACCTACACCACGTCGGGATGGTCCAACCGGCCCGACTGCTGAGCGCCGCCCTTCCGAGCCGCCCGCGCCGGCATGAAGGACGGCCGACGATCAGGAGACGGATTGACGCTCCTCATGCCGCAGGAATGATGAGTGCCGATCGGCGGTTAACCGGAGCGGCGCCGATCACACAGCACCACACAGCCGGCAACGACGCATCGAGCGCGGCTTCGAGCAGTTCTCGAGACAGGAAACGCAGCACAGCGAGAAACCAATCCCTTGTGACCGGTCTAGCGCTCAAACGTGACAGTTGATCGAGAAGTCTGTGACCGGACATCGGCGCCGGAAAGGTCATCCCAGAGCGTAACCGTAACTGACACGTAACCGGTTAATCCATTGAAATCAAAGGCAGGTTACGGTCACGGTTACGGTCACACAGACGCACCTATCCGTATACGAATTTTCGAGCACAATCATTAACCCAGAAGGGGAGAGGGATGCGCGCGCGTATCCATCTATAGAACTGTAACCGTAACCCGTAACCTTCCTTATTTTCCCTGGGTTTCACCGGTTACGGTGCCGGTTACGGTTACGCTGTAGCCGCACCGGCGCTCGAGATCCAACAGTCCCTGCACATCGTTTTCCGGCCGACCTTGGCTATTCTTCGGCTGCTCTTTTGCGGTGGTCTTAATGCGATCGACATCATCTATCGGTTCCGGTAGCAACTCGAATGGGATCAGCGTTGCTCGCGCCGCCGTATTCGAGCCTCCGGGAAACTTCATCGGGTCTGTTGCCTTCGCGCCTTTAAGCTGGCGCAGTGCACCTTTCCACGCACCATTTGCCCAGTTGGTGCCGGCGAAGATCCGGTCGACCGCGGGCGAGCCATTTTTGATGTACAAGCCCTCGGCGTCGACTCGCATGTCGTGCGATGCAACGATGCCGCGTGCATTGTTCTCGGGCTGCTGCAGTTCGTACTCCGTCGTTACCGCTGGAGGGTTCGCGATCCTGTTCTTCGCTCGCGCCAACCGGTCTTTTGCAAATTGGTTGTGCGGTTCCTCCTCGACTTGCTGCTTTGCCTGCTCGAACTCTTCCTCATCCAGCTTCCTTAGCCCTGCCGCATCGGTCTGCTTCGTGAGAACCTCCTTCACCAGCACCCCGACAAAGTGACCCAATGGGAAGTTACTGCCGAGGTTGAACACCGGCGCCGCAAACAACCGATCGAGACATTCCCGCGCTTCGTCGCGCTCGACGAGCTCCTCGGCATGCGCTGCCGTCGTGATCGCCGCCTCTGCGACAAACTTCTGCGCTTCGTCCTCGCTTGGCTGGCGGCCGTGGATCGCAGTCCACGCCCCCGCCAGCAACGTCGACATGTTTTTCCGGTGCCGATCATCGCCCGTCACAATGTGCTGCTCGAGCGCCGTGATCGTTTTCAGCAGCACCGGCATCCGCTTGATCATCATCCGGCAAAACGCATCGCCACCGACCTTCTCGAAATACGCAACTTCGGCCTCGATCTTGCGCCGCGTCTCGAGGTCAGAGTCGTGTAATTCGAGCGCCAGCTTCACGATGCGGGTCTCGTCTGCGACCTCCATGCCGCGCACTGTGATCGACGCGAACAAGAACATCATGAAGGCCTGGAACCGCACCGGCCGGCCGTCGCCCGAGCCGCGCGCCACCTCGTCGCCTGACGACGCGGTACGCGCCAGGCCGAGCATGTGATCGACGTGCTGGTTCTTTTCGAACTCGTCGATAATGACGCCTCTGGCGTCACAACCGACGCTCTGCCGTACACCGGCCTCGCTGCTATCGCCGGCAAATGCGATGCTGAGCGGCGAGGTTATCACCTTCAAGACCCGCACCAATGTCGATTTGCCGGCATTGCGAGGGCCCGTCAGCCAGCCGTGTGGCCGCCACAACAACGCGCCGCACACCGGCATGCATGCCGCCAAACCCAATAACAGCAGCGGGTCGGCGGCATTGCGCCACCGGAACATACGCAACAGTTTGAGTAAGCGCTGTACGTCAAACTCGCCGCCCTCGGCAATCGGCAGCGACTCGAAGCAGATATAATGGTGCCGGTGACCTGTTGGCGGGATGCCGGTGCCGAAATTCTCGACGATATCGTTGCCTTCGCGCCAAATACCTCTGCCGCGCACCAGGCTCGGATCGAATGGGCCGGCCTTTTGGCAAGCCTCGATCAATTGGTTGCCGGCGAGCGCCGAGTTGAATCCCGCCGGGTTTTTGCTGCTCCAGTAGCGCGCGTACCAATACTCCCGTGAAGGCAATCCCAGCAGGGTGGCGGTCGAGGTCAGAGTGGCCTTGCTGTAACACAGCACCAGGTTGCGGCGTCGATCGAGCAGCGCATATTTGTCATCCCGGGTGTAGCCTAATGGGACCGGCGGCACGCCCTCGGTTGCCTCGATTTCCTTGCCGGCTTTCTTGACCTGGCGGCGTGCATAGTCCTTCGGGTTATCTTGCGCGCGACAATGCTCGGATATCGCGAACCCGGGATCGAGCAATAGCGCCGTGATATCCGCGTTGGCCCAGCCGACGCGAATGAGACCGAAGATCACAGCCCAGACCGCGCTGCTGCGATCACCAGCGCCGTTCTTAGCTTCCTTGCTGCGCTTGGTGTGACCGCTGTGGATCGCGTCTTGCAGCCATTCCGGGAGCTGCGCGAGCCGTTTGGTGAGGTCATCCGGTGCGTCGTTCGGTGTGTCGTCCGGCTGTTCGGTGTTGTCGTGTCCATTGGTTTTAGCGCGTCGCGCTGCACGGGCGTCTTGTGATCCCGGTTCATCTAGCTCCGGCAACGCAGGCGAGATCCGCCGGTTCCAATCGGCTTCAACAACCCGCGCCAATGCCGGGACACGACCCTTTTTGCGTTTCTTTTCATCGGGATGATTGATGCAACCCGGTAATCTCAGGATGCGATCGATATTGAAGCATGCCGGATCGCCGCCGAGATCTTTGATCAACTGTTTATTCAGCAGCTCGACACGGTCGCCATCGCGGTTTTCCTGCGCGTTCAGCGGCTCCTGCAAACGCCACAGAGCTTGAAAACCACCACCCGAAAAGACAACACACGTCGGCGCCCACAGATGATTGCGCAGCCGTTCGAGGATCTGCGCCTCCAGCTCTGCATCGCGACCAGCAGGCAGATCGATATCGATATGGAGCCCAACGACTTCGGTAATCTCGGGCTTCTTGGCTTTCTTGTGGTAGGCCTTCGGCGTCGGCCGGTTGACGCTGTAATAAATATTCCGGCCGTCGCGCTGGTGCTTCTCGATCCAGCGCTCCGCCTGCGCCGCCAGATTGGGCTGGAACGTCTTGGTTTCGATCACGCCTTTGACGTCGGGTTTGATCGCGGTCAAACACCAAGGTCCCGTTGGCCACCAGTTAAGCAAAAATTCAATCGCCGATTTAAGACCAACGGATGATACTGTGCCGGGCGCAGTCGCATTGTCGGCTGCATCGATTGTATTCGAAGGCCCCAAATTCGTTGAAAAATCTGGCTCAAGCATGTATAAGGGAAATCTCTTTTTATGAGTTCGACAAACTCGCAATCGCGCCTGGCCCGATACGCCAGGCGCCTCCTTCTACTGGTTCATTCGTCGAGTTCGTCGCACTCGGCCAGCAGCGCATTTATCCATACGAGATACGCATCGCGGTCGATCGGGATCGGCGGCGCGCCGCGCAGTGCAATGCCGGCCTTGGTCCAGACCGCGGTGACGCTAAAGAGCTCGCGGAGCGTGTACCGGACCACAACGTCGCCGATGTGGAGCCGGTATCGCGGGAGCGCGAAGGGCCTTTTGATGCTCGTGATTTTTTCCAGGCGGATCGACGGCTTTTGCAGCGTCTCGGGTGGTGTTGCCGACGTACTTGTGCTGGTTGCGCGAACATCGTGATCACTATCGCGCTGCGTCATTGCCGAACACTTTGTTGAAGAGCCGCCTGCGTCGGCAACAGGCGCTCTTCGCTTGTGCATAGTCATTGCTGAAAATCCTCCTTCATCGGGACTGCCGCGTCTCTCGACGGAGCTGATGTTCCGCAGCTTCAGTGCTGCCACCGCCGCTCATCCAGCGTCCGCGGCAGGCTCTGCGGCCGCATGGCGCCGAGCACGGCTGGACCGCATATTCGTAGGGCTCCCCCCGCGAGAGGATCTCGGGCACTCATAACCGCCTCCTGATCACGCGGGCGACGGCGAGATCCCAAGGGATCGCCGCATTGTTCAGTAGCTCTGCCTTTACGAGGTCGCGCAGGTTGGAAATTGTAAAATCTGCGACTTCCTGCGCGATCTCGATCTGCCATTCATCTAGCTTCTGTTCGACCAGTCTTCGCTCCAGCGCGCGGCGAGCCTGTTGGAGTAGGATCTCGTCGTCTGGAATGACCTTCTCAATGCCGTGTTCGGCATACCTGCCCTCAAGAAACTCGATGAACTGGCGCGAGGTCATGGCGTTCAATTCGACGCGGCGACCCTGGGCGGAGCTGTGGGGTGGTGGCTCCGTCAGGAAGCTGATCTCAGCCGGCGTCGCGCGGTGCCGCCGCAACGTTGCGGCGCGATTCCGCAAACTCTTTCGTTTCTTGGTATAGACGTCTTCGCTCTGCAGCCCGAGATCCTCTGCATCTGAGAGCCGCAGACCGAGGTCGATGACGTGGACGCAGTTCTTAAACTTGTAGCGCCGGCTATCGGTCGTAAGGGTGCCGGCGATGCTGAATCCGGTTATATCGAAATCGTGTAGGATCAGCGCACGCTCGACACCGCGCTCAACCAGATGATCGAGCAATAGCCGCGCGGCGGTAACGCTCATCCCTTTGGTGCTCATGAGCGACAGGTCATAGCGCTCGGCGATGTGCGCGCTCTGTAGGAGCGGACCGAAGCCTTCCTTCTCTACGAAGAACACAGTGTTGTAGCGGTTCTCTGGCCCCTTGGTCGGATAGAGGGCACTGCCCGACAGGGCAATGGCCGCGGTCTTATCGTGGCCTGGTCGCTCGCCGAGATATTGCCTGACTTCCAGTGTTCCGATCGGCACCTCGCGGCCGGTGTACGGCTCGACGAAATGCCCGCGCGCATCCCACGCGATATCCCAGGTATCACAGTCGTGCTCTTCCATATATTCGGGGAGCAGGCTCTGGCAGAAATATTGATCGTCGAAGCCGCCCTCATCGATCCTGGCGAGGATTTTCGGACGGGCCGCGTACATGATCTGGCGCGGTCGAGCCGGCAGCCTGCCGTCGTCGGAGGCGGCTAGATAGGCCTGCTCCATGACCTCGAAAGCCGCCTCTCGGATCGTAATCGAGCGAGGCTCTCGGCATAGGCGAGCCACGCGATTTGCCGCCGCGCTGGCGGCGCGTTCCTCGGCCTTGCGCTGGCGCGTCCATTCCTTCGTAACCGAGCGGACGTTCAATGATATTGCCGTCGAGGGGTCAAAGGGCTTAGCCATTGCCCCCTCCCTTCACGACGATTGCCGACTTGCCCCGGTCGGTGTACTCGATTCGAGGGCAGGCGAGATGTACGACGAGGATGATGGGCTCAGTGGACTGCGCTCGGGCTTCGGCAAGAACGGATTCGAGCCCCTCACTATGTCGGCCGAACGAACGGAATGGATTTGTGAGACCGACGCTCCAGTTGGCGCCGGTAATGATGCGGCGCCGCTGCTGGTCCGGACAAAAACCGAAGGCCGTCTCGACCACGCACCGCAGTCCCTCCTCATCGATGCCGGCGGTGCGTTTGTACCGAAAGCTGTTCGGGTTTGCGCCGGCGGCTGTGAACAGGGAGCGCAGATGCTCGCGGCCGATCACCCCCAGGGTCTCGGGTTTTACGGGCTTGCTGTGGCGCTTCAGAGCGGCGAGCAGTTGCTCAATTTGGGGGCGCTTTGGTGTCCCGTCGCGGTCGAACAGTGACAGGATCGATGCTCTGGCTAGGCCAGTTTCTTCGAGGACCAGCTTCTGCTTAGCCGACCCGGCAAACCCGGCGAGTTCGGAGATGAACTCGCGAACCAGGCGGATACGACCGAGATCCCGATCCCTCGCCGCATGGGCGGCGAGATAGCGTTCCAGTCGTGCAACATCATACCAATGCGCCGATGTCGGATGCGACGGTAGCCATTTTTCCCAGCCCGGGTCGGAGGGCGCGCGGTCTACCTCCGCGATGCCGTTCCACTGGACATGAAGCCGCAGATGCGGGTTTAGCCACGCGTAATCGTCGGCGATTTGTAAAAAACGCAATTTTGCCGCTGCCAGGATTGAGCTGGCTGAATCCGGCCATGACACTTCGATCCGCGTGCCTTTCGCAGTCGGATCGTCCCGGCGTTGGTGTTCGATATCAGGCCGCTGTTTGAGGCGATCGACGCGGAACACGATGCTGTGTCCAACGCCTCGTCCGGTAATCAGCGTAGTGCCCGACTTGCCATCAAGCGCGAACGGCATTGCGACAATGGTCTTCAGCGCATTGCCTTGTGCGCCGCGCGTTGGGGAGACATACGCCTCCCTCGAGCTAACTCGAACCGTATAGTCAAGGATATCGTCGACGACTTCCGCGGGTATTCCCCGACCGTTGTCCGTGATGACGATGGCGTCAGAGCGGTCACTCATACCGGCTCGGACGCAGACAGTGATCTCCGGCGCCACGCCGGCCTCTTCGGCTTCGTCTAGCGCGTTGTCCAGCAATTCTTTTAGTATGACGAGCGGCCAGTGCTCCGGCGCATGACCTGTCTCGATGGTGAGCTGGCTTGCGCTGCAAAAGTCTAGGGACCGCGAAGTCTGGAACGTCTTACGCTGAAGGACCGCAGTCATTGCAGACCCCCGAACGGCTCGGGGTGGCACATGGCCACGTCTTTCGGCGGCGCGATCTCGACGATTTGATCAATACCGATCGAACAACTGCAATAACCTTGTGGACGTCCGCGGCGGCTTACTGTATAGTCATCGAAATTCGTAGTCACTTCTTGAATCCTTTAAAAACTGCGTGATTGCGGTTTTACCCCTTATGCTCGAGGGAGTAATTGAAACCCGCGTGGCAAGCCCTCCCGCGGGTTTCACGCTCTATGAATAGACCGTCATTTTTTCGGATCGGCGCGGCGCGCCATCGCCCGGGCTGCTGGGCGACAGCAGGCCGCCGAAGGATATTTTTCACGAGATTTATTCCGGGTGCTGCTCGAGGAGCTTGTCAATCGGTCGTCGTGGAAAACGCCATTCGCGGCCAACCCGAAATGCTCTCAACTTGCCAGAGCGTGCGGCTCTCCGAACAACTGGGTCAGAAAGGTTTAGCTTTTCTCCGACCTCGGAAACGGTATACGCCGACCCATTTTGCGGCTGGTTCATCCGGCACCCTTTGATGGTTAATGGCGGCCACAGTATATAACGGTTGTTTTTTATCCTAACAGCCGTTATGATACGCCTATGGCCGAAAGCCAGCCTACAACTACGATTCCTGGGATAGACGCCAACACCCTGTCCCGCATAGCCGGGGTCAGCGTCGGAACACTAAACGTCTGGATCGGTCGTGATTTGATTCCGGGTGTAAGTATCGGAACGCAGGGTCGGGCGCGGGTTTTTGATCTCGACACGGCAATCCACGTCACGATCATGACCGCCCTAGTTAGGCAAGGTTATGCAGCCCCGTTCGCCGCAGACGTGGCTTTTGGCGCGCGGCAGGCGGGCTGGCATCACCGCGGCAAAATGGCCATCGTGCGCGGCAGTAGACCGCGCGCAGGACGTTTGACAGAAGAGCTATTTACATCGTGTGAGGCACCTTCTCTGACCAGACTTGCTTCCATGCTCGACCGCCGCGGGCGCCCGGAGGTTTTTACTGTCATCGAAATAGACCGATTGGCCGAGCGCGTCAGAAGGGTTTTCATGAACCTTCATTTCATCGAAAAGTCGGAACATCCGATCAATACTCGATGATTACTGTTAAATATTGAATATTAACCCGAGAAATGCGCCCTTCTTCTGCCCAACATCTTCCTATTAATCTTCCAAAACGCGGACTCTCGAAAGACGAGGCAGCCGAATACTGTGGCGTCTCTGTGAATACGCTCAGTCGGCATGGCCCCAACGCCACAAGGATCGGAGATCGAGTCGTCTACGACCGCCGGGTACTCGACCGCTGGCTCGATGAGCTTGCTGGCTTGACCTCTGGCGCGCCGAGCGCTGTCGTTTTGTCGCCCAACACCCAGGAAGAAGAGCTCCTTGAGGCAATCCATGCGCGTCAAGCTACGGTACGTCGAACGTCGTGTTGAGCGCTCCGGCTGCGAGCGGTGGTACTGGCACCGTCGCGGGCACAAGCTGACGCGGCTACCGGCTGATCTCGCCGAGCGCATCGCTATGGCAGAACAGCTAAACGCCGCGGCCGACAAACTCGCGCCCGTACAGCTCACACGCGGCTCGATCGGCTGGGTAATTCAGCGCTATCGCGAAAGCGACGAATACCGGGAGTTGGAACGATCAAATATTACAATAGATTTTTACGGGAGATGGAAGCGCTCGGACCCGCCTTACCGTTCGCATCTTTCACCCGTCGCGCGGTGGTCGACTTTATCGAGAGCTATCCCAAGCGGCACCAGCGACGGCAAGCGGCTGCGGTCCTGAAGACCCTGTTCGCGATGGCCCGTTATTACGGAATCGTCACCATAGACGAGGCCGCGGGGCTCCGGCTCAAAACCAATCCGCCTCGTGATCGGATTTGGACTGATGCGGAAGTCGCCCGCTGGCTAGATGCGGCGATCTGCGAAGACCCGCACATGACGACGGCGTTTCTATTATTGCAATACAGCGCGCAGCGGCCCAGCGATGTTTTGAAGATGACCTGGCCTCAGTATTCGGGATCAGCGATCCGCCTGCGCCAACGAAAAACCGGCGTGCTACTTGACGTACCTACACACCCGGTGCTCCGCGAGCATCTGGACGGCTTGGCGCGCTCGTCGACAAGCCTCACGATCGTCACATATAGCGGCAGCCCGGTGAAATATCTGCGATTCAATGAACGTTTTCGGCGCATTGCCGATCGGGCCCAGATCGACGCACAAGCGCGAGACCTTCGCCGAACGGCGATGGTCCGCATGGCCGAAGCCGGCGCGACGGTGCCTCAGATCGCGTCCGTGTCCGGGCATTCGATCGAGGCGACGCAGCGCATCCTCGAGACCTATTTGCCGCGGAACCGCGACCTCGCCGAGATCGCGATCACCCGCCTCGCCGAGTACAAAAGGCGGACATAAGTCCAACGCGCTGGACAAAAAACTACCCCTAAGTCACTGAAAAATAAGGGTATATGTAGTACCAGATGTACTACTCGGTTTGACGCATAGACAATTGATATATGAATTTTCCGGATCGCGCTCGACTCGCTTTCGCCAGAAATTAGCCGTTGAGCCCCGCAGAAAACCTACAGCGAAAACCGCGAGTCGAGCGCGTTTTCGGGCCGACTGTTGCCGCCCATTGTTGTATTGAGTCACGCCCTGAGCTCTATCGTGGGAAAGGAAAGTGGGCGGTTTTGCCACTGCTGCGATGACCTCCATGGCTGATCCGTTCTCTGCCATGTCAGTCGAGCATCAGAGCGGTCGTTCGGATGCCGGCGCGCGAGGCGCGCCCTCAATCTCGACGAACTCGTCTGACTCCCAGCAAATTGCGATCGCAAGTTCAGCCAGGCGCGCCATCAGCGCGACACGACTCTCGATTGTCTCGAGATCTGTTCGCCGTTGACCGGCGCGGCGGTCGGGTGTCGTCGCCCAGATCAATCGCAAGAGAACCACGCCGTCGGTGTTGACGGCTTCGATGCTGATCAACAGTAAGGTCTCGGCACATGTCGGGCGTGTACTGCTGGTACAGAGCCACGCGGCGACCCCGTACCCCTCATCTGAATTTGCTTTCGGCAGCAGCAATGACTCTGCGCAACGCTCCGATCATACCGAAGCCACGGTTCCTAACGACCCGCTTCAGAGCGTCCGAGAATCGAACGAATACAGGCGAGCAGGTCCTCCTCACTGAACGGTTTGGTGAGATAACCAACCACACCGGCCTGCAGAGCGCGCTGCCGCACGCTTTCGTTGTGAAAGGCAGTGATGAGAATGGTGGGAATGGGCTTTCCTAGCGTGACCAGTCGATCATGGAGCTCAAGCCCGGTCATCCCCGGCATTTGCACGTCTGCAATCAAGCAGGACACGCTGCGGCGGCGCTTGGAGTTCAGGAGATCCTCGGCGCGTTCGAACGCCATTGCAACATAGCCCAGCGATCTTACGAGGCTCGTCAGAGCCTCTCGCACCGAGTGATCGTCGTCGACGATCGCAATGACGGCTGTTCTCGGCAATTTCGGTCCCTGCTTCGAACCGGAAATAATGCTCTGCCCCGGCTTCCGCCATTGCACTCGCGTCGCTTCCGGTCACTTAAAGTAAACATCGGCCAGCGGAACGGCTCGATGCGATTATACTTGAGTATAAGCTGACTAGACCTTCGGAAGGCCTTACCGACATAGGTATCCCTGACCCACCGGCATCGGCGGGAGACGCGATTGTTGCGGGCTCACCCTAAAGTGTCGCTCGATTGGCAGCGTCAAGCGAAAGACCGCGCCGTGGGGCACGTTCTGCGCTGCCGATAGCCGCCCGCTATGAGCCTCAGCGATCGAGCGGCTGATCGTTAGCCCCATGCCGATCCCGTCGGGCTTGGTCGTATAGAACGATTGGAAAAGCCGGTCGAGTTGCTGCGGATCGAGCCCCGGACCGGTGTCTTGCACTTCGACGAACACATTGTTCGGGATATCTGCGCCGGACAAGATCGTAAGCTTGCGCGGTTTGCCGCTGGTGCCGACCATCCCCTCTATGGCGTTGACGATCAAATTGATCAATACCTGCTGCAGCTGCACTCGATCTGCGGAGACGAGCGACAGGTCGTCCGCGAGCCGGCTCTGCAACCCGATGCCATGGCGTTGCATCTCGGTTTGGGTCAGAGCGACGACTTCGCTGATCGCCTGGTTGATGTCTAAGCGTTCCCGGCGCGGCGGCACTTTTTTGACGAGGCCACGAACGCGGCCGATGACCTCGCCGGCGCGAGTGCCGTCGCGAGCGATGCGGCAGAGCGCCTGTCGGACCTCGTCCAGATCCGGTTGTTGCATGCCGAGCCAGCGCAGACCTGCGTTGGCGTTCTTAATGACCGCGGCGATTGGCTGGTTGATTTCGTGCGCAATCGAGGCCGTCATCTCGCCAAGTAGCATCACCCGGTTGACCCGCGCAAGATCGGCCTGGGCTTGCTGCAAAGCTTCCTCCGCCCGTTTGCGATCGGTAATGTCTACAGCCACTACGCCCAGGAAAGCTGGGGTGCTTGTCCGTCGCACGAACGACAAATGTATTGATGTCGGCCCAAACGATCTCGCCGTCCTTGCGACGGTAACGCTTTTCAATCCGATAGCTACGCTGCGGACCAGCGACGATCTGGTCAACATGCTTTCGCAGCCTTTCCCTATCGTCCTCGTGAGTAATATCCTGCGGGGTCAGGTTTCGCAGCTCCTCCTCGGTATAGCCGGTCATCAGCTG
>Ga0126379_10002224_pt1 | contig 12290 bp, 6 predicted proteins | sample PanSoiMetPlot_24_FD_92640 | JGI IMG/M metagenome (GOLD analysis project Ga0126379, IMG submission 92640) | Tropical forest soil microbial communities from Panama - MetaG Plot_24 | ecosystem: Environmental > Terrestrial > Soil > Tropical forest > Bulk soil | place: Panama | collected 2016-02-17
CTGCCGGATCAGAGCGCTCGCTTGTTCCGAGGTGCGATTGATTTCTTCGAGATGCCTCTGCTGCTGATCGACCAAACACGCGCTGGCGCCGAGAGCCTCAGCGTGGCCGCGAATAAGGGTGAGGAGATTGTTGAAATCATGCGCTACGCCTCCTGCCAACTGACCCACTGCCTCCATCTTCTGCGCCTGCCGAAGCTGTTCCTCGGATTCCCTTAGACGGCGTTGCTGGAGCTGGTACTCCTCGTCGAGCTGCAGAATCATCCCCGCGGCGACGGCAAATTGACAGACGAGATCGACGTAGGCGAGGAAGAGCAGCGGCTGAAGGCGGGGCGTTTGCATCATGAGCGCAATGGCGGCTCCCTCGAGTAAGCAGACCACTCCGTAGGCGGCGCAGGCGGTGGTGACCACCAGGTCGCTGCGCGACCCCTTGCTCTTAGCGCGCTGGTGGAATGCGGCTGCGCAGTAAAAGAAAGCCAGAGCAACCAAGGCCTGCCGAGGGGCTATCCGGAGAGGCTCGCGGTCGCCGGCGTAGAGCATTGAAAAGAAAAAAACCATCAGCGCCAGCGTCGCCCCCATCGCGATTGCCCAATCTCTGCGCGGCCTGGCAGCGGCAATGGGATGCTGTGAAAGTTCTGCTCCAAGCATGAGCAGCGAGGCCTGAACGTAGCCAGCGAGCATCGACACCAGCGCCAGGGCTTCCGAAAGCAATCGCAGTTTAGACAGCTGTACCGAGGCCCCTCCGAACAGGAAGAATCCCGCCTGCGCCGCCCACGCCCAGGCCCAATAGTTTAAGAAGCGCTCTTCGGGGAAGCGGCGGGCGAGCGTCCGAAAAAGAAAGACGAGGGCAACTCCGACCATCGTTTGAAGAATGAGCAACGGGCGGATGTCTTCGAAAACGGCTTGCATCGACTCTTCGCGTCTACTCGGAAGGGCTAGACCATGAGGCAAATCCGCGGACCATAACTTGGACCAGACAGGCGGTGAAAAGAGAATATGACGCCTCGCGAAGCTCGGTGCATGTAAACCAGCGTTTAGCACGCCAAACGCCCTCTCATTTTCCGAAGATCAGGGGAGCAATTGACCTGCAAGGGCCGATCGGCCAGCCTGCGCGCGCAAAGACAGCGGACGGCGCCTGAGCCAGTCCATCGAGACGGTGTACCGAGGGTCCGATGAAGAGCCAACTGCTAATCACTTCCCAACTCATTGCCGCGGTATTGAGCGGCATCTGCGCGATTCCACGCGGGCAGGCGCAGAACGCACCGACCACCTCCGGCCGGACCAAAACCCAATTGAGCGACACGTGGAAATTCATCGCCAGCAACGCATTGACCGGCGCCGAGGCGGTCGGCTACGACGACAGCTCCTGGTCTTCCGTCTCAGTCCCGCACACTTGGGACACCGTCACCGGCGTGACGCGATACACGAACTCTTGGTATCGGACTCACTTCACTATCCCGGACACGTCTGCCGGCAACAGCGTTTACATCTACTTCGAAGGAGTGTTTCAAATCGCGGATGTTTACCTCAATGGCCAATCCCTCGGTCAGCATCGAGGCGGCTACACGCGCTTCATTTTCGATGCCACCAACGCCGCGATCTTCGGCGGAGACAACGTCCTTGCGGTGAAGGTCAGCAACGACTCGTGTTCCGATTGCCTGCCCGACGGCACTCCCCGCCTGTTCAAAGGCTACGGCGGCATTTACCGGAAAACCTGGTACCTGACGACCAGCCCATACCACGTCTCAACGACCGACTACGCCTCCAATGGTGTTTACATCACTCCTTCAAACGTCGGCAGCGACTCGGCGGACATATCCGTCCGCACCCTGCTGCGAAACGACGACAGCGTCGACAAAACATTCACCGTCACAAATCTTTTGACCGACGCCGATGAGAGCCCGATCTTGACTTTGCAACAGGACTTTCTCGTCACCGCCGGCTCAACGGTCGCGGCGACGCAACAGGGAACGGTCGCCACTCCGCGGCTGTGGAGCCCGTTCGATCCATATCTCTACAACGTTCACACCAATGTTTCGGTGGACGGCGCCGTCACCGATACAGTCGACGAGCACACCGGCTTCCGGTACTACCAGCTCACCGCCAACGACTTCATCTTGAACGGCTCTTCGTTCAAATTGCGCGGCGTGAGCAAGCACCAAGAGACCGAGTACAGCGCAAGCGCGGCCAGTGACGCGGAGCTGATCGCCGACTGGGATAGCCTTCAGGACCTCGGCGCCAACTACGTGCGCCTGGTTCACTATCCCCACGCCGACCTCGAGTACACGCTGGCCGATCAGCGAGGCTTTCTCGTCTGGGCGGAAAACGGTCAGACCAATGGCGGCCCACCCACTTCCAACGGCGACAACATCAATCGCGAGCTGGTGTATCAGAATTACAACCATCCCTCGATCATCTTCTGGAGCGCAGGCAATGAATCCTCCGGGGTGGCCGCCGTTTCACAATACGCGGCGGTGCTCAAGGCCTCAGATCCGTCGCGGCCGGTGACGTATGCCTCCAACGGTCAGAACCCTTCCAACGTGGATTTCATCTTTCACAACATCTATCCCGGTTGGTACGGGGGCTCGATGTACGACTGGATTTCAACCGGCGATCACTGGATTTCTGAGTCCGGCGCCGGGATGGTCGTGCCCACGCAGAACGCCAATTATTTCAATACGACTTTTCAAGTCGATTCGTACGAGCCCGAGCAATACGGCGCGATGGTCAACGAGGTCAAGTTCCAAGACATGTTCGTCTCGAATCCGAGCCACGTCCCGGCTTTTTCGAACTGGCAGTTTCGCGACATCTCCGACAACAAATACAAAGGCATCATCAATACCAAAGGCCTGCTCACGTTTTCCGCCTATAAAAAGGACATCTACTATTTGTACCAGAGTTTTCTCAGGCCAGACGCACCGGTAGTGCGCATCGTCGGGCCGCACTATTTTCTGCGCAACTCCAATCCAAACGGCACCGGAGACATCAAGGTGTATTCGAATGCGTCAGCCCTCATTTTGACCGTCAACGGCGTCAGCCAGGGCACGCAAGTCAATGGCAGCTACATGCATCCCAACGGGTTGGTAATCAACAATGTGTTTTATTGGTCTGACGTTTTGCAGCTCGGCCGGAACGACATCGTTGCGGCGGACGCCAGCGGCAACGCGGACATCACCACCGTCTATTACAAGGGAGCCGGGCAGTTCATGCCCAACGAAGACGGCGCAAAGGTGATCAACGTCACTTCCAGCAATATTCCGGCCTTCTTCATCAATACGCTGGTCTATGACCAACGCCCTCTCTATCGGGACTTCGACGGCAGCGGCGACAATACATTCGACGCGATTCCGGCGGAGCTCTCCGGCGTGGTGGGCTGGATCGCCACCAAGCGGCAAAGCGACAGCTCCAAGACATCGAGCATCTCGTTTGATCTGACGGCCGATGCGGACGTTTACCTGATATTTACCAAGCAGAGCACGACGCCGCAGTGGATCATCGACAATGGATTCAGCGACACCGGCGTCACCGGTCGATGGCGGGACAACAACATCAGGCTGGTCGACTGCCAACTTTACAAGGCGAGCTTCTCGGCGGGAACCCACGTCGCGTTGGCCAGCTCTCCGATCGACTTCCTCATCCTCGTCAAGTAAACCGAACCCGCGATCCCGGTTGACCTGGGCGATCCGACCCCACCGCGTTCTAACACTTAAAAACGGATGATCCGGGACGCCCACCCGCGTCAGTTGTAAGCGCTTAGAACTGGCGATCGAGCAGCCGCGCGTCGCCGGGAAGGCACTCTCCAAAAAAGACGCCGCCCCGCGTTCTGCACGTTCGATCGTGATTGATTTTACCGCGCGTAAGTACTATGAGGACGTCGCGTTGAGAGCATCGCGCAGTCTCGTTCTATCCTCGCTTATGTTGGCGGTTGGCAAGCTGTTCTTGCTGCCGCTCCACGATTCTCCACCCACCGCCTTCCTCATAGACCTCACGGACTTTGGCCTCACGCTGCTTCTCTCTGTGGCGGCGTGGCGGAGCGCCTACCGATCACGTCTCTTTTCACGGATAGTGTGGGCCGGAGTCGGTACCGCGTCGGCGCTCTGGGCAATCAGCTTTGGCATCGGAACCTTTGCTTCCCTATCGAGCACCCTTGAGGACGCGCTGGGTAGCTTTTGGCCAACGACGATTATTTTCTACCTTGTCGGCGTTGCCTTTGGCGTGCCGTTGCTGCTCAGCGAGGACCCTAAAAAGCCAGGCATCGGTTGGCTTCAAGCGTTGGACATTGCTCAGCTGGCGATCATCACGCTCTCGGCCTATCTGCTTTTTTTCTACCTCCCCGCCAACACCGAGCTGTCGAGCGCAACGCGCATGCGGTACTTCATGGTGGCGCATTTGACGCGCGACGGGTTCCTCGCCCTGGCTTACTTGTATCGAGGCTGGCGGTCGAGGTCTCCGGATCTTCGACGGCTGCAGCTCCAACTGTCGGCTTTCTTCGCCCTCTTCACGATTCCGACGACGTTGTATTTGCCGGCTGTGCTTATCTGGCATTGGCCCCATGCTCTGGTTAGCTTCGCGGCCGATTTTCCGGCAGTGTACCTTGTCGCTACGGCCTCGACCTGGCGGCAAGCCGGGGCATTTGCCCACCTGTCGAGACCCGAACGCCGCAGTGCAGTGCTCTGGGCTCAATTGTTTCCGGTGCTGATGCCGGCCTCGGTGATCATCTTGGCATCGCGGATGTCAACGCAACACCTGCGCTTAGCGTTGATCGCAGTGGCTTCGTCGTTTGTCTGCTATGCAGCGCGCTTGTTCCTGATGCAGCGCCACCAAGACACCACGCTGGCGGAGCTTTCGGCTCTCGAAGTGAAGTTCTCAAAAGCCTTCAAGTCGAGCCCAGCCTCAATTATCATCACCCGCTTGTCAGACGGAAAAATAATGGATGTGAATGATCGCCTCTTGGAGACGATGAAGCTGACCAGGGACGAAGCGATCGGCCGCACCGGGGTGGAACTGGGCATCTTCAAGACCGTCGAAGAGCGGGAAGAGCTGGTGAATATCCTTCGAAAGCGGGGCTCCGTCCGCGGCGCGAATCGCAAGTTTACGCTGAGTGGACAGACATTCGATACGCTGGTTTCAGCTGAAGTGATCGAGCTCGAGGGAGAGGCCCTGATCGTTGCATCGATACTCGACGTTACTGAGCTGAAGAGCGTCACCGAACAACTTCACCAGGCCCAGAAAATGGAGCTGATTGGCAGCTTGGCTGGAGGGGTGGCACACGATTTCAACAACCTGCTCACCATCATCAAGAGCTATTCCGAGCTCGCATGGAAGAGAGGATTGAAGGGCGAGCTGGCGGAAGAGATCCAACAAATACGAGAAGCCGCAGACAGAGCAGCAAGCCTGACGCAGCAGCTTTTGGCTTTCAGCCGGCGCCAGAATCTCCAGCCGCGCAACATTTCCTTGAACGCCGTGTTATCGCCGATCCAGAACCTGCTCCGGCGTACCCTCGGGGAGAACATTGAGTTGGTGACTTTCCTCGCGCCGGATCTTGGAACCGTATACGTCGATCCGGTGCAGATTGAGCAGGTGGTGATGAATTTGGCGGTCAACTCCCGGGACGCGATGCCCAACGGAGGTAAATTACTTTTCGAAACAAAGAATCTCGAGCTTTCGGCGGCATACCCAGGAAAGGGGTTTGAGATACCCGCCGGCCGCTATGTGGTGCTGGCCGTCACGGATACTGGTACCGGGATCAAGCCCGAGCACTTGGACAGAATCTTCGAGCCATTCTTTACCACCAAGGAGGTTGGAAGTGGGACGGGGTTGGGCCTCTCCACCGTCTATGGCATCGTCCATCAAAGCGGCGGTTGGATTTCCGTCTACAGCGAGCCAGACCTGGGAACAACGTTCAAGGTTTGTTTGCCACGGGTCGACGCCTCGGCTGAAACATTCAGGCCAATCGAAAAGGGACCTGAGAACCTGCGCGGGACCGAGACGGTTTTGGTAGTCGACGATGATCAAGGCGTCTGTGCACTGACTGGAAATATTTTAGATCGGTACGGCTACCAGGTGATCACTTCAAATTCGGGAGACGACGCCTTGCGACGCGCAGGCGAATTCGAGGGCGAAATCCACTTGCTGGTCACCGACGTGGTGATGGCCAGGATCAATGGAAGCGAGCTCGCTCAACGGCTCAAGGTGAAAAGACCCGGGCTGAAGGTCCTTTACATGTCTGGCTTTCCAAGCTTGTCGCTTTCGAATGGAAGCGTGATGGACTTCCGCGAAACCACCCTCGCCAAGCCTTTCGCGCCGAGCGAGCTTGCACGCGAAGCGAGAAGAACGCTCAGCAGCTGCTGATCGCGAGCCGACAAAGTCAACTCAACCACCGCCACCCAGGAGCGTTCGCTCGAAGACTTCCGCGATCCGCACCGCTGCGCGGCCATCCCATCGGTCGGGAAGCCGGCCCGTCTTTCCATGGCCATTCAACGCCTTGAGGGCTTCGGCTTTGATCCTCTGTGGATTCGTGCCGACGATTTCATTCGTGCCGACGGTGACGGTGATCGGGCGCTCGGTGTTTTCGCGAAGCGTGAGGCAGGGCACGTTGAGAGCGGTCGCCTCCTCCTGAAGACCGCCGGAGTCGGTGAGAATCAACGCAGCCTGGGAGGTGAGCGAGAGAAACTCGAGGTAGCCCATGGGATCGATTAAGCGCAGGTCCGGGTACCTGGTTAGATTCGCCTCGAGATTTCCGTCCGAGATCATTCTTCTCGTGCGCGGATGAACCGGAAAGACTACCGGCGCCTTCTTCGAAATCTCGGCCAGCGCGTTGAGAAGCGCGGCGAAGGTTTCCGCGTCGTCGACGTTGGATGGCCGGTGCATCGTGCACACGGCGTATCCGCGCGGCGTAAGACCCATGCGCTGAAGCGTGGGCAGCGCCTCCGCTCTTGCTTTGAAGGCGAGAAGAGAATCGATCATCACGTTGCCGACGAAGAAAATCCGAGTCTCGTCGATCCCCTCCTTGCGCAAATTTTCGTTTGCATCGGGCGAAGGAGTGAGCAACAGGGCCGCCAATCGATCAGTGACCATGCGATTGATCTCTTCCGGCATCGTGCGGTCGTAACTTCGCAGCCCGGCCTCCACATGCGCGAGCGGAATCAGCGCCTTGGCCGCCACCAGCGCCGCCGCCAAGGTGCTGTTGACATCTCCAACGACGGAGATCAGATCCGGCCGCTCGCTGGCGCAGATCTTCTCCAGCTCCAGCATCACCTTCGCGGTTTGCTCGGCGTGCGACCCGGAGCCGGCGCCCAAATGCACGTCCGGCGCCGGTAGCTTCAAGTCGGCGAAGAAAACGTCGCTCATGTTCACGTCGTAGTGCTGGCCGGTGTGGACGAGGCGTTGCCCCAGGACGCCACGCTCGGCGATCGCCCGGTGTATCGGAGCGACTTTCATGAAGTTGGGCCGCGCGCCCACCACGTGGAGGACCGTTTTCATCGGTGCCAAAGTAGGCATCGACACAGCGTAGATCCACAGCAACGCCCGACAAAGATTCAGTCCTCGTCAAGACCTCAACCGAGCCCCGTTGCCTTCCAATCGAGATCCAAGCTGTCGCGACGCCGTCCGCCCACCGTCTGATGAAAAGTAGCCACTCACGCTAAGCTTGCTCTTGTATACAAATGAAGCGCCTCTGCCGCACACGCTCTCTACACTTACAATCAATCACAGCACTTATCGCGCGAGCTGCCTTTTGATGCTTCAGTGCATTGATGTTAAAACAGCAAGCTCAGAAATCCGGGGAGAGAGCGCCCAGCTCGCTTCGGCATTCCATTCATGACTGAACGAATCGAAAGCATTGGTGCCCCGATTGGGAGCCGCACCGAATGATCTCCGTCGAGAATTTGACCAAGTGTTACGGCCCGCGCCTCGCGCTCGATCGCGTTAGCTTTCAAATCGAGCGCGGAGAGGCGATTGGATTGCTCGGCCTCAACGGCGCGGGAAAGACCACCATGCTCAAGATTCTCACCTCGCTGATACTTCCTTCAGCAGGTCGAGCGACCGTCGATGGGCTGGACGTGGTCAAGAATGCGCGAGGAGTCCGCGCTCGACTGGGGTACCTTCCCGATACCCCGCCGATCTACGGAGAGATGACTGTTCGCAGCTACTTACTGTTTGCCGCGCAGCTTCGCGGGCTGGTGGGAAGGGAGGCCCTTGAGCGGGTGGAGCAGGTGGAGGAGATGACTGCGATTCGCGACGTGCGCGACGAGCGGGCCTCCCATCTTTCGCACGGCTACCGCCAACGAGTGGGCATTGCGCAGGCGATCGTCCATCGCCCGTCGGTGGTCATCCTCGATGAGCCAACCAGCGGTTTGGATCCCGCTCAGACGGTGGAGATGCGCGGACTGATTCGCTCGCTTCGCAGCGAGCACACCGTCTTGTTTTCAAGCCATCTCCTTCCGGAGGTCTCACACGTCTGCGATCGGGTGTTAATTCTGCACCGCGGCGCCCTGTTAGGCTCTCCGAAAATGTCTGAGCTGGCGGCGGTGCTGGGAATGCACACCGTCCTGGTTCGCGTCCGCGGCGAGCCGAAAGGGCTGGTCGAGCTGCTGAGCAAGCTCGAGGGGGTGCACGAAGTCTCGGTGGAGCAATTCAACCAAGGGCAAACGGAGCTGCGCCTGATGCTTGCCCCCGACGTCCGGCCGCAGGTGGCCAGGGCGCTGATCGCGCAAGGGTATGACTTGCTGCGCCTCGATCGGCCCGAGCTGGATTTGGAGACCGTTTTCCTCCGCGTCACCGGCCACAAATCACAAGGAACCCGCGATGCGAATGGTAGCGCTGATCGTCCGGCGTGAGCTGGGTGCTTATTTCCGGTCGCCTTTGGGCTTCATCATCCTTTCCACCGTCCTGTTGTTGGATGGCCTGCTGTTCAACGCCTATGCGCTGGGGGCTGCCGAACGGCGCTCCTCGTCGGTGTTGATGCTGTTCTTTTACTTCTCCAGCGGAACCACTCTGGTTGCGAGCATCGTCATCTCGATGCGCCTGCTGGCGGAAGAGCGTCAAACTGGAAGCGCGGCGTTGATTTTGTCGGCGCCGGTGTCCGAAGCGGAGATCGTGATCGGAAAGTTTCTCTCCGCCTGGATCTTCTTGGCGATCATCACCATCGCCACGCTCTACATGCCGTTTCTGATCTTCGTCAACGGCTCGGTAACCCCAGGACAGATCTGCGCTGGTTACCTGGGGCTTCTGGTGTTGGGAGCGGCAGCGGTGGCGATTGGAACCCTCGGCTCGGTGCTCGCTCCAAACCAAATCGTCGCCACGCTCCTATCCGCAGGAATGATAGGGCTGACGGTGATTCTGTGGTGGATCGCGCACGTCACCTCGCCGCCGTTGGCGACCGCCTCCGCGTACGCGGACCTCTACATGAAACACTTCCCGCCCTTCATGACCGGAGTGCTGAGCACCGCCAACGTGCTGTACTACGTTTCAGTCGCGTATCTGTTCCTGCAGATCTCGATTCGAGTTCTCGAGGCGCGAAGATGGCGCTGAAAAAGCTGCTCAAGCTTCGCGCCGACGTTTGGCCGACCTTAAGTTACTTCGGCGCGATGGCGTGTCTCTTGGTTTCCGAGCGGATCATCGCCCAGCCGGCAGCGGTGCGCACTGGACTGCGCGTCGTAGCGGCGGCGGGTTTGATCTTCGCGCTCGGCGCTCGCGGTTGGCGGATTTCGCAAAGACGCGGCGACTCTCGCCGATACGAAGTATGGATCGGCCTGGCGTACCTGGTGGGCTGCGGTGCGGTGCTGATGCATGCATTGGCACCGGACGCCGTCATTCCCAGCGCCGCTTGGCCGGTGCTTTGGCTGGGCAGCGCGCTCCCGATAATCCTGATGGAGATGAGCCTTGCCTCCACCACGCTGGATGAGGGTCCGGACGATGGTCGCGTGAGGGCCGCCGCGCAGAGCGGGGTGGAGATGGTGCTGGTGCTCGCCACGGTGACCGCGCTCAACTACGTCGGCGCAAACACCGAGCGGAAGGTGGACTTGAGCTACCTTCAGGACACCCGCCCGAGCACCGCCATGGCTCAGCTCGGCGCAATGCTCAAAGAACCGATCGAAGTCCGCGTCTTCTACCCGGAGCTCCACGAGGTTAGGGAGCGCCTTCGCAATTACTTTGCAGAGCTGAAGCACCGCGGCGCCAAGTTGGATGTCCAATTTCTCGATGAAGCGATCGATCACGCCGCCGCGCTCAAGTACCGCGTGCAAGGAAATGGACTGGTGGTCGTGGCGAAGGAAAACCGGCGGGTGCCGATCGAGCTGGGGCTGGACTGGGACGTCGCCAAGCGGCAGCTGCAGGACTTCGACGCCCAGCTGCAGTGGGCGGTCAACAAGGTAGCGAGGAGCCGAAAGATTTACTTCCTGGCCGGGCACGCAGAAGCGGACATCGGGAAGGAAAATTCGTCGAAGAACGGCGCGCGAATCGAGAATCCGCTGAAGGGAATCCAGCTGCACACCCAGGACACCGGCCCTGACTCCAGCCGAAGTTTCACCGAGCTGCACAAGCTGCTTCGGACTCAGGGTTACGATGTCGCTCAGCTCGGCACCACCGGCGTGATACAAAGCATTCCGCAGGACGCAGTGGCGCTGTTCCTGGTTGGTCCTGCCGCTCCCTTGTTTCCCGGCGAGCTTCAGGAGCTGCGCCGATACCTCAGCGATGGCGGGCGGCTGTTTGTTTTCCTCGATCCAGACAATCCGAACGCCCTCGAAGAGCTCTTGACGCCTTATCGGCTGCGCTTCGTCCCGAAGGTCTTGGCGAACGAGTACATCCACATGCGCAAGACCTCGCAGCCCTCGGACAACACGCAGCTGGTGACCACGTCGTTCAGCACGCACCCGGCGGTGATGACGGTCAGTCGCGACACCAACACCTACCGAATGCTTTTCACGCGCGCTGGGTACCTGGAGGAGATTCCGTCCGCGGGAGGCAGCCAGTCGGTCATTTACTTCTTCGTCCATGCCGACGCTCAGACGTTCGCGGACCTCAATGGCAACTTCTTGTTCGATCCGCCGGCGGAGACCCGCCGCCCCTACGAGCTGGCGGCGGCGGTCGTTTTGAATCCCAATCAGCAGGGGCTTGAGTCGAGGATGTTGGTTTATGCGGACGTCGACGTGGTGAGCGATGCCCTGATGAGCAATCCCGGCAATCGCCAGGCAATTCTCGACGCGCTCGCCTACGTGAGCATGGATGAGGAAATCCCGCTTACCGTGGCGACGGCCGACCCGATGATCCGGCACACGCAACAGCAGGACAAGGTGTGGTTCTACTCGGTGAGCTTCGGCATCCCGGTGATCGTCTTGGTCGGCGGCTTGGGCAGCATTCGCCGCCGAAGGAAGAGCTCGCGATGAACAACAAATCCCTCTATGTTCACACTGCAATTGCGGTGGTGAGCGTCTCCGCGGCTTACGCCGTTTGGCAGCGCTCCGGACCTCGGCCCGTCGAGGCCGACCAGCCGGTGGTAGCACCGCTCAGCCGCAACGAGCTCAAGGAGCTGCTCTTCATCGCCCCTCAGAACACCCTTTCGCTCCAGCCCCGAAAAGACGACGCCGGAGAGAATTACGTTTGGGTGACGGTATCGCGCGAGGGGCATCCGCCGGTGTCGTTCCGGGGCGGCCGCTATGCCAATCACGTCCTCGACGGTTATCTGCCCCTGCACGCGATCCGCGAGCTCGGAACGCTGGGGGCGGCCCAATTGAAGGAAGGCGGACTTGAGCAAACCAATGAGTCGGTCCGCATCAGCAGCGCTTCGGGTCAGCGCGAGCTGAAGGTTGGAACGGCCACCGTTGCGGGCGAAGGCCGCCGAATTCTCGATACGGGGAATCAGAGGGTCTACCTGCTTCCCGCCGACCTGCTGCCCAAAGCAGAGCGGGCGATGGGTGAGATGTTCGACACCGAGCTGCACGGATTTCCGGCGGATGAAACAACTCGGGTGGCGATCGAATTCGAGGGCAAACAGCGCGAAGCATCGGTCGGCGGAAGGCACGACCCGCCGATCTTCTGGAGCTGGAAGGACGACGCCGAGCACGCCAGTCAAGAGCTGACCAGCTGGATGGAACACGTGGATCGGTTGATGGCCCGAATGCCGGCGGTAACATCAAACCCGCCGGGTGAGCCCAAGCTGAAGCTCACCTATTTTCGCGGCAATCAAGAACGCGGATTTTTGAAAATCTGGTCCTGCCAGGACGAAGAGCGCAAGACTCACTGCCTCGCTGCGACCGAGCGCACGATCGGCTTCGTCGACGTTGGCCCGGCGGGCA
>Ga0126379_10002227_pt1 | contig 12280 bp, 7 predicted proteins | sample PanSoiMetPlot_24_FD_92640 | JGI IMG/M metagenome (GOLD analysis project Ga0126379, IMG submission 92640) | Tropical forest soil microbial communities from Panama - MetaG Plot_24 | ecosystem: Environmental > Terrestrial > Soil > Tropical forest > Bulk soil | place: Panama | collected 2016-02-17
CAGGTTATTCGCCCGACTGGTGATGAGCGCGTTCATTTCGCGCTGAATTGCATGGTCGTCAGCTGCCCGCGCCTGCCGCGCACGGCATTCAATGCCGAAACGCTCGACCGTCAGCTCGACACAGCGGCACGCGTATTCATCGACGAGAGCCGTAACGTAATGATTGATCCCGCGAAGCGGGAAGTCTGGCTGTCCTCGATTTTCAAGTTCTACACCGATGATTTCCTGGCACATGCGCCAAGTCTCATCGCTTATTTGAACAGCTATAGTTCACACAAAATTCCGCTCGATTTCAAGGTTCGGTTTCTAGAATACGATTGGTCGGTCAATGACCGTAGCCGACAAGGAACAAGGGAATGACAACGGGATCTCTCACAGGCATTCGCGCCTGCGTTTTTTGATGCCTGCGGAACGCTGTTCGATTTCGCCGCCGCTGCGAAAGGTTGCCGCGACGAACTGGGTGATCAAATCGACAAGCTCACCGGACTTTGGCAGCGACATCCAGACATTGTCACGCGCGCCTAATCCAGCGTGGCGAGGGCGGGTCGTGCCATACCCTCCAGCAGCTTGCGGTCCGGATTTGACCTGGCCAGCACGCGGATGGCCATCAGGATGCCAGGCAGCAGGCGCGATAGATCGGTTGGCTTCTGCTTCCGCGGGATGGTGCCCTGAGCTTGGGCAGCGACAATCGACCGGCGGAAGAACGCCTCGATTTCGCCCAGCCGCTCCGCAATTTCGGCGGCGAGTTCGGGATCATGCGGCGCGTGCGGCTCTGGAAGGTGCGTTGCAAAAATTCGCCGACGAAACTGGATTGACCTTCCACATCCATCACTATCCGCCGGGCACCTCGAAGTGGAACAAGATCGAGCACCGCCTGTTCTGCCACATTACCCAGAACTGGCGGTCCCGCCCGCTCGCCGACCGCATGACAATTGTCGAACTGATCGCGGCAACTACCACCGGACTTACGAGAAGGGAATAAAGGTCAGTGATGCCGAAATGAAAACCCTCGACATCACCGGCGACCCGTTCCATCCTGAATGGAACTACACCATCCTCCCACGTTCCGCTCTAAATCGAAGCGGTTAATTTGGCGGGTGTCCTTAGAGGGGGTCGGTGCGGGGCTGTGGGATGTCAGTGGTATCCGACAACGGGCTCTAACTAAGAGCTCTTATGAGGACCGAGTTTGTGACACCGAGGCAGAAACAAATGCGCCAATCCGACGCGAGGCGCCCGGCCTTGCCTTCAAGGTTCTGATGAGGGAGCTGCTGGTCGCCGTCGTACCGACCTCGCCGCCCACACGGAGATACGGCTGTAAGACATGGAGGACCTCCTTCGTGCCTACTGGTGCGCCGCTTGACGCGCTGCCTGGAGGCAGCTAGACGGTTCCAGTCTCGCAAGATAGCGCAAGGCGCGGCCCAAGGCGATCATGGGAAAATAGTGTCGGTACATATTGAAGTTCAGCATGAAGCCGCGCGACAGCTCCAGCCCCTGCTCAAGTCGTTCCGAAGCCTCCTTGGTGATGGTCATGCGTGCACCCACGCCATAACCGGGAAAGCCGGTCGCGGTGTAAACTGCTTCATCCCAGCTCCCATTCGGATTTTGGGTCCGCTGCAGGTAGCTGAGCCCTGCGAGGATCGACGGAAGATAACGTGCATTGTCAAGCGAGAGCAACGCCATGAGCGCCCAGGCAGCTTGCGATGGAGTGCTGGGCCCGACTCCGCGCAGCTCAAGATCCATATAGGAAGCACATGTCTCGCCCCACCCACCATCGCTGTTTTGCTTGCTAACAATCCAATCGGCGGCGCGCAGCACGTACGGTTCGCTCATATTCTCACCGATGGCGCGCAGTGCCGGCAGGACTGCGGCAGTGCCGTAAATATGATTGACCCCCCAGCGACCGAACCAGCTGCCGTCCTCCTCCTGCTCGCGGCGAATAAAAGCCATGGCCCGACCCACCGCCGCGTGCTGCATGGTCATCCCGAGCTGACCGAAGGCCTCAATGACATGCGCTGTGACATCGACACTCGGAGGATCCAGCGCCTCGCCGAAATTGCAGAATGGGATCTTACAGATGATCTCCTTGTCATTATCCTTGTCAAACGCTCCCCAGCCACCGTTAGTCGACTGCATCGCGAGCGTCCAGTCCACCCCGCGCTTGATCGCGGTCTCGACGCGGCCTCGCAGGGGTCCGCTGGCCGTCTGCAACTTGCCGAGCACTAAGAGCACGACAGCCGTGTCGTCGACATCAGGATAGAAGCGGTTGGCCCGCTGGAAGGCCCAGCCTCCAGGGGCGACATTCTTCAGTTTGACTGACCAATCCCCGGGCTCCGTGGATTGGTGATCGAGAAGCCACACCAGGGCTCTTTGCATCTGCGGTGCATCAGAGGGGATAATGCCCCCCTCACAGAGACCGAGCAACGACAGAGCCGTGTCCCAGAGCGGAGATTCAGTCGCCTGGATCGTCGTCGCATCATCGCGGTCGAACGACCAATGTGCCGACAGTGCGGACAGCCCTTGGGCTATGACCGGGTGATCCAGCGCGTAGCCCTCGTTTCTCAGTGCGATCAAGCCGTAAATCCATGGCGGTTGGATGCCTCCCCAGGCACCATCGGCATCCTGGTGTCGTATCATCCACTCAAGACAGATCTTAATTGCATTCTCCCGCCCCGGGGTTACGGCAGCAGATTGCGCGGCGTGCAGAATGCGGTCGATAATTTGAAACAGTCGCTCCAGTGAAAATGCCGAAACACGCTTGGTGCGGCCGAAGAAGTTGAAATTGTCGCGGCCCGACGGAAAGAGCTCGTCCAATCGGCTGCCATCGGGCAACGGCCAGATCGGCCGCCGCGCGCAAATCACGGCAAGCGGGACCATGGTCGCACGCGCCCACTGGGCGAAATTGTAGAGCGAGAATGGAAACCGCTTCGGAAAGCGAATGATCTCCGGCGGAAGATTTGGGGTCGCTAGCCATGGCCAAACACCAATCATGGCCAGCCAGTATCGCGTGAAGACGCGTACGCTGCGCAGCCCGCCGTGATCGAGAATCCATCGTCCTGCCCGCGTCAATTCTGGGCAGCGAGGGTCGAAACCCTTGGCACGCAGCGCCGCATAAACCTCAACAGTTGAATTGATGTCGCCATCAGGAGCACCAGGGTAGATCTCCCACGATCCATCCGAGCGCTGCCGCCGAAGCAGCTCCCGAATGACGCCCGCTTCAGCGGGCAGTGATACTCCCAGGATGTGACTCGCAAGCAGCCATTCAGCCTCAATGGCGGAATTAGTATCCACCATGCCGACCCAGAATCCATCGTGCGTTTGTTGGCTTAGTAACCACTCCGTCGCCGAATCAAGAACGGGAGTTATCTTGGGCAGTACTGCGTCCGACGGCGTAAACGAGGCTGACCCGCTTGAAATGAAGTGCACTCCTCCCGTCGACCGCCTCCGTCCTTGCGTTGACGTGTCCGGAGTTTCTGCTGATGACGCCGGCAATTCCATGCTCCTGACCTGTTTCCGATAACGCTTTCCAAGAGAGAGGGGGTCCGACGGGGACGCGGGAGAGGCAGGTAGATCATGCGAGCGCCGCATGGCCACGTTTATGGCGTTCCACGCGGCGCCGCGGGAGGTTGATAGCAAAATCCCAGTTACAGGTGCAATCTCGGACTAAGGTATTTCCATACCTAGTCGCTAGTTCTCAACACCACGAGATTGCTCACGGGGGCGGCCGGGCTACGAGGGCTATTGCATCAAGCTGGAGCGTGGGCCCCCCGATGGTCTCGGCCGGAACACAAATCTCTGCTTTTACTTGGCTGTTTATGTACGGCCTTTTTGGCTTGATCCGCGGGCGATCACGATAGCCGGGTCGGCACGCCCCGTTGGGCGGGCGCTGGTGTGGGTGCGCGGGGTAAGTTCGGCAGGCAATCGGAATTCGATGCTGTTTTCTCCGCGACCCGGCAGAGTCGAGACCTCGACCGAGCCTAGGCGTCGAAGGGCCGCAATCACATCTTCGACGAGGACTTCGGGTGCAGACGCCCCGGCAGTGATACCTACCGTATTCACGCCGTGGACCCACTGAGGATCGAACTCCGAACCGTCGGCGATGAGGTAGCTCGGAACCCCGGCATCATTGCCAACTTCCCGCAGCCGGTTGGAGTTCGAACTGTTCTTCGCGCCAACCACGAGGATAACGTCAACGATCTTGCTTAGCTCGCGCACGGCCGTCTGTCGATTTTGCGTCGCATAACAGATGTCTCGCGTGTCCGGACCGATAACATCGGTGAAGCGCCGCTCCAGGGCGGCGATTATGCCGCGCGTGTCGTCGACACTCAAAGTCGTCTGGGTCACGTAGGCCACCGGAGTATCGACTGCGACGTCGAGCAGCGCGACGTCGCTCTCGGTCTGTACCAGATGCACGCGGGTCTCGATCTGGCCCATCGTGCCTTCGACCTCAGGATGTCCGGCGTGCCCGATTAGAATTAAGGTGCGCCCCTGCGCCACATAGCGCTTGCCCTCGTTGTGCACCTTTGTCACGAGCGGACAGGTGGCATCTAATACCGGGATGTCGCGGGCTGCCGCCTCGTCTTCGACCGCCCGCGCGACGCCATGTGCGCTGAACACGGTCACTGCCCCGGGAGGCACTTCCGACAGGTCTTCGACGAACTTCGCCCCCTTGGCCTTGAGACTCTCCACCACGTGTCGATTGTGCACGATCTCATGGCGCACATACACTGGTGGACCGTATTTCTCGAGTGCGCGCTCAACGATCTCGATGGCGCGCACCACACCTGCGCAAAAACCTCGGGGCTGAGCAAGAATCACACGCATCGCGCTGCTGATCGAGAGCCATTGACTATTCGTGCTGCCGGTGGTCCCGATCCTCCCTCGTTCGACTCAAGGCGATCCGTTCAGGCAACTTTTCCGCGGCTCGCCACCAGGGTTCTGCCGAGGGCTGCCATGACGGTCGCGGTGATCCCGGCCGCATCCAGACTCGCGCGGGCGTATATCCGCTCCGGCTTGTCGTGATCGATGAACTCGTCCGGCAACACCATTGTTCGCACCTTGAGGCCACGGTCGAGCAGCCCCTGTTCGGACAGAAGCCACAGAACGTGGCTGCCAAAGCCGCCGATCGCGCCTTCCTCGATGGTGATGAGCACCTCGTGCTCGCGGGCCAGCCGGAGCACCAGATCCGTATCGAGCGGTTTGGCGAAGCGCGCGTCCGCGACGGTCGCGGACAGTCCACAGCTGGCGAGCTCACTCGCAGCCTTCAGACATTCTGCGAGCCGGGTGCCGAACGAGAGCAAGGCCACCGTGGTGCCCTCGCGCAGGATGCGCCCCTTGCCGATCGCGAGCGGGTGGCCTTCGTCGGGCATCTCCACGCCTACGCCGTCACCGCGCGGATAGCGCACCGCCGACGGCCGGTCGTCGATCGCGACCGCTGTTGCAACCATGTGAACGAGCTCGGCTTCGTCCGCGGCTGCCATGATCACGAAGCCCGGCAGGCAGCCCAGGTAGGTAATGTCAAAGGAGCCCGCGTGAGTCGGTCCGTCGGCTCCGACCACCCCTGCGCGGTCGAGCGCAAACCGCACCGGCAGCCGCTGGATCGCGACATCGTGCACCACCTGGTCGTAGGCCCGCTGGAGGAACGTCGAATAGATTGCGCAGAACGGCTTGTAGCCCTCGGTTGCAAGCCCGGCCGCAAATGTTACGGCATGCTGCTCGGCGATGCCGACATCGAACATGCGGTTGGGACACTCGGCCGCGAACAGATCGAGCCCGGTGCCCGACGGCATCGCGGCCGTGATGGCGACGATGCGATCGTCCTTGCGCGCCTCCCTGACCAGGCTCTGGGCGAACACCTTGGTGTAGCTCGGCGCATTGGATTTGGTCTTGGCCTGCGCTCCGGTCGCAACATCGAACTTCACGACACCGTGATATTTGTCCGCCGCCGCTTCCGCCGGGGCATAGCCCTTCCCCTTCTGGGTCACCACGTGAACCAAGATGGGCCCATACTCGGCGTCGCGCACGTTCTCCAGCACCGGCAGCAGATGGTCGAGATTATGGCCATCAATCGGGCCTACATAGTAGAAGCCCAGTTCCTCGAACAGCGTGCCGCCGGTCACGAACCCGCGCGCCAGTTCCTCGATGCGCTGGGCCTTCTCGTTGAGCCGCTTCGGCAGGTTAGCGGCCAGCTGCTTGCCGATCTCGCGCAACGACCGGTAGGTCCGCCCCGAGATCAGCCGCGCCAGATACGCCGACATCGCCCCTACCGGCGGCGCAATCGACATGTCGTTGTCGTTGAGCACCACGATCAGCCGCGATTTCAGTGCCCCGGCGTTGTTCATCGCCTCGTACGCCATGCCGGCCGACATCGCGCCATCGCCGATCACCGCGATAACGTTGTTGGTCCTGCCGTCGAGATCGCGCGCCACCGCCATGCCCAGTCCGGCGGATATCGAGGTCGACGAATGCGCCGCGCCGAACGGGTCGTGCTCGCTCTCCGTACGCTTGGTGAAACCTGAAAGTCCGCCACCCTGCCGCAGGGTGCGGATGCGGCTGCGCCGCCCAGTCAAAATCTTGTGCGGATAGGCTTGGTGACCTACGTCCCAGATGAGACGATCGCGCGGCGTATCGAATACAAAGTGCAGTGCCACCGTAAGCTCGACGACGCCAAGACTCGCACCAAGGTGACCGCCTGTGACCGAGACCGCATCGATTGTCTCGGCGCGCACTTCGTTGGCCAGCTGCCTCAGGTCGCTTCGCTTGAGCGCCCGCAAATCCGCCGGCTTATTGATCGCGTGGAGTATCATGACGCGCAGACCTACCCGCCGCCTGATTGGAGGGATAGCGTGGTACTAAGCAAACATTCAGTCCGTTTTTGGGGTGGAGCGTCAGCAATCCACGAGGTTCAACGCGATGCTCCTCGACAAGGCGAAACCTGTAACGCTGTCCAATCTGGGCCAGCGCGAGAACTCCCTCGATCATTGCGAATGCGGCGCCGATGCACACCCGGGGACCGCCACTGAAGGGAATGTAGGCATATCGCGGCCTCTTGTTGCTACGCTCCCTGCAAAATCGCTCTGGCTCAAACCGATCCGGCTCGTCCCAGAGCGCTTGGTGACGATGTACGACCCACGGCACAACCGCGACCAGAGCTCCTGCTGGGATATGCCGCCCGCAGATTTCGTCACTCGCAACGGCTTCCCTCCAAGCGAGCGAATGAACAGGCGGGTATAGCCGCAATGCCTCTTCGAGGACCATTTTGACAAACGGCAAGTTTTGGGCGTCGGCATATGACGCCTGACGACCGCGCAAGGCTTCGTCAATCTCTGCGTGGAATTTGGCCTCCTCTGCCGGCTGCTTCGCCAGCAGATACCACGCCCAAGTGAGCGCAAGCGCCGTCGTCTCATGGCCGGCAACAAAGATCGTCACAACTTGATCTCTAATGTCAGTATCGCTCAGCTGCTGCCCGGTCTCCGCATCGCGGGCCGACATGAGGCGATCCAGCAGATCCGGTTGCCGCGGCCCCCTCCTGTCTTGCCTCCGCTCGCCGATCAACGAGTAGATCGTCGCATTGAGATTGCTCAGGATGTGGGCAGCGCGCCTCCGTTTGTAGGAAGCCCACACCTTGTTAATTCCAGGAATGAGCGCAAGGGGACTGAGTGTCATCTCGTTCTGATATTCGCGCGAACTTCTCTCCAGGACGCGTTTGATCATATTGCTGTCGGAAGAAAACATCGTCCGCGATATAATCTCCAACATCAACGCCATCATGGATTTGTCCAGTTCCAAGATGGCCCCGCTATCCAGCGCATCCCATTCCCGGAGCATCGAGTCCACCGCCGACGTCATCGTCGGCGCATACTCCGCGATGCTGCTCGATGTGAATGGTGGCGCCATTATCCTGCGATGCCACCTCCACGTATCACCCTCGCTGGTGACCAATCCATTCCCCAAAGCCGGCACGACGAGCGGGCGTACCGTCCTTGCCTTCACATAATTACGGACATTGTCGAGAAGGACCCGTTTGATGCCGTCCGGATGATTCACTAAAAAGTGGTGAAACCATAGAAATTTTCTCTCTACGACATCCTCATTGAATGCTCCTGCATCGAAGCCTGCAATCAAGCTCTCATTCATCGCAAGGCCATACCTGATGAACGATAGGGGCTTCGACGGAATGTCTGGAGCGGCGAGCGTCGCCGCATTTGGGTGCGTCATGCCGAAATGCTCCGAACATTGGACTCGCCTGTGCTCCGTGGCCGCGCTCACGCAACACGATCGTGCACGAGACGGACATGAAACCAGCGGCATTGTCCCGGCTGATCCCACGTGTTGTGGTCGCAGTTCTTACTCCTCGTCCGTCCCGCGAAGCCGTACCGGTCCGCGGGTCTCCGTCATCCCTCCTGCCTGCCCGCATGCGCAGCGCAGGAAGACTGAGTTCGCACAGCCGCGGGCAAGTGGAAGACATTGGCAGCGATGGCACGCGCTATGGCTGTCGGCGCCAGAAACTGACTGACCCCGATCGTACGATCTGCGAATCTGGCCAGGTAGCCGGCGCACTGGGAATTTCTTGCCGCCGCCCTCAGCATCAGCTTCTCCGGCACGTTGAACCGACGCCCGCTAGCGTACCCCGAAATCAAGAATGCGTGCCCACCCAGTTCCCATCTGTGTCGATTGCGGTAGTGCTTGAGAGCCCTATCGAGGCTCGATGGTCGGTCCAATTCATCGCCAACGCAGTCGGCGAGCCAACCCGCAGACTGGAAAGCCCAGCCGCACCCGACCCCCCAGAGCGGGTCTGCGGCGAGGGCGGCGTCTCCGACAAGCGCCAGACCCGGCCGTGCGACGGCTCGCGCAATGTGCGACAGCCCCACTGCTCCGATAAACGACGATATGCGTCGCCCTTGGGTCAGAGACGGCGCCCCTGGAATACTCCGGAACATTCGAACAAAATTGCCTTCTACATCTGACTTCCAGGTATCCCGCTTGTCGCTCGTCACCATCGCGGCGAGCATCATGACGCCATCATCATTAGGACACGCATATGCAACGTCGGGATTGAGGAGCCACATCTGAGATGCCGAGCCCTTGGCTATCGGCAGATCGCGATAGTACGCAAGGTAGGTGAAGCGACCATTGCGCCACTCCCGCTTTGGCATGTTCGCTAGTTGGGCTATCCGCGACGACCTTCCGTCCGCACCCACAATTAGGCGAGCGCCGATGGTAACCGACTTTGAATGGCGCCCCTCGGCACGAACCCCTCTCGGTCGGCCGCCATCTACCAGCAATTTGTCCACTGAGTACCCCAGCATCAGGTCGACACCAGGAGTCTCGGCGGCGAGCGCGCGGATGATGGGATCCAGCGTCTCGCGCCGAATATTATAACCATATCGCCGCTTTGGAGCGGCTGGCGGCCGGATCCACCCCCACTCGGTCCAAAACTCACCGTAATTCCGAAGGCCGCCGGCCGCTTCGATCCGCGAGGCAAGTCCGATCCGCTCTATCAAATGCGTCGCGCTTGCTTGAATGAAATGCGAACAAACCTTCTTGTAAGCCCGCCAATCGTGTTGCTGCTCAATGAGACCAACTCTGGCGCCCCTCTTTGCCAGGAGGATTGCGGTGGCGCAGCCGGCAATACTAGCCCCGACAATCGCTACATCATATTCTTGTGCTGTGCTCATCGCCGACTTTCTCAGGGCTCCAAAGGCCCGCGCGAGTCTCCTTTGGGCCGACCGCTCGAGCCGATGTCGTGTCTGCGAACAACGTCGGCGACCTCCAACGCCCGGCGCGCCGACAGGCTTGGCCCCGTCTGGCGGTGAACCCGCGACACACCACTTGTGCTTTCCATATCAATGGCCTGCTTTCCATATCAATGGCCGCCAGCTCGGGCCCGACTGCCGTAAGTGACCAGTTCACTAAGCGGAACGGCAAGAGTGTCAATATTGCCGCTCCATACCGGCGGCAAGGAGAAGCCCCGCCAACCCCTCGCCAGCACGTTGCCAATTGCCTGACTCGCAACCTTTGTTGCTGTTCGTAGGGAATTTGTTGCCGTAAATAATTCGTCGTTGGCCCAAAACATCAATTCCTGGAGCCGACGCGGCGCTATGTTGGGATGATGCCACACCAAGTTCGTTGTGTCGTATTTCGAATAGTCGTAGGTAATAATACCGTAGGTACGCTCAATGTGCTTGAATAAAATCGTCTCCGGCTGCGGCGTCAAAATCTGAATTTGCGGCGAGTCGATGTGATATTGCTTTAGTTCACGGATATTTTGGCGAATCGACTCCTCCGTGTCTTGCTCAAATCCGATAATATAGAATGTTTGCACCAACATACGGTCCCGCTTCATCCATTCCAGCAACTCCCGGCCCTTCGTCAGGTCGTTCCCTTTCTTGGCAGCATCTAGCGAGTCTTGATTAAGGCTTTCCAGTCCAATCGACGCGCCCCGTAGCCCGTGCGCCTTCCAACGCTCATAGTTCTTGTGCAGCGTTTCGACCCGGGTCATGGGGTTCCAATTGAACCGAAATCGGTGCAATAGCTCGGTGATCTCGTTTGTATAGCCCTCAAAATGGCCGAAGTTCTCGTCCAAAATAACCACTTGAGTCACATTACGACGGTGGTACTCGGCGAGCACTGGCTCGATCGTCGATACGTCCAGCGCATATGGTTTGCGATAAAACTTCGGCGTTTGGCAGAATGTGCAAGTCTTGTTGCAGCCGCGCGAGGTAAACAGCACCCCCCAGCTTTGGACATGAATTCCATGCCACGATACGTGCATGTACGTCGCCGGGTGGATCAACGCGGCCGGCTCCTTGCCGAGCTCCGTTGCAAGCGGGAGTTCCCCCCATCCCAAGAACACCTTGTCGAATTCGGCGGCGACGTCCTTGGTCATCGCGCCAAAATTGCCGGCCCAGAGCTCGGGCACGCCTCGACCACGGGCCGCCCTCGCCATCGCGATCGCATCATTTGTCTCGTTGATATAGAATGAGACCCCTACGACGTCCCATTGCTGATCGAGGGCTTGGAGGAATTGCTCTCTCGTTGGATATTCCAGAATTGTGATTTCCGGATGGTTTGCCTTGAGGAATCGCAAGCCGAAGTGTTCGGTCATCGGCGCATTGACCGCAAATGGGTTCCTGCGCTTCTTCCAGATGGCGAGATCATAGCTCCGCGCTGGATTGAGCCACGCCGAAGAAATCAACACTCGCTTCATAGTTTCCTTCTCCGCGTATTGGGGCGAGCTCACGTTCTGTGCCTTATCCCGCAAGGCGCCGGCGTTCGACTGGGACGGACCGTCGCGCATCAAATGATGCGAATAGCTCTTGCATGGTCACTGTGGGAGCATTGCTTGGCCGCAATGCGTGCCGTCGCCAGAACGGAACAGCCGGGTAGTCGTGATGTTCGTAATGTGACCAGGAGCCGTGCGGTGTAATGAGCAGGCGCTGCCACCAGTTAGCGCGCAATCGGTGGGTGGTATCGGTTCCGACATGTTCGATCCATGTCCTGAGCCGGAAAAATCCCCAAAACGAAGTGGTGAGCGCGGCAAACCATATCACTATCGCAAATTCCAAATGGGCAAGATATAGCAGGCCGCCGACAACAACCCACCAGCAGGCGGGGCCGACCCAGCTCCTTGCACAGGTTTTTCCAAGTAGCCAATACGCCTTAGCGACCTCATACACGCCAAAGCCAAGCATATCGAGCAAGAAACGCCCCATAATCTCTGCACGAGATTGCGGCAGTTGCCACTGAGCTCGGCTCCAATGGTTCTTGAACAACAGTTCCGGGTCCCTATCAGTATTAAAATAACGATGGTGATTGAGGTGAAATCGGCGGAAGTCCGCCAAGCCCGTCACGAGTGGCCAAAAGCACAACAACTCAGAGGCCCAGTCGTTAAGCCATCTCCTCCTTGCTGCTGCAAAGTGTGTACCGTCATGACCCATTATTCCAAGGGCGTGCTGTCGATTGCCAACTAATACAATCACGGCTAACCACGCCACAGTCTGATCTAGCCAAAAACCCAAAGCATAGGCGCAGACAATGGCGGCCCAATCACCAAGCGCCGGCACGAGCCATCTGTGGAAGGCCGGCGTGGATAACGCTTTTGCGATAGTCAGTTGGCGGCCATCGTTAGAAATGGACGCGGATACCAACACGGGCCCCTCCATGAGGGTGTGCGAACACACACCGATGCTCGACAGCCGTCGTTCATCGGTAAGCGGTATCCTCCGCGTACGTCGTCTCCCGCTGCGTAACGCTTTTGCCTGCGTCACGTCAGCCAGCTGCC
>Ga0126379_10002228_pt1 | contig 12280 bp, 10 predicted proteins | sample PanSoiMetPlot_24_FD_92640 | JGI IMG/M metagenome (GOLD analysis project Ga0126379, IMG submission 92640) | Tropical forest soil microbial communities from Panama - MetaG Plot_24 | ecosystem: Environmental > Terrestrial > Soil > Tropical forest > Bulk soil | place: Panama | collected 2016-02-17
AAGCACGATGACCAGACGCCAGCAGCCTGGTGCGGTCAGCGCCGGAATCAGGCCGAATCCACCAGCGAGTGAGCCGCAAATCGCGCCGGCGGTATTCGAGGCATAAATGAGCCCGATTTGACGGCCGACGTTTCGGCGCGCCTGCCCAATCAAGGCGATGAGCAGTGGAAATTGCGCCCCGGCGACGAAGGCAGCGGGCAGCACGACGATCCCGGTAATCGCGGACCAGGCGGCAACGTGTCCGATGAAGCCAATGCTTCCCAACGGCCGCAAAAGCGCGGCCAGCACCGCGATGCGATCACCCAACGCGAACGGAATGGCGATGCAGGCGGCTTCCAGCAAGCAGGTGTATGCGAATCCTCGCAGGGTAACCGGTCGGGAGCTGCGGTTGAGCGAGTAGAAGGCGCCGCCCAGACCGATCCCGAGCAGCGCGACGGCGAGGATCAGCCCGAACGTGAAGACTGTCCCTCCCAGTAGCGGCCCGAGCATTCGATACCAGACGATTTCCATCAGGAAAAAGGCGAATCCGACGATGGTTGCGGCGGTCAGCACTATCCAGCCCGGCGCAGCATGACTCGGCGAGCCCAAGGACTCTGCGCCGGAAGGCTCCGACGAGCTCGCGCCGGCAGCATGGCTCTCGGTCATCTCGGGCAATCGAGAGAGCCGGCGGGCAACGACGGCAACGGCGAGATTGAGCAGCGCGGCGATCCAAAGAGAGGATCGGTCGCCGAAGACCTCGAGCATGAAAAAGGTGGCGAGCAGACAACCGCAGACCGAGCCGAGGGTGTTGACCCCGTAAAGCAGCGCGACGTGGCGGCGCCGCGCATCGTCATCCGTTTCTACTGCCCGACCCACGGCCGGCAAGGTTCCGCCCATCAGCAAGGTCGGCACGCCAAGCACCAGGGCGGCGAGAACGAGTCGCACTGCCGTCCCGAGGGCCATTCCCAGAACGATGGTTCCGCCGAGCTTCACGTAAGCCCAACGGACGAGCCAGAGAAGGCCCGGCGTGGCGGCTGCCGAAAGAGCGATCATCGCCTCGAGCTGGGCATAGAAGGCCAGCGGACGAGCGTGGCGATCCGCCCGTGCTCCAAGAATCAGACCTCCTGCTCCCAGACCGCCGATAAAGATCGCCAGCACCGCTGCGGAAGCGGCGGTGGATGCTCCGAAGATCAACCGGAATTCTCGCGTCCAGACGACTTGGTACACGAGGGCGCATAAACCCGAGCCGAAAAGAAGAGGCGCAACCTTTCCGACGCGGGTGCTACGTGGGATCATCGGTTGATTCCTGGAGACGCTTCCGGAACGACGAAGAGGGAATTACCCCAGCGAGGACGCATTTCCGTCAGTCGACAGCGCCGCAATCTAGCAGGAAACTATTGAAGATCGGGAAGCTCGCTTCACATACGTTGTGTTCGCGTTGAGCACCTTCGCCTCCCTGATGAATGGATTGTTTGCCATTGTCCTGGCGCTGCTGGGGCTGCTGATCGGAAGCTTTCTCAACGTGGTGATCGCGCGCGTTCCTCGCGAGCTGAGCATCGTCCGGCCGGGGTCCCACTGCCCGGTATGCGGTCATCCGCTTCGCTGGTACGAAAACATTCCTCTTCTCTCGTGGATCTACCAACGCGGGCGGTGCACCTCGTGCAGGGCTCGTATCTCTTGGCGTTATCCGTTGGTGGAAGCGCTGACCGCGTTGCTCTTTCTCGCTTGCTTGCAGCGTTTCGGATGGACTGGGGAGCTTGCCTCCGCCTTGATGCTCGTCGTTCTTCTCATCCCATTGACCTTCATCGACCTGGAACACTGGTTACTGCCGTTTGCGTTGACCATTCCCGGAATCGCGCTCGGCCTATTGTTTTCATTGGCGCAGGGACTGCAGCGTTTTCAGGACTCGGCGATTGGCGCCGCAGCGGGTTTCTTCGGTTTTTGGGCAATCGAGCGCCTCGGGCGCACAGTCTTCAGGAAAGAAGCACTGGGCGGCGGCGACAAATACTTGCTGGCGTTGATCGGCGCATTTTTGACTTACCGGAAGCTGCTTGGCGTGGTCTTCCTCGCCTCGGTTCAGGGCGCGGTGGTCGGTTCCGTCCTGCTCGCGCTTTACGGTCGAGCTGGGCCCGCACCTGCCGAGACCGAGCCATCCTCGCAACCAGCGGATCCCTCCGGTCCGATTGGGCCGGGTACCGAGCATGAGCCGGCCTTGTCCGAGAACGGCGAGGAGGACTGGCGCCCGGGGCCGACCAATCTCCCCTTCGGACCCTGGTTGGCCCTGGGGGCATTGGAGCAGCTTCTGGTGGCGCCGTGGTTGGCCCATCTTGTCCCCTGGCGCGCGCTGCAGCTTCTCCTCGGCGGGGAGTAACTGAGGTTCGACGATGAAGTTTCGAATCGCGAGCATCGCCTTTCTGTTCAGCTCTTTGTCGATCGCGATCGCCTGGTTGACCCTCCAGCCCGTTTTCATCCGCCTGGTAGGCGCGCTGCGCAAAGTTGCTCCGTTGGGGTCGCCCGGATCCGAGCTGCTCAGGCAGTTTCGCGCTCTGTTGCCGGTGTATTTCGCGCTCAATCTGCTTTTGCTGACGGTGATTAGCTACCTGGTGCTCTACCTGATGCTCGGTCGTCCGCTCCGCCGTACCGAGGCGGCGATCGAGCAGCTCGGCCGGATGGAGCTGCAGATGCCCTGGGAGACGCAAGGGGGACCACTGCTCGCCAGGGTACAAGGGGCGCTGAAGAGAATGGCCGAGGCGCTCCGGCGTGAGCAAGCCACCACGCGTCGACAGCTTGCCGAGCTCACCACAGCGAACGAGCGACTCACCCGCGCCCAGACCGAGCTGGTCTCCGCCGCGCGCCTAGCCACGGTGGGAGAGCTTGCTGCCGGGGTGGCGCATGAAATCGGGAACCCTCTCTCCGGAATCTTGGGTTATTTGTCATTGGCGAAAGGCTACGGCGCGCAGTCGGCTCCGCTGCGCGAGTGCTTGGAGTCTATCGACGCGGAGGTCCACCGGATTACCCGCATCGTCAGCGGCTTACTTGATCTCGGACGGCCTCCAGAAGGCTTGTTGGGACCGGTCGACTTGATCCCCTTGGTACAGACGTGCGTCAAGCTCGTTTCCGCCGGACCGGACTTTCGACAGGTTCAGATGGAGTTGCTTCTTGAGCCTGGGCTGGTCGCTCGCGCCGAGTCTGGGTCCCTCTCCCAGGTGCTGATCAACTTGCTGCTCAACGCTGCTCAGGCGATGCATGGAGAAGGAAAAATCGTCGTGCGCAGTCGGCGCTTGGATGGCCAGGTGCTTGTCGACGTCGAAGACGGTGGGCCCGGCATTCCGGCCGAGCTTCTACCCAAGCTGTTCGAGCCGTTTTTCACCACCAAGGGAACGAAGGGCTGTGGCCTTGGTCTGGCCGTCTCCCTCCACCTTGTTTCATCGATGCGAGGGCAGCTCACCGCCGGCAACATCGAGCGCGGTGGCGCGCGTTTCACCGTCAGCCTGCCAGCCGCATGAAGGTGGGTGTGGTTCTATCCCCAGGGGCAGGTCGCGGGCGATGATTCGATCTGCAAATGGCTCTCTTTCGCTCGATTCTGGTCGCCGATGATGAGCCCGCGATTCGGCACGTGTTGTCTTTGGTGCTCGCCGAACACGGCTACGAGGTCCGAACGGTGGCCGATGGAGACGAAGCACTCCGAGAGCTCGCCGCTCGGCATTACGACGTCGTCATCTCCGACGTTCGAATGCCAAAGGTAGACGGCCTGGCCCTGCTCTCGCGTGCGCTGGAAAGCTGGCCGGAGCTGACCTTCCTGGTGATCAGCGCCTATGGCTCGGAGGATGCCGCTCTGCGGGCAGTGGGCGCCGGCGCCTATGACTACGTCCGCAAACCGTTCAAGCCGGAAGAGATCGTCTTTGTTTTGAGGAAGGCCGAGGAGCGCGAGCGGCTGGTGAAAGAGAACCGAAGGCTGCGCTCCGCTCGGGCAGGGGGTGCACCCCTCGAGCGAATTTTGGGCAGCAGTCCGGCGATCGAGCGGCTGCGGCAAGACATCGTCAAGCTCGCCCCGGTGAGCACCACCGTGCTCGTCACCGGCGAGAGCGGCACCGGGAAGGAGCTGGTCGGCCGGGCTCTACACGAGCTGTCTCCACGAGCGGCGATGCCCTACGTAGCCATCGACTGCGCAAGCATTCCAGCCGGCCTGATCGAGTCGGAGTTGTTCGGCCACGCGCGCGGAGCCTTTACCGACGCGCTGACCGCCAAGCGCGGGCTTCTCAGCGAAGCCGACTGCGGGACGGTCTTCCTCGATGAGGTGGGCGAGTTGCCCGCTCCGGCTCAGGCCAAGCTGCTTCGTTTTCTCCAAGAGGGGGAGCTGCGGCCGGTGGGAGAGACGCGCTCGGAGCGGGTAGACGTGCGCATCATCGCTGCCACCTTGCGCGATCTACCCAAGCTGGTGGAGCGCGGGGAGCTCCGGGCGGATCTGTTCTACCGGCTCAACGTGGTGAACATCCAGGTGCCGCCGCTGCGCGAGCGGGGAGATGACTTGCTGCAGTTGGCGCGGCATTTTCTCGCCCGCTTCAACCGCGAGCTCAATCGCCAGCGTCCCCTTCTCGAGCTCACCGCCGAAGCGGAATCGATGCTCAGGGCTTATCCGTGGCCAGGCAACGTACGGGAACTGGAAAACGCGATGGAGCGTGCGGCGCTCCTTTGCGAATCGCACCTGGTGCGGCCGGAAAATTTGCCGGAGAGGGTCTGGAGCCCTCGAAGGGATTCCGCCCCCGTCGCCGCCGGACCTGCGCCGGAGTCGGTGGACTTCTCACTCAAGCGCGCGATGCGAGAGCTGGAGGAGCTCTACATCAAGTCGGCGCTGCGTCGGACCCGCGGCAATCGCACCCGCGCCGCCGAAATATTGGAGATCAGCCAGCGCGCGTTGCTCTACAAAATCAAAGAATATGGGATCGATCCCGATCAAGAGGCAGAGCGCGCCTGAGCTCGTCGGGGCGTTTCTGTATTTATTTTGTTTTCAATGTGTGAGGAAAACGCTGAACGTCGTCACGGGTGGAAATTGATATAAATTGCGCTGGCATAAGCACGCAATCGAAGGAAGGCAAGATTTGACGGCCTTCGCGTCTCCCGCTGATAATCGAAATCCCGCGTGGTCGACGATTTTTCGGAGAGGAATGCCCACGGGTAACGACAACACCGTTGCGCTTCTGCGGCGCCAGCCGGGGCTGTCACGCGTGCGCGCTGACTGCGCGAATACGAGTCTGGAGGCGTGATGGCTCGCGGCAAGCTGGCACTGGGCCTGGACATTGGCTCGACCTCGGTGAAGATGATTCAGCTCAAGGAGCAGCGCCGTCGAGGTGTGGTGGGGTATGCTCTGCAGAGCTTCGGGATGAAGCCGCTCCCCGCCGAGGCCATTGTCGACGGGGCGCTGATGAATTCCACCGCCATCGTCCAGGCGATGCAGGAGCTGATCAGCGAATTGCGGATCAAGCAGAAAGAGGTGGCGATCGGCGTCTCGGGTCACTCGGTGATCATCAAGAAGATCTCCATGCCTCGGATGACGCAGGAGGAATTGGAGGAGTCGATCCAATGGGAGGCAGAGCAGTACATCCCGTTCGACGTCAAGGACGTCAACATCGACACACAGATCCTCAACCCCGAGGCCAATGACGCCACCGGACAGATGGACGTGCTTCTCGTCGCGGCGAAGAAAGACATGATCAACGACTACACCACGGTGGTCTCCGAAGCCGGGTTGGTTCCCGCAGTGGTCGACGTCGATGCATTCGCCGTTCAGAACGTGTTCGGCGCGAACTACGAAGTGCCCGAGCGGGAGACGATTGTCTTGATCAACGCCGGCGCCTCGGTGGTGAACATCAACATTCTGGCCAATGGGGTGACGGTGTTCACCCGCGACGTGACGATCGGCGGAAATCAGTTCACCGAGGAGATTCAAAAGCAACTCAACGTCTCTTACGAGGAGGCGGAGGCCCTGAAGATAGGAGGGGGGCGGGCAGACAGCGACGCAGTGGTTCCTCAGGAAGTGGAGCGGGTGATGGGCGGGGTGGCCGAGCAAGTGGCCGGTGAGATCCAGCGCTCGCTCGACTTCTACGCTGGAACGGCGGCCGATTCGAACTTCTCCAAAGTCTTCCTCTCCGGGGGCACCGCGAAAATCCCGGCCTTGTTCAAGACGATCGAAACGCGGGTGGGCGTCCCGGTGGAAATACTCAATCCGTTCCGAAGCATCGAAATAGACGATCGGAAGTTCGATCCGCATTTCATCATGGACGTAGCGCCGATGGCGGCGGTGGCGATGGGGCTGGCTCTGCGAAAGTCGGGAGACAAGCTGAGCTAGTCGGTCACGGGCAAGGATGCGAACGAGATGATGATCCGAATCAACCTGCTGCCGGTGCGGCAGGTGCAAAAGCGAGAGGTCAGCCGGCAATTCTTGGTGCTGGTGGCCCTGGTCCTCATCTTGGCCGGAGTGCTCAACTACCTCGTCTACGAGAAGCTGGCGTCGGAAGCCGATCGCAACGCAAAGAGACTTACTCAAACGCAGTCGCGAATCGCCGAGTTGGAGAAGGTGATCGGCGAAGTCAACAACATCAACAAGCGGAAAAAGGAGGTCGAGGACAAGCTCAAGATCCTCTCCGATCTGCGAAAGAGTCGTTCGGGCCCGGTCCGGATGCTCGACGCGCTTGCCACTGCCATCCCGAAGAAAGTGTGGCTGACCGACTTCGACGAGAAATCGAACGCGGTGAGGATCACCGGGATCGCCGTCAGCCATGAGGACGTGGCTGAGTTCATGCGTTCCTTGGGTAACGTGGTCTGGACGGCGAAGGGAATGGGCCGGCTGGTGGACCAGAAACGCGACGGAAAAACCGCGCGGGTGGAGCTATTGGTGTTCGGCGGAACAATCGAGGACTTCAAGCTGACCGATCTCGGGTTCTTCTTCACTGCCATTGAGCTCAAGAAGGCGGAGCAGAAGGAGATTGCCCGCAAGGATCTGCCGGCAAGCAAGATGGTGGATTTCGAGATCAGCCTGGCAGCCAATTACGCGATTTAGAAAGTATCGATGGAACAACTGCTCGACAAAATTGCCAAGGCCCCGGCGGCAGCGAAGTACGGAGGACTGGCCGGCCTGGTGGTTTTGCTCAGCGTGCTCAACTTCTTTTTCGGAATCCAGCCGCTCCAGGATCAGATTGCCACCCAAGAAAACCAGCAGCGCGCCCTCGACCGGCAGCTGGCCGAGAAACAGGAGATTGCCCAGAATCTGAATGAGCGCCGCCGGGAGATGGACATTCTCGAGCAGAAGCTGGCCGAGGCGCTCACCGAGCTTCCGGAGAAGAAGGACGTCGACGAGCTTCTCGCTCAGCTCAATGACATCGGAAAGAAGTCGGGTTTGGAGATTGCCAGGGTCGAGCCGGCCGCCGAGGTGCCCGCCACCTTCTTCGCCAAAATCCCGATCAAGATGTCGGTGAGCGGCAACTACCACGAAATCGCCATGTTCATGCAAGAGATCGCGAACATGCGGCGCATCGTCAACGTCAACAACATCAAGCTGGGCATGCCGAGCTTGAAAAACGACAAGGTCATTCTCAGCTCGGAATTCCTCGCCACCACGTTTCGCTTCGTCGATCAGTCGGCGCAGCCGGCGAAGAAAGCGGCGGGCGCTCAGGCGCCGGGAGAATGATGAGACTCGTGCGCTGGCCAGCGGTGGTGATCTTCACTGCTCTGCTCGGTGGCTGCGCCAGCCAACCGGCGGCTCCGCCCGCTGCTCCGAAGCCTCCTGCCGCGAAGCCGGCGGCTTCCGCCCGCGACGCGGCGGTGGTGGAGGCGGTGCCCTATGTGTACTCCTACAACCCGCTCGCCAAACGGGATCCTTTTCGCAGCCTGGTGGAAGAGGTTCGCCCCTCGGTAGCCGAGAGCTCCGCCTGCACCGAGCCCTTGTGCCAATGGGATCTCGGGCAGCTCACCTTGGTTGGCGTCGTCACCGGCGAAGCGAACCCGCTGGCGATGGTGGAGGATCCGGCGGGCAGAGGACACTTGCTCCGCCGCAGCACGCGCATCGGCAAGCAAGGTGGAAAAGTAACGCAGATTCTGCGGGACAGCGTGACGGTGACGGAGTTTTGGACCGGCCCAGACGGCAAGGTCAATCCCAACCCAACCACGCTGCACATGAAGCCAGACAAGACCGTCGTGCCTGACCTCGATTTGGCGACTGGAAAGAAATACCCATGAGGACGGTGAAATGACACCAAGGATGTCCGTGCTGCTGTCCGCGCTGCTGTCCTTCGCCGCCGCGCGAGCCGCTGAGCTGAACGCGCTGAGCGATCTCAAGGTGGTTCCGACGAGTTCGGGAGCTCAGGTCGTCGTGCTGGGAAGCCGCGCGCCCACCTTCACCGTTTTCCGGCTCACCGAACCAGACCGACTGGTCGTCGATGTCTCCGGAGCCGATGCGACGGTGATCCGCGGTCATCACTCCGGTACCGGGCCGATCTCGGGCGTGGTCGCCTCGCAGTTCTCCGACGGGCAGTCGAGCATCGGTCGGGTGTTGGTCGCGCTGGGCAAGGACGCGAAGTACGACGTGCGGCCCGACGGCTCGCGAATCGTCATCACCATCGAGGGGGCGAGCACCGCGGCGGCCGCGGACCCTCCGCTGCCGGCGAAGCCGTCCTCGCCGGCCCCCGCGGTCACCGAATCGCCCGATCACGTCTTGGCCTCCAAAGTCGATGAGCGAGCGGTGGGGTCGCCGGCTCGCCACCTGACCTCCCTGCGCTACTCGCGCGATCGCCTGAGAATTAGCGCGGACGGCGAGATCGCCAAGTACGAGATCGTCTCGCTGGCAGATCCGCCGCGCCTGGCGCTCGACGTCTATGGCGTATCGCTGAGAGCCAAGGTTCCGAGCGCCCGGAGCGAGCTGGTGAAAGAGATCCGAGCCGGCTCGCACCAGGGCAAGGTCCGGCTGGTGCTGGACCTGAAAGACGGCGCGCCCGAATATCGAGCGGTCCGTACCCGCCGAGGGCTGGAGCTCTTTCTCTCCAGCGCTGCGCGCGTGACGCCCTCGGACGAGCCGAGCCCGAGGGCCGCTCGCGTCGGCGGCAGCGCCGACCCGCTCCAAGATGGAGAGCTGGAGCTGGACGGTCGCAAGATTGAGCTCAACCCTCCAGAGAACGCTCGGCTGGAGGCGCGGCCGGCCTCGCCCAAAACGGTGGAGGTCAAGGACCTCTCCTTCAACGAGAGCCCGGGCGGAGGGCGCGTCGAGCTCAAGCTCACCGCTCCGGTGTCATGGAAAGTGGACCAGCCGGACTCGAAAAGCGCGGTGCTAACCCTGGACGCCGCGCGCTTGCCCAAGAAGCTTGAGCGCAGCCTGGATACCAGCGCGCTGGAAACCCCGATCAAGATGATCAGCGCGTTTCCAATCCCGGGAGAGCCGGATCGCGTGCGGGTAGTCGTGGCGGCGAGCAGCCCGATTCAGCAGAAGATGGAACCGAACGCCCAGGGCCTGTCCTGGCAGCTTCTCTCCGAGGATGGAAAGGTGCAGGAGGCGGCGAGCGCGGCAAAAGCGGCGGCGTTCTCCACCGAGGCTCCGGCGGCGCCCAAAGCAGCCGTGGTGCAGGCCGCCAGATACGTCGGCAAGAAGGTTTCCTTCGAGTTCAAGGACATCGACATCCACAACCTGCTCAGGGTGATCGCCGAGATATCGAAGAAGAACATCGTGGTGGGCGACGACGTCTCCGGAAAGGTGACCATTCGGCTGCGAAACGTTCCTTGGGATCAAGCGCTCGAGCTCATTTTGCGATCGAAGAACCTGGGCAAGGAGGAGATGGGCAACATCATCCGGGTCGCGCCGCTGAAGCAGTTGGAGGAAGAAGCCAAACTGCGGGAGGAGCGCCGCAAGGCGCAGATTCGGCAGGAGGAGCTGGTGGTTCAGCTGATTCCGGTCAACTACGCCACCGCCAACGATATGAGCACCCGGGTCAAGGAGGTTCTCTCCGAGCGGGGGACAGTCGCGGTGGACACCCGCACCAATGTGCTCATCGTTCGCGACATCGCGTCGAATATCTCAAGGGCGCGCTCGCTGGTGCAGAATCTAGACACCCAGACTCAGGAAGTGCTGATCGAGAGCCGCATCGTCGAAGCGAACACCTCGTTCGCCAAGAACGTCGGCGTGCAGTGGGGCGGCGGGGCGCAATTTGCTCCGGCGACCGGCAATCCCACCGGCCTCAGCTTCCCGTACACCGCGGCAGCGCGAGGCGGCTCGACCCCCACCAACAATCAGGGAACGGCGGACACGCCCAACTTCGCCGTCAACTTGCCGGCGCCGGTCGGGCAGGGCTCCGGAGGCGCGGTGGGATTCGTCTTTGGCTCCGCCGGTGGCGCGGTCAATCTCAACCTGCGCCTTTCGGCGTTGGAAAACCAAGGGTCGGTGAAGACGATCTCGGCGCCCAAGGTGACCACCCTGGACAACAACACGGCGAGGATCAGCCAGGGCGTGTCGATCCCATTCAGCCAAGTCTCCGCGCAAGGGGTGAACACCACCTTCGTCGAAGCGCGGCTCTCCCTCGAGGTGACGCCGCACATCACCCACGACGGATCGATTTTGATGAACATCCGGGCGGAGAACAATCAGCCGGATCCATCCAACACCGGAGCGAATGGCCAGCCGGCTATCCAGAGAAAGGAAGCCACCACGCAAGTACTGGTGAAGGACGGCGACACCACCGTGATCGGCGGGATTTACGTGCGCCGCGGGGCCAATCAGGTGAGCACCATTCCCTTCTTCGGAAAAATCCCCATTCTCGGTTTCTTCTTCCGGAACACCTCGGAATCGGACACCCGGCAAGAGCTGCTGATCTTCATCACCCCGAGAATCATCAACCGCCAAACGATCGCGCAGAGCCTTTAATGGGACGCACAGAGAGACCGCTCGATATGAAGCTGCCCACTTATCTCATCTTGGCTTCCACTCTGGCTGCCGTTGGGTGCACCGTTCCCAACGACAGCTCGATTCGATTTCTCAACGCGCACGAGTTCACGACGGGCCCCCAAACGGCCGGCTGTACGCCGCAGACCATCAACATCTACCGGGGCTCGCTCGATCTAGCGGGGAGCACCCGCTACATCGCCGCCTTCGACTGGGAGTCGGTCCTCGCGCAGATCAACACTGTGGTCAGCCCCGACACTTTGGCAGGGCCGCAGCGGAACGAGTGGGTTCTCGACCACCTGGTGTTCAACTACAGCTCGACGCCGAGCCTCGCCTTCCAAGCCGAGCAGATCTCCGGCTACGCGGTACAGCCCCCCGGCGCGTCGGGCAGCTCCAACTGGATCGGACTATCGCTGCTCGCGCCGCAGGCCCGTCAAACGCTGCTTGACCATGTGCAGGTGGGCGCGTCCTACGAAGTCCTCGTGACCTTTCAAGCCTTCGGCGCGCTCGCCTCCGGACAGAAGATCGCCACCAACAAGGTCACCTATCCGATCGTGGTCTACCGCAGCGGATTTGCCGGATGCGTGCCACCCGACATTCAGGCTCCGACCGGCCCCTGCGGCGACCCAGGAGGGCAAGATGGAACGGAGGTGGGTTGCTGCCGAGCTATCAACCCCGTTCCCCAGGGCTGCCCGGCCCGCTGAGCCGGCTTGACGCACGGCGAGTCCGCTCCTAGAAGCAGACCATGTCTTTCATCGATCAGCTGCAGGCTGTCGTCTCCCAGGTGGACGGCGCGCTGGCTTGCAGCATCATGGGTTTTGATGGGATCGCGGTCGAGACCCATCAGGTGGCCAACGCCGGCGATCTCGACCTTTCCACCGCGTGCGTGGAGTTCGCCACCATTCTCACCCAGCTCAAGACGGCGGCGGAGCAGCTGCGAGCCGGCACGGTGAGCGAGGTAAGCATCAACACGGAAAAGGTCACCGCGGTGATGCGACCTCTTTCGGCGGAGTATTTCCTCGTCCTCGCGCTTCGCCCGGACGGCAACTTCGGCAAGGGTCGGTATGCCCTGCGGGTCGCCGCCCCGAAGGTGCGCGCCGAGCTCTAGCCTCAGTCGGCGCTGCGCCAGGCGCGGCGCAAGCCTAAGATTTTGACTTTGGACATGGAAGCTCATCAGCTACACAGGAGCGCAAGAGCATGGCGGGCGTGATCGACACTTCCGAATTCCGCAAGGGACTCAAGATCGAGGTGGACGGGGAACCGTTCGAGATCGTCGAGTTTCAGCACGTCAAGCCGGGCAAAGGATCGGCTTTCGTGCGAACCAGCATCAAGAGCCTGCTGACCGGGCGCGTGCTTCAGCCGACCTTCAAGAGCGGCGACAAG
>Ga0126379_10002229_pt1 | contig 12277 bp, 15 predicted proteins | sample PanSoiMetPlot_24_FD_92640 | JGI IMG/M metagenome (GOLD analysis project Ga0126379, IMG submission 92640) | Tropical forest soil microbial communities from Panama - MetaG Plot_24 | ecosystem: Environmental > Terrestrial > Soil > Tropical forest > Bulk soil | place: Panama | collected 2016-02-17
GTTCGGCGGCGGACCATACATTTGAGTGAAATGATTCCATAAACAATGTCGGGATTTTGCGACTGCTTTCCATCCTCAGGCGGGTTCGTTGCTCCGCCGTTTCGGGCTCGCGATCCAGTTGATCGCACCGCGCGGGCAACCCCGAAGGGCTTCAGGGTATTCTTATCTGAAGGTGAAGATCAAAGGCCAGCTCGATTCGAAGTAGCGAGCCCCCTAGCGTGACGCCCCACGCTATGCATTAAATTCGCCGTTTACCTTGTAACCAGCTATTAAAATGGCCGTTTACGGCTCCTGCCAGCGCGTCAACGCCGACAGAAGCCTAACCAAAACGTCACACGGGAGGTGACATCTTGGCTACTTTCCACTGTAGCAAATACATTCTTCATTTCCTAGAAGTGCCTTCCCTACAACCAAGCCCACAATCGGCAATCATGGCGAACGTCAAGCCGAGGTCGCGTTCGATCAGGCAGAGCCAGATCACGATATGAAAGGATTCCAGGACTGGCAAATCCTGCTACTCGGTTGGGGGGTTGGTCTTTGTGTAGTCGCGTTGTGGATTTTGAAGATTTTTCCATGAGCCTCCGCCGATTCCGGCGACTCCGGCCACAGATAGCAAGAGTATTCCCCTCAACGAGCTGCGAAGTTTGCTGAGCGGCAAGGCCCTGATAACAAACTTATCGGCCGCCTTTTCGCACACGATCACATCCTGATCATCGACGGCTGAACAATCACCAACAAACCTGATGCGGTAGGATTGCAGGGCCGTAATGGGGACGGAGGTATGGGCCAACAAATCCTGACGACTGTCTTTGCCCGGATAGCCTGGGCAGCTTGTGCCCAAAACAGTCCGTCGTTTCAAGGTGAAACCGCGCTCAAGACCCAGTTCGTTGAGGTTCAGCCAGATATAAAACTCGAAGTGCTGGACTGGGGAGGGACGGGGCGCAACCTCGTACTTCTTGCTGGTCTCGGAAACACAGCTCACGTTTTTGACAGCTTAGGACCGAAGCTCGCGGCGCACTATCACGTCATTGGGATTACGCGGCGCGGGTTTGGCCAGTCCTCCGCGCCTCAAACGGGTTACGACCCAAGGCGGCTCGGGGATGATGTCGTCGCAGTTCTTGACGCCTTGCACATCGCGGATCCTGTCCTCATCGGGCATTCCATTGCAGGAGAAGAACTGAGCGCCGTCTCCACTTACCATCAAGGACGCGCTGCGGCGCTCGTCTACCTCGACGCCGGGGCACCTTTCGCTCTCTACAACCCCAAGCATGGCGACTACGCACCGGCTTTGGCGCAACTCAGAGACGATCTTTCGGCACTACAAAAGAACCTCTACGATGACGGCCTCATATCGAAAACATTGAAGGACATGGCGCTGTTTCAGGCGAACCTTGCCGAACTTCGCGGCGAAGTCGAAGGCGCAACGCCGCCTTCTCCCAAAGCCAGTGACCTTGCCAGCATTCCTGCCTTCCAGAGTTACATGCAGGGCTACTTCGGTGGCATCATCCCCGAAGCGGAGGAGCGCCAGGATTTTCGCATCGGGCAGGACGGGAGGGTCGGCGAGTGGCTTGGGCACGGGTATCCAAACCAATCTGTGATGCTTGCAGAAGAACGTTTCCACTCCATCGAAACGCCGCTTCTAGCGATTTTTTCTTATCCTTCAGCTCCCTGTCCCTGTCAGACGAGCGACCCGGCAAAACTCGCAGCCTCTCGAGCAGCAGAAACAAGTCGCGAGGAAGCGCAGATTGCTATCTTTCGGGAGCAGCCTCATGCCAAGGTGATCGTGATCCCCAACGCCACCCACTATGTCTTCCTCTCACGCGAGGAGCAAGTGATCTCACACATCACCGACTTTGTGGATAGTCTTCCTGCCAAGCGCTAACCAGCGACCGACGTTCCCCACGGCGATTCACTGCAACCACATTTATCCATCACTCGAACTCCACGCGCTCGAATCCTAGTCCCTGCAGCAGACTCGTTAATGTACTGCGGGCATTCGTGTTCGCCGTCTTCAGAATCCCATCTAGCAGGGCCGCCTGCTGCAACTGTCTCTCCGCTTCCTGGCGCACCTGTGTCTCCAGATTCGGATCCACCGGGACCAGCAAACCCGTCTGCCGTGAATACACCTTGGTTCGTTCGTTATCAATGCGAGTCGAAAACACCTGCGCCGATGGCAACCGCAAAACCACCTTCTTCTCCTTTATGGCGACATCGCCGCTCTTCAGCCCGCTGAAATCCACCCCCGCCACGACTTCGCCGTGTACGACCATCAGTAACCGATCCCCGGCCAGAAAATTCGGCAGGAACGGGTTCTCTTTCTCTCCGCTGACCACCTTGTCCATCGTGTACACGACGGTTTCCAGCCGCTGCAGTTGCTGGATCTTGTTCACGACGGTCGGCTGGCTCACATCGATTTCCGTGCTGCGCCCCAGTAAACGTCCAGCCCAGCTATGCCAGAACGACGGAGCCGCTTGCCGGGCAACCACCATTAGCCCCAACACTCCGAGCACGACTCCGAGGAACAGAGCCGCTGTGGTTCTCCCCCGGCCCTCCGCGTTAAATCTGTTCCAGTCTGTTCCCTGCATCTGGCCTCGCTGCCATCAGTCCTATCGTCGCCCGAAACATAGCATAAGTCGGGTGACCGACGTTTTGGCAGCGTTTAGAAATGACGCTTGCTTCGCGGTTGGAGTCGCCTGGGAGTTTAGCGGATTACCCTGTTTTTTCCTGCACCGACGATCCCGCCTGTCTTAGTTTCAGGCGTGCTGTGTAGCATTCACGGTGTACAGCGTTTCCGTATTCGTCTGTCGTGCTGTTCTCGAGTGAAACGGGTTTGCCACATATCCAACAGAAACGCGTAGACCCGGGAGATGTAGGGCCGGGGGACTGCATGGAGGTCTCCTTGCGTGCATTAGTAAATCAAGTTGCACAGGAAACCGAATGCCCGGGTGGGCATGACGGCAGGGTGTGTAATTTGACAAGGAGAGTCTAGGAGAGGCACAAACGAGTGGCTATGACCGAAATCACACCACGGAAAATTCGGCAGATGAGAGCTTGTCTCCAACGATAACGGCATTGCAAGTCCTGACGAGTGCCAGTATTTTTCGCTGAACACACGCCTCACTCACTTGAAAAAAGAGAATTAGGTCGGTACCGCGGAAATGCGAACATAGGGCAAAGGAAATGCGAACATAGGGCAAAGTTTGTAACCTGTAACGGCCCGGGACTCAGGCAAATGGTTCTTGGTCATCTGCAATCTTGATCAACGTTCGACACCCTTTAGTGGCGGGTTACCTTTGTACTGGTCAATCTTGTCGCAGAGTTCTTTTACGAGCTTTGCCAGGATATAGGGATCCTTCTCTTTGGAAGCCTTCTCCGCGATCTCGCGCCAGCTTTGCCGATCCAACACTGAGTGTGCGGGTGATCCGATCTTGTCGTCATCCGGCATGAATAACTTCTCCTTAATTTTTGGTAAACACGTCGGGAAGGCTAAGGTTTCTGTGCGAAATATAGGGCGGCTTTTAGGCGAATTGCAAGTTCTGGCGTAATTGGGCGTATATACCTTTTTTCGGGTGGCCTGCCAGGAGGGGTGGAATCGGATCCGGCTTCTGTTCTATTCCTGCTTTATTCCGCACTTGCGACCGGCGGATGCCGTGGTAGCCTATGCCCTGCGGACCCTCCAAAGCTCCCGAAACAGGTCCGTGTTTTCAACAGCTTTTATTTTTTATGCAGTTTGAGTCAAAACCGAAGCGACCTCCCGTATCTCTTTCATACGAAGAGACTTCCGAGCCTCCTTGCAATCCCGAGGATGTGCAACTTTCGGATCGCAATCGGGTTGAAACAGATGTGAGTACAGCTGCCCTTGATCGCGGCATGTTGATGGCTACTTCAACGCCACCGATTTCGACCGTTTTTTCAGCGGGACCGGAGTCTCAATCGGACGCCGAGATCATGTTGCGGGTTAAGACCGGAGATCAGTCCGCGTTCGATTTCCTGGTCCAAAAATACCGCCGTCCGATGGTGAGCTTTATGTACCGGATGGCTCGCAATGCGGCGGCTGCCGAAGACTTGGCGCAGGAAGTTTTCCTGCGTGTATACCGGTCGCGCGAGACCTACGAGGCCAGCGCGAAGTTTACGACGTGGCTGTACCGCATCGCGACAAACCTGGCAGTGAATCATGCGCGGGATACCCGGCATGAACGACCTGAGGTGCAGATCAGTCTAGATGAACCGGACGAGGAGACCGGCACCACGTTCGAGGTACCGGATGCCTCGATGAACGCGGAGCAGCAGATCGTGCGGCGAGAACGGATGCTGGCGATCCGGAAGAAGGTTGAGTCGCTACCGGAGCAGCAGCGGTTGGCAGTAATCATGCACAAGTACCAGCAGATGGACTACAAGCAGATTGCCGATGTGTTGAAGAAGAGCGAGTCGGCGACAAAATCGCTGCTCTTCCGGGCTTATGAAACTTTGCGGGAACAGTTAAAAGAATTTGTTTAGACATTGTGTGAAGAAGCACTGGCGAAGCTGAGGGGAAGCAGTTATGAAATGCGAAGAGATTCGTGAAAGGATGCCGGATGTGGCCGCTGATTTCAGCCAAGTCACAACGGAAGAGAGCAATCATCTGGCCGGCTGCAGTGTCTGTACGGAACAGTTGAAGTCGATGAAGGCCACCATGGCACTGCTGGATGAATGGCAGACGCCGGAGCCGTCGCCGTATTTCGACGTGCGTCTTCAAGCACGCCTGCGTGAAGAGATGGCCAAGCCGCAGGCTGGCTGGTTGCACTGGTTCCGGCGCCCGGTTTTGGCGGCTGCCCTGACTGTGATCATGGGAGTAGGTGTAGGGACTTTATTTATGCGCGGCAACGGAGGGCATCCGCCCCAGGGTCCGATCGCCGACGTTGGCCCGGGCAGCGCAGTCAGCGATCTGCAAACCTTGGAAAAGAACCACGATATGTATTCGGATTTTGAGTTGCTCGATGATCTGGACTTGCAGCAAAATGTCGTGGCCAATCCGCAAAACGCCGACTAGAGCTTAGCGGACTAATAAGACGATCGAGTAGTGAGCATGAACTACCAGAGGTCCATCACCGGACAGTGTGCCATCGCCATTCTTGGGATGTTGATCGCCCTCCCCTATCCAAGTCTAGCGATGAAGGCCGGAGCGCAGCAGCGTCATGCGGCGCCTCCGGCTCAGCGTGCTCCGGCACAACGGGCACCGGCTCCCGCACCGCGCACACCTGCTCCTCAACCACACGTCACGCGTCCAGTGCAACCGCCCCCAGCAGCGCGACAACAAGGTCATGCGGGAGATTGGTTGCGGCAATACAAAGATGTGCCTCCAGCCGAGCAGGAACGTGCGTTGCAGAATGATCCGGCATTCCGGCGGCTTCCACCTGGACAGCAACAGGTTCTAAAGGACCGGTTACAGCGCTTCTCGAATCTTCCTCCGCAACAGCAACTCCGCGTGCTGAACCGCATGGAGACGTGGGAGCATTTGACTCCTGAACAGAAGGGGCAGGCGCGGCAGCTGTATGGACAATTCCGCCAGCTTCCTGCGGACCGCCAGCGTCAGGTAAGCACGGCCGTGCGTGATCTGCGGGCGATGCCTCAGGATCAGCGTGAGCAGATCATCGACTCTCCACGATTTAAGGGAATGTTCTCCGACCAGGAACGCGAGATGATTCGCGGCGCGAGCCGTTTGCCCCTGGCTCCGGCAGAAGGTGAGCCGCAGGAATAGGGCGGTTTTCTGTATCCCCTAGCAAGATGTCATGCTGAGCGTAGCCGGAGTGTAGCGAAGCGGAACTCCGGCGGAGTCGAAGCATCCCTACCCCTGGAGCCACTGCGGTGGGCAGGGGTTCCTCTCGGCGCTCGGAATGACAGTTCCATTTGATGACCTTGACCTTCTTCAAGCGCGCAACAGATTTCTGGCGATGAAGAATACGTTCGCTGGCCGCTCTCCCAGCCTGCGCATGAAATAGGGATACCACTCCGTCCCGAAGGGCACATAAACCCGCATTCCCCAGCCATCGCGAACCAACTGCTGTTGCAAATCGCGGCGAATCCCATACAGCATTTGAAACTCAAAAGAGTCGCGGGAAATCTTTTCGCACGTGGCGAAGGCTTGTGCTTCGCGAATGATGTGTTCATCATGAGTGGCCAACCCGTGGTAGACGCCGCTCTTCATGAGAATCTTCATCAGCTTGACGTAATTTGCGTCGACCTCCGCCTTGCTTTCGAAAGCAATACTGGCCGGCTCTTTATACGCTCCCTTGCAAAGGCGGATCCGGATTCGTTCGGAAAGCAACTTCTCGACATCGGCTTCTGAGCGCTTGAGATAAGACTGAATGACGGTGCCAACGCAGTTTCCGTGCCCTGGCCTGCGGTGCAGTTCGTGAACAAAGTCGAGGGTCCGCTGGGTATAAGGAGACCCCTCCATATCCACGCGGACGAACCCTGTAGGATTCATTGCCGCCGCTTTTGCGACCAGTCCGCTCACGATGTCTCGAGCCATCGACTCGTCGACGTCCAGGCCCATATGCGTAAGTTTGAGACTGATGTTGGCATTGAGGTGATTTGCCTCTATTGCATCCAGAATCTGGTGATAAAGCTGAGCGCTGTGGCGCGCTTCGTCGGGATTGGTAACATTTTCACCCAGGTTATCGATGCTGACGCTCATGCCAGCATGATTCACGGCCTGGGTAACTCGAACCGCATCGGCGATTTCGGTCCCGGCTACAAAACGCCCGGAAACACGCTGTCCAATGGAGGATCGTTCGGAAAAATTGCGCAAACTACGGTTTTCAGAAAGATGGACGAAGAAGGCCCTCAACATGGAGTACCTGCCACCTCCAAAAGGAATTTGGGTTGCAACAAGGGGGGTGAAGTATCGATCGAAGATCGGAAGACCACAGGATTTTGTATCACAACTCAGGATGCCGAGTTGTGATCGCGCTTACCTAGGCTCAAGAGATCGCAGAAAACAAAGCAGAACGTAAGAATTTCTTGGCATTCTCCGCGGATGTTCTCAGCGCACTCAGCGGTCAAAAGCTCTTACAGCTGAGTGCGCCAAGGAAATACCGCCGAGTTCGCAGGGCCCAGCTCTACCACGTATAGCGCGCGGTGTAGGTAATCACTTTCTCACCATCCGGCGGAATCGAGACCGGGAACTCAACCGTCTGGCCATCTTTCTTCTTGAAGTCGTCGGATTTCGAGGTAATTTCCCAAGTCAGCCCACGATATAGATGTTCGACCACCCGCACCTCCACCGGCTCTTTCTTGTGGTTGCGGACTCTGATCTCAAAGCTTTCGGTCGCGGTACTCCTGTTCATCTCGACCGTATAGTTGGTGCGGCGGCGTTCTCCAGTTAAGTCGAAGGCATTGCCGGTGTAAATCCGGACAATCTCGTCGTGCGGCGTGTGGTCAATCATGTTCTCGCCGGTGAATTCCACTTGTCCGTCGTCGTTGCGCCGATAGAAGCGCACTCGCCCTTTGGGCAGGGGCATGCCGAGATGATTGGTATCGGAGTTGACGAATTCTCGCATCACCCAGACCTTGGGATTTGATTCCGTTCCGTAGGAGTGGTCATTGCGGATATTCTCCCAATTCCATCCGTTGTAACGATTGGGATCGATCTTTGCGCCGTCGTAGATGTAGATCTGCTTGGTAGCAACGCCCGCCGCGTGAATGAATTCCACCTGCTTGGTTTCACGGTCGCGCAGCGTTGTCGAGTGCTCAAGCGTATAGAGGTGGTATTCGTCGAAGGCTTTTTCGGTTACTGCGGGTCCCCCGACTGGCGCTGCTGCCATGGACTTAAGCACAAATTCGGCTCTGCCCGCGATTCCCGGCTGGATCTTATTTACATCCCCGGCCATGAGCTTGATACGCGCATTCTCAAACGTGCGACCGGTGCGGTTATCCATCGTCACCCATCCGATGATATCGACCACATCTCCCTTCTCGGGAGCGACGATGTTGTAGTCGGCCTGCCAACTCATGCCACCAGTGACATACGAAAACTCTGCCGGGAACTTCCCGCCCTTATCTGTGGCGATCATCCATTCGAGACGAGGCTTCAGAATCGTGTCGGAAGTTAGGTCAGGAAACACCGGAGTGCCGGGAAGCCCAAAGCGCAACTGGCCTGCGACCTCAATGATGGGCTCTTCTTGTGCCGGATATCCCTGGTTATATCCATTGATGTTGAAAGTATCTGGCCGCACGTATCCGCTGCGCACGACTTTGCCCTTCACCATGGAATGGTCGGGCAATTCAAACTCAATGGTGCGCCCTTCATATAAAGAGAGCAGCGACATCTGATTCACCGGATCGGCGCGGTAATTCTGTTCGAGAACGCCGATACTGTGCTTGCCCGAAGGATCGCGCAAGATCACTGAATCTGGCTCGAGATGCATAGTGATCTCGCTGAAGTTAACCTGATTGACACCAGACTTGAGATCCAGCGGGACATCTTGCCGGACCACTGCGAAATCCTGGTTATAGATCGTGAGAGACGGTTGTGATGCCTGCTGAGCAATGACAGTCGCACAAAGTGAGAGCAAGCAGACGAAGCGAGCGAACATGAAGGTATCCCCCCGTGAACTTTCCTGAGAGCAACCCTGCGAGTCCTTTGAACGCCCTGACTTTTCAAGCCAGATAAACAGTTCAGGCCCAGCCTACCTTCGATAGAACGCCCAGAGGAGTGACTCTTGCGACCCGCGCGGATACGTTTCGGAGATGGTTACCAGCGGTTACTCAGGTGTGAACTTCACTTCGACGGTCTCGTGGGTTTCGTGAGCAGCAGGCTCCCACTTCCAGCGACGGACAGAGTTGACGGCGGCTTGCGCCAGAACCGGGTGTCCTCCTTTGATCTGTGTCTCTTTCACGCTGCCATCAGGCGAGCCGAGGACCTCGAGCTTGACGGTGCCCTGCAGCGCCATTGTTCGCGCGAGAGTCGGATAGGGCGCCGGAGCTCTCTCAAACAGTCTGCGAACGGAGTCAGCCTGCTGCGCACGAGAGCGCTGCGGCAGGAGAATTAGCATTCCAGAAACGATCGTTAAGAAAAAGACGGAACAGATAAAACTGCAAAAACGGGCTTGCGTCGTGTCATTCAGTGTCGAACTTAACTTCGATTAACTCCGTGGTCTCGTGAGGCTGGGCCTCAAACTTCCAGTGCCCGACGGCAGTCACCGCGCTTTGCGTCAGCAATGGGTGTCCGCCTTTGACTTCTACGCTCTTGACGGCACCATTGGGCAATACGAGCGCTGTGAGTTTGACCACGCCGTGGATATTCATCGACTTCGCAAGCGTCGGATACACCGCTGGTGTCTTGATCAGAACTTTCCGGCTGGCTTGAGTGGCATCTTGTGCTAAACAGTGGGTTCCAACAACGAAGGAGAGGGCAGCAATTAACAATCTCGCCGCACCCTGCCGCATCAGGGTTTTCATAGTGAGAAAAGTCTAAGGTAGAGTTACCGATGGCTAATAGATCACAAAAGTAATGGCACCTCTGCCTATACTCGCATTCTTAACAACTTAGAGGAAGCACCGAAGCTCACCGTCCCTGCTCTTCCAGGAATCTCTCGGCCTCGATAGCGGCCATGCAGCCGGTGCCAGCCGCAGTGATGGCTTGGCGATAGCGGCGGTCCTGCACGTCACCGCACGCATAGACGCCGTTCACTTTCGTCAACACGTAATTGTGAGTTTTGAGGTATCCATCGGCGTCCATGTCGAGTTGTCCGGCAAACATTTTGGCGTTCGGTTCGTGACCAATGCCAAGGAATAAAGCACTTGTGGGGAAATCCCAAACTTCATTGGTCTTGATGTTGCGCAGCTTGAGGCCGGTGACTTCCTGCTTGTGCGCGTCATAGACATCTTCAACCACGGTATCGAGCAATAACTTGATCTTCTCGTGCTTTTGCGCGCGTTCCAGCATGATCTTGGAAGCGCGGAAACTGTCGCGGCGGTGAATCACTGTGACCTTGGTTGCGAACCGAGTCAAGAAGAGAGCCTCCTCCATCGCGGAATCTCCGCCGCCGACGACCACAATTTCCTTCCCGGAAAAGAAGAAGCCGTCGCACGTCGCGCACGAGGACACTCCGTGTCCGATCAACTGTTGTTCGTGAGGCAAGCCTAGCCAGCGCGCGGAGGCCCCGCTGGCGATGATGAGTGTGCGGGCATGGATCTGCTGATGCCCGAGGTGCAAAAGAAATGGTCTTTCGCTGAGATTAGCGCTCGTCAGGTGTGCCATGCGGTATTCCGCACCGAAGCGCTCGGCCTGCTTGCGCATGTTCTCAACCAGCTGCGGCCCCATGATTCCCTCAGGAAATCCGGGAAAGTTCTCGACCAGCGTTGTCATTGAGAGTTGACCACCGGGTTCGTGCCCTTCAATGACTAGCGGCTTCAGGTTAGCGCGCGCGGTATAGAGAGCGGCGGTGTGTCCGGAGCATCCGGAGCCGATGATGACTACGTTTCGAGTTTCGCTCATGAATGTTTTTGTACGTAGATTGGATGGCCGAGTTCAGATTTCGATGCAACCTGCCATTTTAGGGCGAGATCTTCATAAGCACGGGACTATTTCTGTTGTGTTGCAGGCTTCCGCATTTTGGATTCTGGCGGCGCCGCCTTCTGCTTTGAGTCTGCGGAAATTTTCGCCAGTTCTTCGGGGACGATTGACTTCACGCGCAATAGCCCGCGATAGTCACTCAGCACATCCGAAGCACCGCGGAACAACGGCTCGTAGACGGTTTGGTCTGGTACAGGCCCGCCCTCGACGCCCAAACATCGCACTAACGCCACGGAGGGTTTGCCAAAGCGTTCCAGGCGCACACGGGTCACCGGGGTATTCGTCGCCAGCATCGTCTGCGAACTCGTTACCGCCGAGGCGCTGTCCTCAAGAGAGACTTGGATCAGATCTTTGGGATCGCGCACGTGTAGCACCAGTGTCTCGATCATGTTTATGCCGTCGTTGCTGAATGAGTATTGCACGCTCGAAAACGTCGCCTGTACCGAAAACTCGCGCCGAATCCGAACGTAGCTGGCCACTGAAGGCTCGCCAGCCACATGCCCCGCTTGTCCAACCGAAAGCATGGCAGGCATATCAGTAAGAGTCGATCGCCCGCGCGACACTTCGAAGTCGGCGTCGAAGAGAGGCTGTTTCGGCACCCGAGCCAGGGCGCCAGCGATTTCCTTTTGCTCCTCCTCCGAAGGAGAACACACGTTCAACATATTGACCTTTACCTGTGGTGGCTGCGAAGCATCGGCGGGCTGCTGAGGGTTCTGACCAACAGCGGACACCGCCAGGAGGGCAATCCAAGGGAGGAATACAGGAATTCTGGGCACGGCGGAATTTTAAACGAGAAACGCCCGAATTCTAAATCGCAAAAGATGCTGGACTCGCGGGGTCCAGCGAGAAAGTCGTAGAATCGTCTTATGGCGAATTTGACACTGGTTTATGGCATGAGATTGCTGCCATCGGAGGATGTGGCCGAGGTCGGCCTGGCTCCCGTGAAGCTCAAGAATGGCCGCGAAACACACATCACCATGCATGTGCTGGAAGGTAGCAAGGAAGATATCGAAAAGCAGTTGCGCACCAGCCTGGAAGCATTCTTCGATCTCTACCCCGAGATCTGACTCGATAAACACTGGCGTTTGGGGCCGTCGCTATCGCTTTCCACTGCACTGCCGTTGAGGCAGCCTTATAATTCGGAATCTTATTTCGTCCGGCAAAACCGATGGAATGGTCTTACCCAGAATTGCGGCGCCGATTGGTAAAGGCGGAACTATGGCCGCAAGGCCGGATGGCGCGGCTGGCCTGCTATCTAGCGGCATTGGCGGCTGCATTATTCGTACTGGAGACCCTACTCAGACTTTTACGGCTTTCCTGGGGTGACCACCTCGGGGGCTGGGTTAGTTTTCTTGTATTCTGCGCTGCTGTCCTCTTCTTCATTCTTGGTTTTCGTTGGGTTCGTCGGAGGATTTTGTGGCGGCTCCGGAACCGGCTGATCGTCACCTATGTCTTCATCGGGGTCATCCCCGCCGTCTTGCTCGTTGCGATGGGCTTGATCACACTCTATGGTCTTGCTGGGCAGTTCGCTGTGTTCGTCGTGACCTCAGAAATTGACGCCCAATTGCGCAGCCTCGAGGCGGTCAACAGTGCGGCAACCAACGAACTCGCTGCGCATATCGAACGCGGGGACAGGTCGACTCCCGAATCGTTGACCGGCCTTCGCAAACGCGATCCCGCATGGGATCGACGTGTGGTCTGCGCATGGTATGGTGACAA
>Ga0126379_10002231_pt1 | contig 12271 bp, 10 predicted proteins | sample PanSoiMetPlot_24_FD_92640 | JGI IMG/M metagenome (GOLD analysis project Ga0126379, IMG submission 92640) | Tropical forest soil microbial communities from Panama - MetaG Plot_24 | ecosystem: Environmental > Terrestrial > Soil > Tropical forest > Bulk soil | place: Panama | collected 2016-02-17
AACGTTCGCGTGGCGCAATGGATGCGACCATGTCGATAGTGCGCTGGGACAGCTCGTTCGATGACCGACGCCAATTCCTTCGTTGTCGTAATCGTGCGAACCGCTCGGGCACGGACAATTGCGTGCGCAATCCGACGAGAAAATCGCTCTCCGCCGAAATGGAAAATGATATCCGCCAACTGGGCTTCTTCCCTGTGATTGACCAGTTCGGCGGCCGTTAATCCTTTCGACTGATCCATCCGCATATCGAGCGGCCCGTCCCACTGAAAGCTGAATCCTCGCGCGGGTTCGTCGAGCTGAGGCGACGACACACCCAGATCAAAGAGAATTCCATCAACTCGCGAGAAGCCGCACTCCGCTACGTGACGTTTCAAATCCATGAAGTGCCCTTGGCGGAGAATGGCGCGGTCGCCAAACTTCTTCAGCCTTTGCTTGCTTGCCGCAATGGCACTGGAATCAACATCGAGCCCGATGAGTATTGAGTCGGAACGACTTGCCCCCAGAATCTTTTCAGCATGCCCACTGTATCCCACCGTGCAATCCAGATAGATTCGCGCTTGACTCTGAAGAAGCCAGGAGAGGACTTCCTGCTCCATAACAGGAAAATGGCGACGCGAATCATTGGGACTATGTTGTTCACTATCACCCACTTTCTCCCACTCACCGCGCGAAGTATACACTCACTTCACAAGTTGTCAATAAAAAATTCATGGGCTTATGAGATTTTAACCAGCGGCAAATTTGAGGGGCTTTTGAGGGTCACAAGCTATGCTCGTAGAGGGGGGATCGCAGAACCTTTAGCAGTGTCTCTCCCAGTCTAGGGGTACAACTTATAGAGCATCCGTGGGAACGGAATCGTTTCGCGAACGTGTTCGAGCCCGCAAATCCACGCGACAGCTCTTTCGATTCCCATCCCGAATCCTGCGTGTGGAACGGACCCGAGACGGCGGAGATCCAAGTACCAACGGAACGCTTCTTCCGGTAGCTGATGTTCGCGAAGACGCGCACGCAGCAAGTCGTGGTCGTGAATACGTTGTCCCCCGCCGATGATTTCGCCGTATCCCTCCGGCGCCAACACATCCATGCACAAGGCCAAATCAGGGCGGACAGGATCGGGTTGCATGTAGAACGCCTTGAGTGCGATCGGATAACGATGCACGATAACGGGACGATCGAATTCGCTTGAAAGGATTGTCTCTTCGTCTCCTCCAAAATCGTCTCCCAGCTTGGTCGGATTGCCTTTCTTCTGCAGAATCCCGACAGCCTCTTCATAGGTGAGGCGCGGAAAGGGTGCGCCGACGCGTTCGAGTTTGGCGATATCTCGCCCGAGGATGTTGAGCTCATGGCGCTTCGTTTCGAGCACCCGTTGGACGATCGTAGAAAGAAATTGCTCGGCGAGATCCATCATGTCAGCGAGCTCGGCAAACGCCACTTCCGGCTCCACCATCCAGAATTCCATGAGATGACGACGGGTTTTAGATTTCTCCGCTCTGAACGTGGGCCCAAAGCAATACACTTTCCCGAACGCCGCGGCTGTTGCCTCGCTGTAGAGCTGGCCGCTCTGCGTGAGATAAGCCGTCTCATCGAAATACGGAGTCTGGAACAACGTGGTCGTGCCCTCGCATGCGTTCGGGGTGAAGATCGGTGCATCCACCAGGACGAATCCGCGGTCGTCAAAAAAATCCCGCGACGCACGAATGATCTCATGCCTGATGCGCAGAATGGCGTGTTGACGAGCCGACCGAAGCCAAAGATGCCGGTGTTCCATAAGAAAACCGACCCCGTGCTCCTTGGGCTGAATCGGAAAGGGATCGGCAACCTGTACCGCCTGCAACTGTGCGACATCTACCTCGTACCCGCCGGGCGCGCGGGAGTCAGCGCGTAGCTGGCCCGTAATGATGAGCGATGATTCCTGCGTCAGTTTGGCCGACGCGGCGAATTGCTCCTCTCCCACGGCCTTCTTGCTCACGACCGCCTGGATATCCCCGGATCCGTCTCGGAGGGTCAAAAAATGGAGTTTTCCACTATCCCGGCGGCTCCGCAGCCAGCCTCGGATCGTGACGGTTTCTCCGACATGGTGCCCGGCTTCCTCAATGGAAATGATCGACATGGCCTCAACTCCTCTGGGATTCCGTAGCCCGAACGGCTGGAACATTAGGCCCATGGCCGTCTAAGAAGAACGCAAGGTTCGCGTGTTTCATTGACAACAGTCAAACTTAGGGTAGAGAATGGATAGGATGTACACCATGTCCGGCCCAAATAGACCGGCCCTTTTCCTGGCCGCCCTAATTGTTGTTGTGGGTGCTCCCACCATGTTCGAGTGGGTGCGTGCCTGGCCGGCAATGGCCGCCTCCCCACTCTACTGGTGCCCTAACGAGAAAGCCGACCAACGGTATTCATCCAAACCCAGGCCAGGCTGTGTGCCGTGGGTCGAGAAAAAAGAACGCGCAGAACAGCCCCAACAGGAAGACGCAGCCTCATCGAAACCTGCCCCCCGCGAAGTGAAAATGGAAAACCTCCAAAGCGAAGTGGCCAACTTTCTCCAAAAATACCGTCGGTTTCTCGACTGCTGCAAGACCGACTTCGCCGAACTGCAGCAGGTTGAAGCATTAGGCGACGAGGTTTCTGGGCTGCTGGAGTCTGCACAGGCGAACCTCTCGAACCATTCGATGGCTTCCCGAGGCATTATGCTGCGTGAGATGATCGGGTCGGTCAAGAAGGCCCGCGCGGATCTCCTCACGCTGCAGACCAAACTCGAGCGCATTAACGAGTTGACGGAACGACAAAAGGACGTCGATTTCGAAGAGGCGGGACGGGACAGTCGCGCCATTCAAGAAACCGAAGATTCAATCAACAAGGGGATCCACGCACCCCAACTTTCCTCTGGTCCCAAGACCGGTGCCGATATCGGCGTCGCCCCAGCCGCAGGGCCGAGCATCGGAAAATCTCCGACCACCGGCAGCGCGATTGGAGCTCAAGGCCTGGTGGGCCAAGACGTAGGCGCGTCCTCGAAGAACAGTCAGGAGATCGGCGGATCGGGACCAACTGGGTTCGGTATCGGGGCCACGGGCCGCGCGGGACCCGCCATCGGCGAATCATCGTTGAACAGTGAATCATCCTCTGCTGTAGGCTCCTCCCTACAGCGGTCAACGGTCGGGTCCAGTCTATCTGATTCGAGTGTTGGATCAAGCCTCGGTTCGTCCAATGTAGGTTCAAGCCTTCAGGACTCGACCGTCGGATCGTCGTTCGGCTCTTCTTCAGTAGGCTCGACTCTCCAGAATCGCAGAACCACGCCTCAGCAGTAAGACTCGCCTCGACCCGCCTTTCACCAGGTCGTTCCTAGTTCGGAAGCACCATGGGAACCGATTCCCACGTTTCTCCCCGATTCCGACTCCGGTACAAACCGCTGCCGTTCGTGCCAGCATAGAAGAGGGATGGATCAGTCTGGCTCTGCGCGATCGATCGCACATTGAGTGTCGCGAATCCGTTGTTCATGGCGGTCCAAGTTGCTCCACCGTCTTCGCTTCGATGCACGCCGCTCCGTCCGACGAGATAGAGCACGCCTGCATGTGACCCATCCAACAACATCCCAATCATCATCTGGTCCTGCAGCGACTGCGCCATCCGCACCCAAGACTTCGCACCATCCGTCGTTTTGTAGAGTCCATCGAGCGTGGCTGCATACACGGTGTCCGGCGCAAAGGGGTCGACTTGGATCGAAGTCACACCCAACGCCCGCGACGATTTAATGATCTCCGGCGGGACCAACCCGTTGTTGACCTTCTCCCAATGTCCTGCGCCATCGGTCGATTTGTACACCCCGCCGCTTGTCCCGGCATAGAGAACCGACCTCATCGTCGGGTCCATCCCGAGCGTCACCACCATCAGCACTTCCTTCATGCCATCCATCCGTTTGGTCCAACTGTCGCCCGCATTCTTAGATTCGAATACGCCCATCGTGGTGGCCGCGAAAAGGTGGGTGTTATCGATTGGATCGAACACGAACTGATTGACCACAGACGAGATCGTCGCATCGTCCAACCCCGTTCGCTGCGAGACCCAGCGTTGGCCGCCGTCATAGCTCTTAAAGACCGCATCTCCCTTCGTGCCGGCATACACTGTCGCAGGATAGGTCGGATCGACAGCCATAGCGATCACGCGCGAGTGGGTCATCCCCTTCGACAGATTAATCCAGGTCTGGCCTCCGTCACGAGTCTTGTAGATGTAGTCGTTCGTTGCGACGTAAATGATATCGGGATTCTTCGGATGGAGCTGAATCACGACAATCGGATCGCTCCGGTTACAACCGGCGAGACCCGTGAGGACAAAAAGCAGACCGACCGCGCGAGTGATGCGTTGAGCGTTACAGAATCTCATCACGATGTTCAAACAGCTCAACGTTCTCACCTGCCCAACCTCAGCGCGTCACGATCCGCCTCTCAGCAGGAAGGACGCGGGGAGGATTGAGCACCGAGGCGTGCTGTCGAATGTACGTTGAGGTGGTCGATCGACCCAGAACGCCGATGAGGGCCTGTTTCACCATCCTGCCTTAGCGAAAATTTACAAACTGCAGATCAATCCCGAAGTCTTGGCTCTTCAGAAACGCGATTGTCGCCTGCAGCTCGTCCTTGCTCTTGCTCTGCATACGCAGCTGCTCACCCTGAATCTGCGCCTGGACCTTTAGCTTTGAATCGCGTACGGCTTTGCTAATGTCTTTCGCCTTCTCGGGAGCAATGCCACTCTGAATCTTGATCACCTGTCGAACGGTCCCTGCCAAGGCCTCTTCGACGGCCCCATAGGTCAGCGCCTTGAGCGACACGTGGCGCTTCACACATTTGGTCTTGATGATCTCGTTCACCGCATTCAGCTTGTACTCATCGTCCGAGACGACGATCAGTTCCTTTTCTTTTTCCTTAAGCGAGATTTCCGTTTTGGAATCTTTGAAGTCGAACCGTTGCTTGATTTCCTTCGTCGCCTGATCGACGACATTTTTTATCTCTTGCATCTCGACTTGCGAGACCACATCGAATGAGAATTGATCAGCCACAGTCGCCTCCTCTCCTGCGCCTCTCTTGCTCGCTCAAGGCGGCCTGGTTGGTCCTCGACTGCGCTCGTCGAATGAGCATATCGTTCACTGTCAGCGTCATATAGTGAGTCGATACGCGCGTTCTAGGAGCAGGAGGACAACCAGGCCGCCCCTCCACTCCTAACAGCAACCCCCGCCAGGAACATGAAACGAGTCATCGGCTTTCACTGTTGTTTGTAGCCGCCCGGGGGAGCCTCCTCCCGCCATCACGACCACTTCGCTGCTCACAAATGGCCTCTTCAAAATCAGATAGCCATACCACCGTTGTACGCTGTCGCCAAGCACGATCAATCCGAGAATGGCCACCACTGCGACCAATACAGCATCGAGATAGAGCGGAAGTGATTCACTCGCCGTCAGCGCCATCGCGTTTGTCAGGAACATCCCGAACATTTCATAACACCCGGTCAACGTAATCAAGCCCACAAAAACCATCGGCAACGCCGTCACCCAGAGATACGGCGACCTCCACATCTTAATCAGCACTGTCGTTCCGATGCAGAGCGCCAACGTCCCCAGCAATTGATTCGCCGCGCCGAACATCGGCCAGATCGTCGAGATGCTGCCAGTGCTGATCAAATATCCCCATGCGCCAACGACGACGGCGCTGCTTACGATCATGCCAGGCCACCATGTAAACTGCCGGAGCGGGGTGTAGAACCGTCCACCCATTTCTTGAATGAGATACCGCGCCACGCGGGTCCCGGTATCGATGGTTGTCAGGATGAATAGCGCTTCGAACACGAGCGCGAATTGATACCAATAGGCCATCAGCCCCGACATTCCAGGCAGCGCAGCAAAGATGGACGCCATGCCAACCGCAAGCGACACCGCTCCACCTGGCCGTCCCGCCACATCAACCTCCACCAAATGAGAAAGCTCGTCGATGCGCGACACAGGAAATCCCATCGCAGCGAGCACGTCCACGGAGAGATCGGTATTGATCGCCAGATAATCGCCGGGAATTAGCACCGAGGCAGCAATCAACGCTATCACGCCGACAAAACTCTCCAAGAGCATGGCTCCATAGCCGACCGTGGCCTGGGATTCCTGCTCAATCATCTTAGGAGTTGTGCCGGAGGACACCAGCGAATGAAACCCTGAGATAGCTCCGCAGGCAATCGTAATGAAGAGAAAGGGAAAGAGCGTGCCGGGGATAATCGGTCCACCGCCGCTGGCGAATCTCGTCACGCGCGGCATTTCGACCGTCGGCGCCATGAGGATCACGCCGAACCCTAAGAGAAACACCACGCCGAGTTTCATGAAAGTCGAGAGATAGCCGCGGGGCACCAGGAGCATCCAGCCAGGCAGCACCGAGGCAAGAAAACCATAGCCCGCCAAGAGCCACACCAACATCGGACGGTCGAACTCAAAGAGCCAGGCATAGGAGGACTGCGCGATAACACGGCCGTACAGCACTGCTGCAATCAGAAGCACTACCCCGAGCACCGACACTTCCGCAACCGCCCCAGGGCGAAAGTTCTGGAGATAGAAGCCCATCAGAAAACCGATGGGAATTGTCATTGCAATCGTGAATGTGCCCCAGGCATTGTGGTAGAGCGCATTCACCACTGCGAAACCGAGCCCAGCCAGCGCCACCACCACAATAAAGAGCACCGCCACCGCCGTTGCCGTGCCAGTGATCACACCTACCTCGTCCCGCGCGATTTCTGGCAGCGAGCGTCCGTTGCGCCGCATCGAAGCGACCAGGATGATGAAATCTTGCACCGCCCCCGCCAGTACCGCACCAATGACTAGCCAAAGAAAGCCGGGGAGAAATCCGAACTGCGCTGCGAGCACCGGGCCCAGCAGCGGCCCTGCACCCGCAATCGCCGCGAAGTGATGGCCGAAGAGCACGACTTTATTAGTAGGGTGGAAATTCACGCCGTCGTTTAATCGAACTGCTGGCGTCACACGTTGGTTGTTCAGTTCGACGACCTGCCGGGCAATCCAACGCCCATAAAAGCGATGCGCAAGCACAAAGGTGCACGCCGCCGCCACGACGAGCCAGAGACCATTTACTTTTTCATTGGGATGAACAAGACCGGTCACAAAGGCGAGCGCGACGGTGCCGAGAACGGCAAGGAATCCCCAAAGAACCAGCTTTAACGCCGACATGCGCGGCATCCTATCACAAAAAGACGGAAGGGGACCCCTGTCGGTCCGAATGCGTCCGTCGGACGGGCATCACCCTTAATTGAAGGTATGATCAATCTGGAGCGCGACTTCCAGGAACAAGGAAACGACAGGGGTGCCCTTCTTAAAAATGCACGCCAAGCTTGGAGGAAGCATCATTTTTTCTTCGACGGCTGAGGGCGAATGACCCTCGGACCAGCTGAGGAGCTGCGGTTCAGGAAACCATTTCCACGGCTCCATTGCTGCCTATTCAGACTCACTCAGGCCTAGATCTCAGACCAATCATATTTACGAGGACGACAAGGCTTTGGCTAATTTTTGCTGCCCCACAATATTCGCGAGCGCCTGATGTGGGAACAGGGATGAGGCGTGGGGATTGGTAACCACCACATCTCTCCAAGTATAAGCTTGATCCCCTGATATTAGCTCCCTCAACCTTACTGCGCTCGGCACCGAGGGTTAGGTGTGACCCTTAATATATTCATCGATTTGCTTGAAATCATCCAAGTGAATTTTATCGCGGCGTAGCAGACTCAATGCCAGCGATCTCAGTGTGTGCGTATGGTATGCAAATCTTTGTTTCCTGGGATGGCGCCGGTTGTAGCTGAAGGCCTTAGCAGCTCGATCGACAGCGTGGAGGAGTCGATGCACGCGATACTCTCTTAAACGTTTGGCAGTTAGTCCATACACTCCGTACAGCACCGAAAAGTAGGTCACGATTGCTGCTAACTTTCGGGGATCAAGGAAAAAAGGCGGATCATGAGTATAAAACCGTACCGCGCCTTCATGGAGCGGATAAAAGAGCTCCTTCTGTGGATCACTATCAGTGACCCGTGTCGCATTGAAGGGGATGTCTTTAATAATTTGATTGATGTGTTGGGATAATTTTTGGGCAACCTCATAGACTTCGATTTCATTGAGTTCGGTGGACGTCACGAGTAGAGTTTTGGTCCCTACGGTGATAATATCCTTTGCAGAAGACATGTAGGTGGCAGCCGGGATTTTAAGGACCTCAAGGTACGGATAGAGAAGTTTTAATCCCGGAGCATGGTCGATGGTTAACAATTTCACATCACCACGGTGCAAGAGGCTGCGAAGCTTCTCTTCATGTAGTCGGTCGAGAAAGAATCCCACCTCAATCTTTCCGTCAAGCAATTGTTGGATGGCTTGCTGTGCGTCTAGACGGCCCTCTGGCACTTCAATCGAAATTCCATAGTGCGAGAGAATTGACTGTGCAATGAAGGCAGAAGCGCTCCCATCTGGTCCCAGATACACCTTTGTACGGGGTGGAATCTCCCGCATGTCAGAATAAGCTGCATTCTTTCTGGCAACCACGTGTAAGGGTGACAAAAAGAGCGGCATCAAGGCGCGGAATCGAATCTCAGGGCTCAGTGCTTTTGGGCGTGCACGCTCTGGACTAAATGCTATCGGTAAACAGCCGGAGGTTGGCTCGAAGTATAGAGGCAGTCCATCCTCAGCGAATCCTAAACGCGCCAATCCGTGGTTAATCGAATAGATATTGTCGAACGGTCCACACGATTCTTCAGGTATGAAATCTGGGACGATATTGAGATGAAGCAATTCCTCGATTCTGTCTGGTTTATTGAGCGCAGCTGCCACCTGGAGACCGAGTGCGGAATAGGTTGCTCCCTTCGGGCCGGTCACGAAATAGTAGCTCGTGTGTATCCGCTTTATAACTAGCGCCGCGACAACAACTACTGGGATGATCACGAGAAAAAGGACCATGAACCATTTTCTGTTGCCACAGACCCTTTGCATGAGTGGCTTATGGCGTATTCGGCTAAAGATCAGCGATCCGCGCCGTATGACCTTATGTTGTCCCGATACCCTATGCCTGGTGTGTTTTGCAGCCATGAAGGCACTCGACAAACGCAACGACCGACTGGAATGTTTTTATCTTAGGAGGTGAGACCCAAGTTCCACGCGGATTAAGCTGCAACAATTTATTTCCTATTTGAGCCGATGGAAGGATACGCGCATCCCCGCAGAAAATCGAGGCGGTGCCAAAGGATTTACTCTAGGGGGTTTTTGGTCCGAGTCCGTTGAGAGGAAGGTAAGGTGTCCGGGGCAATTTTCTCTCGATCTTGTCGCTCACGCAGACAATGTCCACCATGCGATGTCGGATTCGGATCATAGGCGGATGAAATCTGATGATCTTCCCGGGCTTGCTGATATTCCTCTCCCCTACTGGCGGGCGCGACTGCTGACGCGTGCGTTATGGCTTCTTCTCCACGATTGGGTAGACCCCAGTCAGGCGCGCAATTAGAATGGCCACGTACATCACGCCCGTCACCATCTCTAGGATGGTCAGAAAGCGGGACTGGACCAACATAGGAGTAATGTCACCGAACCCCGCAGTCGTGAGCGCGGTGAAACTGAAATAGATCAGCTCAGTCATGTTGAGAGTCTTTGGCACCCCACCGAACGCATAGGCACCGGGGTAGAAATATTGCAGCACGCCATCGAGGCTTGCCCAAAAGATGGCGACCAATATGTAGGCGGCGACAGCCCCGTATAGCTTGTCCTCGGTCATCAGGTCCCGGCGCAGCACGTAATGCAGCAGATCAACCATGATGAAGGCGTAGAAGACGGCGTTAAAGCCCCAAGACAGGGCGAGATAGCCAGGCTCGCCCGATTCCAGTGCCAGGAGACGAAAGACAAGCGCCGGCACAACCAGAAAGACGGCTATGATGAACGAGAACCGAGTGCGTCCGACTGCCGCAACCGCGGTCAATAAAACAGTGATGTTGACTAAAGTCAGTACAATAGGGCCGTGGGCGATCTCGCTCAGAAACGGCAGCGCGATGAGCAAAGCCACTAGGGCCAGGAACAGAAAAAGACAACGTCGCTCAAGCATCCATGCCAAGCGTGGGTCACGCGTTACGATCGGCATCACGAAATATCCTTCACGGCCGGTTGACCGGCGGCACGTGTCTGAGTCCACTCAGCCTGACGCCCGCGCAGTCGCTCCTCGGCTTGCTTACGCCCTAGCACAGGGCCGGTGTCAGCTTTCTTATTCTGTGACCTTGCGATAATGACCTCCTCGCCATCTGTTACTGGTCATACGCTGTGAACTGTGAGACGAAGCTGAAAGGGACGGTGGCTCCAAAAAGTGTATCCTTTGCGAACGTTGACATTCGAACTCCGTAGATCCCGGCCCACGGTGTAGGAATCCATTTCCACGACTCTCCTCAAGCCCATTCAGAATCACTGAGACCTATTCCAGTCATGGATTAGCACGACCACACGAACTTTGGACTTGCCCTGAATTTGTGGACACCTGCCAGGCATAATAGCCACGCTGAGGTGCCATATGGAGAAACCACGTCGGAAGTTCACCCCCGAGTTTAAGCAGGAAGCGGTGGAGTTGCTGCGACGGAGTGGGAAGACAGCCGCACAGGTCGCCCGAGAGCTGGGCATCGGCCAGACGACCTTGAGCCGATGGACCCTGCAAGCGGCTAAGATGCCGCTGGGCACGAAGGGCTTCCTGGCCACGGAGGAGCTCAAGGCGGTACGTCGGGAACTCGACCAGGTCCGGCAGGAGCGGGACATCCTAAAAAAAGCGGTCGCCTTCTTTGCCAAGGACTCGTCATGACATATCAGTGTATCCAGGCAGAGAAGGCGCACGATCCGATCGAGGTCTTGTGTCGCGCCTTGCAGGTCGCACGCAGTGGGTTGTATGCCTGGTGTCAGCGTGGCGAGTCGGCACGGCAGCGCCAGAACGCCTGGCTCCTCACGCCCATTCGGGCCTGCGATCGGGCGTTGCACGGTCGGTATGGCAGTCCGCGGATCTATCAGGACCTGCGGGCCCGAGGGCTCCGGATCGGCCGCCATCGCGTGGCCCGGTTGATGCGCCTCTATGGCATCCGCAGCTGCTGCCGGCGACGCGTGCGGCGCGCCTCCCGGGTCGTGCCGCCGGCCCTCGTGGCCGCCACACAGTTGCAGCGTGTCTGTACGGCCACGGCGCCCAACCAAAAGTGGGCTGGCGATCTCACGTACGTGGCCACGCGGGAAGGGTGGCTCTATGTGGCGGTGCTCATGGATCGGTCTTCTCGGCGCATCGCGGGGTGGGCGATCGACGAGCGGATGACCACGGCCCTGACGAGTCACGCCTTGGAGATGGCCCTTCAGCACCGCGGGCAGCCGACAGGGCTGGTGCACCATTCGGATCGCGGCTCCCAATATGGGGCGATGGGCTACCAACAACGACTCCTTGCGCTGAACATTCAATGCTCGATGAGTCGGCCAGGCAACTGTCGGGATCACGCGGTCGTCGAGAGTTTCTTCGCCACGCTGAAAACTGAGTTGATCCACCAGCGGTCCTGGCTGACGCGCCACGAAGCACGCGCCGCATTCTTTGAGTATCTGGAGGTGTTCTACAATCGAGCCCGTCGCCATTCGACCTTGGGCTATCTGAGCCCCGCGGCGTTCGAACGGCAGGCGACTCAGTCTATGACGGTGTCCACGAAAATGGGGTGACTCCACTTTGGCTGGCGTAGGCTGGAATGAAAAGGAGTGAGGTGGAGTCCAGCACAAAAGGCAAAGCCATCTACCTAGCTTCTTACGAAGCCCGTCGGGATATGAAGACATCAAACAGAGCGCCATCGTGTTGGTCTGGCATTAGCGACCAGGAGGACTACCCGGAAGCTTCTGCCGGATACGGGTAAGATACGTGGATATGGAATGGTCCGGCACATCCTGAATGCTGAGGTTCTTCAGGTTATTCCAGAACGAAAGCACTGACTGGCGTTCAGCCTGATGTTCGCTATAAAAGCGGTAGCTTGTACCGTCCTCGAGCACAACCTCCGGGCCGAAGTGTTGATACGGACCTTCGTCTAAAACCGCAAACAACTCCAAGGGCGGCACCAAGGGCACCGGATCTTTGTCGTTCACAAACCGGAGTAACGGCAGCGCGCGATATTTCCGCGCCCCGTCGCGGTTCGTGACTTTCGGTTGACCGAAGGTCATCGCCTGTCCGAGCTTGAATCCATCCTCTTTCAGCAGCATGAGGACGATGACCCCAGCGGC